>Ga0310786_10005843_pt1 | contig 16577 bp, 5 predicted proteins | sample AusTroGonzalo_MG_FD_203881 | JGI IMG/M metagenome (GOLD analysis project Ga0310786, IMG submission 203881) | Bovine rumen microbial communities from tropical cattle in Woodstock, Queensland, Australia - Gonzalo_03 (v2) (version 2) | ecosystem: Host-associated > Mammals > Digestive system >... | reverse complement strand
GATCGGCTTGGACTTAGGAGGAACGAACTCCGTATTCGGCATCGTGGATGCCCGTGGTGACATCAAGGCAACAACGGCCATCAAGACGGGTAGCTACGAGAAAGTGGAAGACTATGTTGACGCCTGCGTCGAGGCGTTGCAGGTGATCATCGACCAAGTGGGCGGCATTGAGAAGATCAAAGCCATGGGTATCGGTGCTCCCAACGGCAACTACTATAGCGGAACGATCGAGTTTGCGCCCAATCTGCCCTGGGCCCACAACGGTGTGGTGCCTCTGGCCAAACTGTTCAGCGAGCGTCTGAACAACATCCCCGTAGCCCTGACCAACGATGCCAACGCCGCTGCCATCGGAGAGATGGTCTATGGCGTGGCCCGTGGCATGAAGAACTTCATCGTGATCACCCTTGGAACGGGTGTTGGCTCAGGCATCGTAGTGAATGGTCAGTTGCTCTACGGCCACGATGGTTTCGCAGGAGAACTGGGTCATGTGACGATGGTTCGTGGTGAGGAAGGCCGTGTGTGTGGCTGTGGCCGCAAGGGTTGTCTGGAGTGCTACTGCTCAGCTACGGGTGTGGCTCGTACGGCCCGTGAACTGCTGGCCAAGACGGAGCGCCCCTCGCTGCTCCGTGAGTTAGACCCAGAGAAGATCACCTCACTCGATGTGTCCATCGCAGCAGGCAAGGGCGACGAGCTGGCCAAGGAGATCTACGAGTTCACTGGTAAGATGCTGGGCGAGGCCTGTGCCGACTTCGCAGCCTTCTCTTCGCCAGAGGCATTCATCTTCTTCGGAGGTATGGTGAAGGCTGGCGAACTGATCATGAAGCCTATCCGCGAGTCTTACAACGAGCACGTGCTGAAGATCTTCAAGAACAAGGCCCAGTTCCTGGTGAGCGGTCTCGACGGTGCGTCGGCTGCCGTACTCGGTGCCTCGGCCATCGGATGGGAGATCCAGTAAGCGATGGCTTAAGATAACGTTTACGTTGTTTTTCCATCATATTAGTTCGTAGTTCCACTAATTATACGTACCTTTGTGCGCAAATAGTGAGACTACGAACTAAAAAATAACAAGTATGAGGAGATTATCATTATGGTTCCTGCTGTGCATTCTAATCCCAGCGCTGGCTTCAGGCCAAGGTTGGGACGAGGAGAAGTACAGGCAGATCGAACAGAGTATCCGCGAACCGCAGTTTGCTGACAAAGCCTACCCCATCACCAAGTATGGTGCCAGTCCTGAGGCGACGGCAGTCAAGAATCAGAAGGCTATCCAGAAGGCCATCGACCAATGCTCGAAGAAGGGCGGCGGAAGGGTGGTCGTGCCTGCAGGACAGAGGTTCCTGACTGCTGCCATCCAACTGAAGAGTGGCGTGAACCTCGTCGTCGAGGAGGGTGCCGTGCTGGAGTTTGTGTTCCAGCCCGAGCTCTATCCGATCGTCGAGACGTCGTGGGAGGGTCTGGAGTGTTTCAACCTTTCACCCTGCGTCTATGCCTTCAAGGCCAGGGACATCGCCATCACTGGTAAGGGCACCATCGACGGTGGCGGATCGAACGACACCTGGTGGCCTTGGAATGGTAATCCCCGCTTTGGTTGGAAGGAGGGCATGATCAGTCAACGGGCAGGATCAAGGGCCCGTCTGCTGAAGAACGGCGAAGACGGCATACCAATGTATAATGAGAAAGGAGAGCGTTCGCCAGAGCGTGTCTTCGGTCCTCAGGACGGTTTGAGGCCTCAGCTTGTGTCGTTCAACAAATGCGAAGGCATCTTGTTGGAGGATGTCACCCTGCTGCGCTCGCCGTTCTGGGTGATCCATCCCCTCCACTCTACTGACATCACTGTACGTCGAGTGAAGATGATTAACGACGGTCCCAATGGTGACGGATGCGACCCTGAGTGCTGTGACCGCGTACTGATTGAGGATTGTTTCTTTAACACAGGCGACGACTGTATAGCCATCAAGAGCGGACGCAACCGTGATGGCCGAGAGCGCAATATGCCTTCGAAGAATATCATCGTACGTCGCTGTGAGATGAAAAACGGTCACGGCGGTGTGGTCATCGGCTCAGAGATATCAGGCGGATGCCAGAATGTGTTTGCCCACGACTGTGTGATGGACTCTCCGGAGCTGGAGCGTGTACTTCGCATCAAGACGAACTCGTGTCGTGGCGGCATCATCGAGAACATCAACATGAAGGATGTGAAGGTGGGCGTCTGCAAGGAGAGCGTACTGAAGATCAACCTCGACTACGAGCATAACGAGGTGTGCTGCCGAGGCTATTATCCGACAGTACGCAATGTCTATATGGAGAACGTGACCAGCGAGAAGTCGCAATACGGTGTACAGATCATCGGACTCGACGAGGACACCTATGTTTATGACATCAATGTCAAGAACTGTAAGTTCAATGGTGTGCAGGACGGCAACTTCAAGAGCGGCAAGACCCGTAACGTCAACTTCGACAATCTCTTCATCAACGGCTCCCTCGTCCTCAACGAGATGCCCTATAAGCACTATAGCGAGTGGCTCACCTACTCGGAGATGAAGCGTGTGCCGAAGAGTTATCTGCTCGACTTCTCGACAGAACCCAAGTGGAGTTACGTGATGGGTATCGAACTGGAAGGTATGCTCGACACCTATCTTAAATATGGTGGTGAGGACATCCGCCAGTATTGTCAGACCTATACCGACACGATGATCAATGCCAATGGCGATATCCGTGGCTACGACATCCTCGACTATAACCTCGACAATATCCGTACGGGCCATTTCGTCACACGAATGTATCAGCAGTGGCCTGAGGCCAAGAACCTGCTGGCCATGAAGACGATGATGAAACAGTTACAGGACCAGCCTCGCACCATCGCCGATAAGGTGTATTGGCACAAGGCTATCTACGCCTATCAGGTGTGGCTCGATGGCATCTTCATGGGTCTGCCCTTCCGAGTATTGACAGCACCAATTACGGAAAAGGTGAAAGGGTCAAAAGGTAAAAAAGTCAATAATCCCGTCGTCGCCATCTACGACGATGCCGTCAATCAGTTGAAGATTACCTATGAGCGCACCCTCGACCCTCAGACAGGTCTGAACCGCCATGCCTACGATGAGACACGCAACACATTCTGGGCAGACAAGGATACAGGACTCTCACAGCACTGCTGGGGTCGTGCCCAGGGTTGGTACACGATGGCACTCATCGAGGTGCTCGATGCCCTGCCTGAAGACTATGCCCGTCGCTCAGAGGTCATCGAACTCTTGGTGAAGGATCTCGACGCCATCCTCAAGTGGCAGGATCAGAAGACGGGTGTGTGGTATCAGGTGATGGACTCGCCAAAGCGTGAGGGGAACTACCTCGAGAGTACTTGCTCCGCCATGTTCACCTACGCCCTGCTGAAAGCCTACCGCAAAGGCTATGTCGGAGCGAAATACCGCGATGCAGGCATCAAGGCCTACAAGGGCATCATCAACAACTTCATACGAGTGAATGCCGACAAGACCATCTCACTGACCAACTGCTGTTCTGTGGCAGGTCTCGGTCCTGCAGCCACGACTGAGGTTATCGCTGCCATGAAGAAGGTGAACCCCAAAGGCCGTGTCCAAGAGAACAGACGGCGCGACGGAGGTTATGACTACTACCTTTCGGAACCCATCCGCGACAATGACGCCAAGGGTGTAGGCCCCTTCATCTGGGCTTCGCTCGAGATGGAGATGTTAGGTTACGACACAAAGAACACGACGGCTGCCATTGACAGGCAAGCCGTCGTCACTCGTAACAATCCCGTCATCACCGAGGCCGATCCTCTCGCCTCGCTCTCTGTCGGCAACGGCCATTTCGCCACAACCGTCGACATCACAGGACTGCAGTCGTTCCCTTTTGAATACGGGGCAGGTGTGCCCCTGACAGCCATGTCCGACTGGGGATGGCATAAGTTCGAAAACACCAACGGCCTAAAGCCCCAGGAGTCGGAGAAAGCCTTCGACCTCGGCCACGGCCATCAGGAGGTCTATGCCGTAGAATACAAGCAAGGCGGTCGTAACCAGCAGGCTACGGAGTATTTCCGTGTGAATCCCCATCGTCTGAACCTCGGCACGATAGGTCTCGATCTCAAGGATGCCAACGGTAACCAGATTCCTCTCAAATCGCTAACATCCATCCGTCAGCAGCAGTTGCTGTGGGACGGAGAGATTGAATCTTCCTTTAAGGCCGATGACGAATTGGTAGAAGTCACCACCGGCATCCACCCCTCTAAGGATGCGCTCTATGCCAGAATCCAAAGCAACCTGCTCAAAGATCGCAGGGCAACAGTAAGCCTTCGTTTTTCCTATCCTACGGGAAAACACTCCGACGACGCCAATGACTGGACGAAGCCCGAACGCCACCAGTCGGTCATTATCGCCCAATACGAACATGCTGCCGTCATCGAACGAACGCTTGACAGCACCAGATACTATGTTCTGCTACAATGGGAAGGTCAAGCCTGCCTCCAGGAGTGCGAACAGCATCACTTCAAACTCAGCACAACAAATAACGTGCTGGCTTTCTCTGCCGATTATCTCCCAGAGAACCCTCAGTTACCTTACTCTGTTTTCGAATACGACCAATACCACAAGACTACCCAGCGCCATTGGCACCAATGGTGGAACGAGGGAGCCATCGTGGACTTCTCACACTGCACCGATCCCCGTGCCAAGGAACTGGAACGCCGTGTCGTTCTTTCACAATACCTCACACAAATCAACTGTGCCAACAGCACCCCACCACAAGAGACAGGTCTGACCTACAACTCATGGTTCGGCCGTCCACACTTAGAGATGACCTGGTGGCATGCCGTTGACTTCGCCCTCTGGAATCGTCCGGAGGTCTTAGAGCAGATGCTCAGGTGGTATCATGAGACAGCATTCCCCGTGGCCCGTCAGATAGCCGAGCGTCAGGGATTCAAGGGTGTGCGTTGGATGAAGATGACAGATCCCTGGGCTGGTGAAGCACCCTCGAATATCGGTTCGTTCCTCATATGGCAACAGCCGCACTACATCTATTTCGCAGAAGAGATGTATCGTGCCAATCCCTCTGCCGAGACACTCAAGAAATACGGCGAACAAGTAGAAGCTACTGCCCAATTTATGGCCGATTTCGTCAGCTATGACAAAAAGACGGGGCTTTACCATCTCAAGGGAACCACTGCCATGCAGGAGACGATGTCGAAGGACTTCAGTTATGACCATCCCTTCGAACTGGCCTACTGGCAATATGGCCTCAACATCGCTAATCTATGGCGGGAACGTCAGGGGATTGAACGCAATACAAAATGGGGCCATATCATCACCCACCTGTCTCCCCTCCCTGAACAGGATGGCATCTACGCCGCTGGTCTTCCCTCCATCTCTCTCGATACCTTCGCTGAGAAATCCCGCTCAGACCATCCTGCCGTTCTCGGAGCCTGTGGTCTCCTCCCTAATCACCCATACACCTTATTATATAATATAGGGAAAATGAAACGAACCCTCGACTGGGTGATGCAGAACTGGAATTGGCAGACTACCTGGGGCTGGGACTACGGCATGATCGCCATGGCAGCTGCACGTCTCGGAGAGCCTGAGACCGCCCTCAAAGCCCTTCTCATCGACACCCAGAAGAATACATATCTTAAGAATGGCCATAACTTCCAGACCGCAGACCGTCTGCGCTGTTATCTCCCTGGCAATGGAGCCTTGCTATCTGCCGTTGGCATGATGTGTGCTGGCTGGGATGGCTGTCAGGAACCGCTGAATCCAGGCTTCCCGAGAGATGGCCAGTGGGATGTGCGCTGGGAAGGACTTCAAAGAATGCAATAAAAGAAAACAAACGATAAACAAAATAAAAATAACATGTCAAAACTATCATTACAAAGAATTGCCAGTCTGTGGCTGATATGCCTGCTGGCTGGTTTCGCAAAGGCCCAGGATGTGACTGCGACCTGGAATTTCAAAGACAGTGCTGTTGTCGCTAATGTTGTAGCTGCTTCAAACACCACCGATGCCATCACTGTCAAGGCTATTGAAGACAATGGCATTTTGCTGACGGTAGAAGCCAATGGTAATGGCATCACCAAAAAGACCAATAGCATCGAGACCGAAGACGGAGTGTCCTTCAAAGTTCCTGTTCTGAGTAAGAATGACACTGTGTATGTCGCTGGTGTTGATACGACATTCGCTTATTCTGTCGCTGGAACTGATGCAACTACGGCATTTACCAAGTATCTGGCTACGGAAGACGACGTCACAAATGGTTTCGTGGAGATTGTCAATCATGGAGGAGGACTTCTCTCCATTGTCGTTTTACAGAAAGAAAAGCCCAAACCTCTGGATCCTCCGGCTCTTGACTCACTGATCATCAACGGCACAAAATACGCTGCCAAACAATTGTTCGGTGAGAACTATGAAGGAAAAATAGAACTCGGCTTTAATGATAAGATGATCAGTGCCAGCAATCCCGTTACACCTATTGTCAAGACTGGTGTGGTTGACGACATCACCTATACTGGCGATGACACCAAATGCACGGTTGTCATCAAAATGAGCAATGCTGAAGGAAAGACGGTTCAATACACGTTGAGCATCACCGAAAAGCCCAGTGCCATCTTAACCTATTACGACAGCGACGGTATTACTGTTATAGATAAGGTACGCCGTGAGATTGGCAAGACCATCGATCATTTTGACGTCACCGACGATTACGTGACGGTAAAGGATGGCTACAAGATGCGCGGTTGGTATCATGAACCTGACGGAGGCTTGAAATATACCGTCGGAGAGACTGTCAATGCCGACATGAGCTTATATGCGATAGCAACAGTCATAGAAGAAGTCAGCACATCGGCAGTGTATAACTATGATCTGACTGATATCTTCTTCGATCCAGCTAATCATGAGGCATTCAATCCTAAGGGTAATGGATACCACTGGTCTGACGAGACACATGGATGGGCTTTTGTGGATGGGAACCAGGTTGACCTGCTCGTAGGTCCGAGAGCAACCATAAGCCTGAAGCTCTGTCAGGAGAATGACAACGACACCATTCTCGTCAAGTCTGAGACAGGAGACACACTATCAATCCTTAGTGCAAAGACGGATGAAGATGGAGTCTTCGTAAACTACACGTATAACGGCGAAGGAGGAACCATCTCCTTAATCATGAAGACCGCCAGCGAGATCAAAATGCATGGTCTCAGGATCCTCAACACAGCCGACGTTAATTATACCAATGTGGGTAATTGGTACATCGTTGAGCCCAACGACAGCAAGAGTTTCCTTGATGTCATCGATATTGCCAACATCCTGAATGCCACAAAGAACGCAGAACGTCTCTATGTCTTCCTGCCAAAGGGAACATACGATTTGGGCGACGCCGTAGAAACGACCATCAGCGGATATAATATTTCCATCATCGGACAGTCTGCCGACAGTACTATCGTTGTCACAGCTCCCAACTATGATGATGAAGGTCTCGGCACGTCTGATTTGTTCAAGAACACATCTACCAACCTCTATCTGCAGGATCTGACCCTGAAGAATGCATTCGACTACTACAATGCAGGTTCTCAAGGAGCTGCCGCAGCCTTTAATGACTTAGGCAACTACACGATTGGCAAGAATGTCAGGATGCTCTCCTATGAGAATACTTACTATAGTATGAACAACAGGACACAGTCGTATTGGGAAGACTGCGACATCCACGGCACCGTAGACTTTATTTGCGGCGGTGGTGATATACGCCTTTACAACACAACCCTCTCTTTGGAACCGCGCACGACAAACGGCGGTGGAGCCCGTATGATTGTTGCACCCCGAACCCTGACTAAGTTCGGATATGTCTTCGATCATTGTAAGGTGGTAGACCTCGCTGAGGGCAAGGGATATTGGAGCTTCGGACGTTCATGGAGCAACCAGCCTATCGCCGTCTACCTAGGCACCACACTTGACGAACATGCAGAGAATACACTTGAATCCACCCGTTGGACTGAGGAAGGTAAGACAAAAACCGATCCAGTAGTGTTTGGTGAATATAATACGATGGATATCAACGGTGTAGACATTACCCCGGAAACGAACACCATCAAGATCAAGTCAAGTTTCCAGACCATCCTTAGTGCCAGCATGGCTGCCACCTTCGATTACGACAAGATGTTCTCTGCGAATGCCGAGAAGAAATGGGATCCTGCAAAACTCACCATGCAGATGGCTGGCCCTGCCGATGCCAAATACGACAATGGCACCGTCACATGGTCGGCTGTCGATGGCGTGGAGACCTATGCGCTGTTCATGGACGATGAGTTCGTGACCTTGACAGACAAGACATCCTACGACATTGATATCAATCCCGACCGTTACCGCTTGTCCATCCGTTCTGCCAATCCCATGGGTGGCTTGGGCCCAGAAGCTCATGTGGCAGGAACTGTTGGCATCCAAACGGTGAAGAGAGTGATGGATGATGATGCCATCTACAACCTCCAGGGTGTACGTGTCACGAAACCTGGCAAGGGTGTCTATATCATCAACGGCAAAAAAATATTGTGTAAATAATCCATCATCTCGTTGATATTTCCAGGGGGAGCAATTCACATTGCTCCCCTTTTTGATGGAGCCATACACATATCTTAACGTAAACGTTTACAATAAAAAAAAGGAATAATCGTGTTCTTTTCTCGTGAATATTATATACCTTTGCACCATCCATTAATGAAATGAATAACAATTTTTATTAAATAATCAATTTTTGTAACTAAAACTTAGTGTATGAATCTACAAATCAGAAGAGCCTCTATGGCTTTGCTTTTGTCTGTGTTTTGCTTCGTGGCTTATGCCCAGAAGACAGTCACAGGTACAGTAAAGGATGCTGCAGGTGAGCCCATGATTGGTGTGAGCATCATCGTTGACGGTACCACCATTGGTGGTGTGACCGACTTCGACGGTAACTTCTCCATCAAAGACGTGCCTGAGAATGGTGTCCTGAAGATCTCTTACATCGGTTACAAGGATCAGAAGATCGCTGTAGCCGACAAGAGCAGTTTTAATGTAACCATGCTGGAAGACGCAGCCAGCCTCGACGAAATCGTGGTTGTGGGTTACGGTACAATGAAGAAGAAGGACTTAACCGGATCTGTTGCCAGTGTTAAGACCGACGACCTCGCTAAGGTGGCAGGAGCCAACGCCCTGTCTGCCATGCAGGCAAAGATTCCTGGCATGGACCTTCAGTTGAGTGGCGGCGGTGAGGCTGGTGCCGGTGTCAGTATGACACTCCGTGGAAACCGCTCCCTCTTGGCAGGTAACGGTCCGCTGGTCATCGTCGACGGTGTGGAGTATGGTTCTACCCTTGATGTCCCTGCCAGCGACATTGAGTCAATGGACATTCTTAAGGACGCTGCTTCAACTGCCATTTATGGTACAAAAGGTGCAAACGGTGTCATCCTCATCACCACCAAGCGCGGTAAGGCAGGTAAGACTTCCGTCACCTTTAACGGTTATCTGTCGTTCAACAGTGCCACTGGTATCGTCAAGCCTATGTATGGCGACAAGGAAGTACAGCGTCTGATCGATAAGAAAAACTATGAAGACGCAGCTGCCAACAACTGGAGCTTCTCCAATTCGGCAACAGCTGCCGACGTACTGACATTCCAGTTGGAGGACGGTACGGAAACACTCGACATCTACAAGAACAAGTCGTATACAGACTGGCTCGACATGATCCTCGAAAACAGCGTTTCACAGAACTATGAGGTTGCCGTACAAGGTGGTAACGAGAAAACCAACTTCAACGTGTCACTGGCAGCCATGGACGATAAAGGTATCATGAAGGGCGATGAGTTCAACCGCTATACAGGCCGTGTGAACATTGACCACCAGATCAATAAGATCGTCAAGATCGGTGCTAGCGTATCCTACGCTTACAAGAGCAACGACAAGCGTGCCGGCGGTGTGTTCAACCAGGCTCAGAAGATGACCACCATCACCCACGCCTATCTGAAGGATGGCAGCATCAACGCCACCCCGAACCCCTGGTATGCAGCCCACTGTTCTCCCCTGCTCAACGAGGACGGTGCCTTCCAGCGCAACATTGAGAGCTCGCGCTTCTTCGGCAGTGCTTATCTGCAGCTGAACCCCATCAAGGGCATGATGCTGAAGTCACAGTTCACCGCCGATCGCAGCACCTCTCGCGACGGACAGTATCAGGACTACCACAGCCAGGTTCGCTATCAGAGTCCCACAACCACTTATATCAGCAGCGATCGCAACACTGCCACCAAGTATGTATGGCAGAATACAGCCACCTATAATAAGGAGATTGCCAAGCACGACTTTACCGTTCTACTGGGTCATGAAATGTCACAGTACGTACAGGAGACCAGCACCATCTCTGGTGATGCAGGAGCAGAGAGCTACAAGAAGAGCTCATTCTACGATGTCAGCAAGATCATCTCACCCTTCGCTGCCACCAGCTACACCAAGACTTCGATGGTCTCGTTCTTCGGACGTGCTAACTATTCTTACGATGGCAAATACCTGCTGCAGGCTTCTATCCGTGCTGATGGTTCTTCAGTACTCGCCGAGGGTCACAAGTGGGGCTACTTCCCCTCCGTCAGTGCTGGTTGGCGTATCTCTGAGGAAAGCTTTATGCAGGGCACCAAGTCCTGGCTCGACAACCTGAAGTTCCGCGTATCATGGGGTCTTTCCGGTAACTCAGCCATCTCAGCCTATCAGACACTGGCCACCATCTCTTCTATCGTTCCCAACTCTACCGAGAAGGCTCCGATGACCATGGCCAACCCCGAGCTGACATGGGAAAAGACCTCTGCACTCGACTTCGGTCTCGACTTCTCATTCATCAACGGTCGTGTCTATGGTTCTATTGACTACTACAACAGCCACACCTACGACCTGCTTTACTACAAGACAGCTCCTGCCTCAACGGTATTCACCAGCACCATTGACAACGTTGGTAAGACCAAAGGACATGGTATTGAGATTTCTCTGGGCGTTGTTCCCGTTAAGACGAAGGACTTCACTTGGGATGTCACCGCATCAGCTACTTTTGCCCGCGACGAGGTTGAAGAGCTGGCTGACGGCATCGAGCAGTTTGTCGACGGTGTCAACATCCTGAAGGTCGGCGAGCCCGTCTCTGCCTATTACACCTACGATATGGACGGCTGCTGGGGCATCGGTGAGTTCGACAAGTACCTGCAGGCACATCCGAACTTCGAGAAGCCTCAGGACGACTACGGCGATCCTGGTACGCCAAAGGTCATCGACACCAACGGTGACAACAAGATCGACGACAGCGACAAGGTGATCTACAACCGTTCTCCGAAGTCCATCCTCGGTCTGTCGACCACATTGACCTATAAGGACTTCTCACTGAGCATTCAGACGATGGCCCGCCTGGGTGGCTACCTGAGCTATAGCGGCTATGGCCTCTACCTCTACGACAACGCCAACTGGGGTGACCTGGACTACTGGACAGCTGAGAATCAGGATGCCGATATCCCATCGCCTGGTTGCGCAGGTGCCACACCTACCTTCTATAAGAGTTCTATCCAGATTCAGAAAGCTGATTACTTCAAGATCAAAGACATCACATTGTCATACAATCTGCCAAAGAACATCCTCAAGAGTGTCTTTATCAGCAACGCTCGCGTTTACTTCTCTCTGAAGAACTACTTCACCTTCAGCCACTTCGACAACTACGACCCAGAGCGTGGCGGTGCAGTTAACTTCCCGCTGATGAAGCAGGCCGTTGTAGGTCTTAACGTAACATTCTAATCCACTAATGAGAATCGATATGAAAAAGATATTAAGCATGTTTTTTGTGACCGCAGCCTTCGCGCTGGGCACAACCTCCTGTTCAGACTTCTTGGAGGAGGACAACAAGACTGGTGAGACTGCCGATCTGGCATACAACACCATATCGGGTATCGACGGACTGATCACCTCTGCCTACACCTACACTCACGGATGGTGGGGCAAGGAGCCGTCGCTCGGATTGTCCGAGATGGGCAGCGACCTGTTCTATTTCGGTTACGACAACAAGCAGAAGTCCATGCTGAAGTATGACATCTCTGCTGAAGCCTTAGGAAACAACGTGGCCGACAACCCCTGTCTCGACCAGTACTGGGAGATGTTCTATGCCGGCATCGACGTGTGCAACAACGCCCTGAAGTATGTACCCACCTGTACCGTCATCGACGACAGCAAAAAGGCAGCCTATCTGGCTGATGCCTACTTCCTCCGTGCGCTCTACTACTCACAGATGGTTGCTCTGTGGGGTCCGATTCCCTACAATTCGGAAGCCATTGATGCCACCAACTTCAACAGAGCCCCGCAGCGTGTTCCTGAGGCAGAGATCTATGGACATATCCTCGACGACCTGAAATTAGCTATGCAGAATTACAAGGATGCCAACGTGATGAACGCCAAGGCAGCCACAGCCACAGGTCGTGCCTACTACTATTCTGCAGAGGCCCTCTATGCCCGTGTAGCCCTCTACGCCGCTTCATGGCTCGGAGCCAGCAGCGTCAACGGTTATGGCAACCTCTACAACGAGGCTCTGACAGCAGCCACCGACGTCATCAACAACTCTGGTGCCAAGTTCTACAGCCGCTACAGCGACACATGGAACATGAACAACGAAGAGGCTACGGTGAACACAGAGAACCTCTTTGCCGTCCACTACAGCAACGACCTTTCCTCTGGTCGTGACAACTGCGTACCCTATCGCTATTCCGACGGTGGCACAGGCCAGTATAACTCTCTCATCACCCGTACAGGCTACGGCCGTAACGGTGGTAGCGCCACTCACCTGATGTTCCCCTCACTGTGGAATAACGGTGCCGACGACCTTGGCGGTAATGGCCAGAAGGATACTCAGGTATTCTTCCGTATGGCAGCCGGTAAGACCACCATCAAGAGTAAGATGACTGGTGAAAACATCGAGTGCGGTAAGTATTACTCTCCCTACGGACGTGGATTCACCCGCTACCTCCCCTCACTCTACTTCTGGCAGCTACTGGAGAGCGTGAAGGAGACCGACCAGCGTTACAACGGCACACTGCTCACAGCCTATCGCATTCCTTACGAGTTGTCGATGAATCCTGTTAACTATCCAAAGATGAGCGAGCAGGAGTTCAAGGACTACGATGAGGCCTATAAGGAAGACGGCAACTACTTCAACGGTGGTGGTATCGCCATTCTCTATAGCATTCTCGATGGTAACTCTGCTGAGGGTCAGGCACTCCAGGCCGAGGCTAAGGACAAGTATCGTCTGCAGTTTGCTTACGGTGGTGACATCCCCGTTTACACCAGCGGCGATCCTGCTACGGCACTGCCTACCGAGGGTGGAAAGGCTGTTTCCGATGTCTATGGCGACAACCGTTACAAGAGCGAGAAGATCGAAGGACGCCGCTCATACCCCTGTATCAAGAAGTTCCTCGACGACCAGTACAATGCCGCCTATCCTACCCACGACCTGAGCTACCGTGACATCATGGTGCTCCGTCTGGCAGAGATGTATCTCATCAAGGCAGAGGCAGAACTCGCTACTGGCGGCAATGCCCTCTCAACCATCAACGAGCTCCGTGCTGCCCGTGCCATCAGCGGCAAGGACAACAGCATCAGCGGCTCTGTCGATATTGAGACCATCCTCAGGGAACGTGCACTTGAACTCTGCGGTGAGTACCAGCGCTGGTTCGATCTGAAGCGCACACACACGCTCATCGACCATGTGAAGAAATACAATGCACAGGCTTCTGGTAACATCGATGTGAAGCACTACTATCGTCCTATTCCTTTGAGCGAGTTGGAGGCTGTTACCAACCGTACCACCCTGGCTACTTCTCAGGACGCCAATGGTGTGCTCCAGTATCCCTCTATCGCAGAAGGTATGTGGCAGAACCCCGGTTATTAATAAATTGGTATATATAATGTAATTAGATCAGAGGGTGTGCCAAATAGGCACACCCTCTGATTGTTGTCTGCGATAAGAAGAAGCAGTTATTATTTTGCTGCTTTCTTGGCAGGAGCTTTCTTGGCAGGAGCCTTCTTGGCGGCTGGCTTCTTATCAGCTGCAGGCTTGGCAGGAGCGGGAGCAGCCTTCTTGGCAGGAGCCTTGGCCTTCGGCTCCAACTTCTCCAGACGGGCCTTCAGACGGGTGATCTCCTTGTCCTTCATCTCGATCTCATCACCCTGGTTCTTGATGGTGGTGAGCAGGCTCTCGAGCTCATCATTGTCGATGTCGAGGGGATAGAGGGCGTTCACTCTGTTGATGAAGTCGCCGAGGATGTTCATGTAGTTGGTGAAAGCATCAAACGGTCCGCTGTAGATGCCACGGTCGAGACCTACGTTCGAGGGCTTGGTGGTCATGAAGCGGAAGTTATTAGAAGCCTGCAGATAGTCCCAGTCCTGATTGATACGGGGATCATCGGCGATGCGCAGACGGTCGGCCACCGAGTAGAGCTTGTTGAAGGCCTCGTGCTGCATGGCGTTACCCAGCCAGCAGCTGACGTCGCGCTCCTCATCGACCCATGACAATGTGTCAGGCACATCGATCTGTCCGACGCTCTTGCACGACTTGCAGATCTCCGTCGGCGTCATGAAGGTGATGCCCTTCTCCTTGGCACAGCCAGGCAGGGCGTGGATGAAGTCGAGGATGTTAGAGCTGAGCGGCTGGGCGATACCGAGTGCTGAGAGCTCCATGAAGATGTTGATGATCTGCTCTTCCTCGGGGAAGCGGGCGATGCGGTCGATGTAAGCATCGGCGAAGAGGGGATAACCGTCCCACTCGGAGTTGTTGAAGCGCAGTGAGATATCATCCGACAACTCTACGTCGCGCAGCAACAGCTTCAGGTTCGGAGCCTGGTTGCAGTTGTAGACATAGTGGGGCGACTTCCATCCGAGCACGTGCTTGGCACCCTCGGTGAGCATGCCCTTGAAGCCCATGGCGGCAATCTGGGCACCGATGTCATCGCTGTAGATGAGCGATGAGTTACGGGCTACCGTCGGCTTCTTGCCGAAGAGCTCCTCAATCTTCGCAGCCTGCTTCTTCACGTCGAGGGCGAAGGTCTCGGGGTTAGCTAGCGACGAGAGACCGTGGCTGTAGGGCTCGGCGAGGAACTCCACACAACCTGTCTCGTTCATCTCCTGCAGTTTGGTGATCACTTGCGGGGCGTGCATCTCCAGCTGCTCGATGCCAGTGCCCGAGAGCGAGAAGGCTACCTTGAAGTACTTGCCGTTCTCCTTGATCATGTCGTGGAGGGTGCTCAGCGCCGGCATGTAGCTGCGCTCGGCGATGTCGGCGATGCTACGCTCGTTCTCGTAGTCATCATAATAGTAATGGTCGGTACCGATGTCAAAGAAACGGTAGCGCTTCAGATGGATAATCTGATGTATTTCGAAATATAAACAAATCGTTTTCATAATCGTTTTACTTTTTTACCTTTTTACTTTTTTACCTTTTGTTATTCCTCCCATCCCAAAGTTCTTCTATAGAGTGTTCGGATCCAACGGCCTACCTTCTCCCAGGTAATCTGGTCTACCTCGCGCTTGCCCTCTTCTTTCAGGTACTGGAAGAGCGAGTCGTTGTGGCAGATCGAGTAGATGGCATCAGCCAGGGCGTGGATGTCCCAGTAGTCAACCTTGATGCAGTTGTCGAGAATCTCGGCACAGCCGGACTGCTTCGAGATGATCGAAGGCGTGCCGCACTGCATAGCCTCCAGCGGAGAGATGCCGAAAGGCTCCGAGACGGAAGGCATCACATAGACATCAGAGGCTTTCAGACACTCATAGACCTGCTTGCCCCTCATGAAGCCGGGGAAGTGGAAACGGTCTGCGATGCCGCGCTCTGCAGCGAGATGGATCATCGCATCCATCATGTCGCCCGAGCCTGCCATGCAGAAACGGACGTTGCGGGTACGGTGAAGCACCATCGTTGCAGCCTCGACGAAGTACTCAGGACCCTTCTGCATCGTGATTCGTCCGAGGAAGGTGACCACCTTCTCCTTGCCAGTGTGGTCAGGACGCGGGATGTCCTGATACTCCTGCGGCAGGGGATAAACGGCGTTGTGGACCGTAAAGCACTTACGCGGATCCTGATGATACTGGTTGATGACCGTCTGACGTGTCAACTCTGACACACACATGATACAGTCGGCCCAGTCCATACCGTTCTTCTCTATCGAATAGACGGTGGGGTTCACCTTACCACGAGAGCGGTCGAAGTCGGTAGCGTGGACATGGATACAGAGGGGCTTGCCGCTCACCTGCTTGGCGTGGATGCCGGCAGGGAAGGTCAGCCAGTCGTGAGCGTGGATGATATCGAACTCCTCGGCACGGGCCACCTGACCAGCGATGATCGAGTAGTTGTTGATCTCCTCGTGCAGGTTGCCGGGATAGCCTCCCGCAAACTCCATCGCACCGAGGTCATTCACGTTCATATAGTTGAAGTCGGCATAGATATGCTCACGGAGCTTGAAGTAGTAGTCGGGATCCATGATGTTACCCACCCTACTCTTCACATAGTCGTAATCGACATCGCGCCAGGCGATAGGCACGGCATTCATG
>Ga0310786_10005842_pt1 | contig 16577 bp, 12 predicted proteins | sample AusTroGonzalo_MG_FD_203881 | JGI IMG/M metagenome (GOLD analysis project Ga0310786, IMG submission 203881) | Bovine rumen microbial communities from tropical cattle in Woodstock, Queensland, Australia - Gonzalo_03 (v2) (version 2) | ecosystem: Host-associated > Mammals > Digestive system >... | reverse complement strand
GATGTGCTCTCCCTGATGTTCAGGCGTGCATTGACCACAACGTGCCTGATGCTGGAGATGCCGTTTATCTGGTCTATCAGCAACCTCACCGTCGTGCGTCCTATCTCCTTGAGGTTCTGCTTGACAAACGTCATGCGGGGAAAGGACATTCCCGAGACCCAGTCGCTCATGAAACCGATAATGGCAATATCCTGGGGAATGTGCAGACCTCGGCTGATGACGGCCTGGAAGGCGGCAATGGTCAGCAGGCCGTGGTCAGCCAGAATGGCATCGGGAGACTCGGGGAGGGACAGCAGCTCGAGGGTGTCGGAGAGACCGGAGTTGAAGCTGGCATGGTTGCTCTTCACGAGTTCTTTCCGGATGGCTATGCCACGTTCGCGCAGTGCATTCAGATAACCGTGCTTGCGGTCGGAGGACTGCTTGACGCGGTTGGGACCTCCAAGGAAGGCGATGCGACGGGCTCCGCAGTCTATGAGATGAAGCGTAGCCTGACGTGCCGACTCGACATCGTTGAAACTGACGGTAGGATAGTCGTTGTCTGCAACGCGGTCGAAGAGTACTACAGGAATATGATTTTTCCTGAGAAGCTCTAAATGGGAGAGGTCGACAGTCTCCTGTGAGAGACACATGGCAACACCGTCTACATGCATGTCTATCAGTCGCTCCACACACTCTACCTCACTCTCATACTTATCGTCAGAATCGGTGATGATGCACATATAGCCGTTCTTCCGAGCCTCGGTCTCTATCCACTTTACAATGTGGGCATAGTGGTTGAACGAGATGTCGGGAACGACGACGCCAACGGTGCGGGTGCTGCCATAGCGAAGACTCATCGCTAAGGGATTGGGACGGTAACCATTGTCCTTTGCCAATGCCGAGATCTTCTGACGGAGCTCGGGACTGACGCCGGGCAAATCCTTCAGTGCCCTGGACACCGTAGACACATTAACGCCCAACAGACGGGCAATGTCACGTTGTGAAATGCTCTTCTTCATGCCATAAAGCATTAGTCTGTACAAAAATACAATAATCTTATAAGATATGTAACGCAACAGTAGTAAAAGTGTTGCGCAACGCGTTGCGTTTTTTAGAAAAAGAAACGGAAAGCTTGGAATTTTGTGTTTTTTTACTAAATTTGCAGTCAGATTGATGCAGAAAAGAATCGACATCTTCCCACTGGCCGAGACGACGCCATTGCTCAGACTGGCCATGTGGCTCGTCCTGGGCATCACGACTGGTGTCTATAGTCCTGTCGCGATGACTGTGTTTCTGATGGCTATGCTTCTGACATTGGTGCCGTGTGTGTTCCTCAACAAGAAAGCCCTCCTGCAGTCGGTGCTCATCGCCCTGACGGTGTTTCTGTTGGGTGCTACATTGGCGGCGCACCAGCGCGACGTGCTTGCTGAGAGGGGGATGACCATCCGTCAGTGGCAACAGGCACAGAAAGAGCCCGATGCCAGTACCCTTACAGGCCGTAGCCGGTTGTTCTTCCTCCAGCAGCGCGAACGGTTGTTACAACGGTACCGCCAACAGGGACTCGAGGGCGACGCCTATGCCATGGTGGCAGCGATGACACTGGGTGACAGAACGGCCGTCGACGGACGGCTGCGGCAAACCTATAACGTCAGCGGTGCATCGCATGTGCTGGCACTGAGCGGACTGCACATGGGCATCATCTACGCTTTGCTCTCGCTATTAACCATCGGACGACGATGGCGTTTCCTGTCACAGGTCATCATCGTACTGTCCATCTGGGCGTTCGTCTTTCTTGTCGGTCTCCCCACAAGTGCGGTGCGTGCTGCATCCATGCTGACACTCTACGCCTTGCTGTCGCTGGGCTATCGGGACCGCCTGTCACTCAATGCGCTGGCGTTTACGGCCATAGTGATGCTCCTTGTTGATCCATACCTTCTCTTCGATGTAGGATTCCAGATGTCCTACCTCGCAGTGCTGAGCATCTTGGTGTGGACGCCCGTGATGAACGGGTGGCTGGGAGACGATGTCCTGCAGCGACATCGCTGGCTGCGCTGGCTATGGGGACTGCTGACGGTATCGGTGGCCGCGCAACTGGGTGTGGCCCCGCTGATTGCCTACTATTTCGGCCGTTTCTCCACCTGTTTCCTGCTTACCAATCTCGTTGCCATTCCAGGGGTTACACTCATCCTGTATCTCTCGCTGGCAACGCTTCTATGGGCTCCGATGGCAGTGCCGCTCACTGCTGTTGTCGGTTTCATGAACCGCTGTCTGGAGGCCATAACGCGTCTGCCGGGAGCCAGTATAGAGCACCTGCACCCGTCGGGGCTGCAGGTGTCTATGGTCTATCTGCTCGGGCTTGTCGTCTACTGGCTTTGCGTGTTCTTTAGGCGGCGGTGAGCATCTTTTTTCGTATTCTCTTCGTTGTTTCAAGGAAAATTGTTTATTTTTGCAGGCAAAAAGCAGAAAGTCTATGAGTGAGAGAAAGCTGAGGTTCGCGTTGTTCGGCAACATTTACCAGTCGCGTAAGTCTGCTGCGACACAGAAAGTGCTGTCATGGGCATCGGTCTATGGCGCTGAGCTGTATGTCGACGAAGAGTACTACCGTTTCCTGACAGAGGAGCAACAGATAGAGGTGTCGGCGACACGTGTGCTGAAAGAGGACGAGGAGATGGACGCCGACTTCGTAATATCGATGGGTGGCGACGGCACGTTCCTGAAGGCTGCTGCACGTGTCGGCAGCAAGGGTATTCCCATTCTTGGTGTGAACATGGGACGGCTGGGCTTCCTGGCTGACGTGAACCCTGAGGATATTGAGGGAACGCTTCGTGCACTGCACGAAGGGCGCTACGAGGTGGAGAACCGTGCGGTGATAGAGATAAAGAGGAGAGAGGAGAGCGAACGAGGCGTGTGGTATGCGCTGAACGATATCGCTATCCTGAAGCGTGACACAGCCTCGATGATCAGTATCCGTGCCACGGTGAACGGTCAGCTGCTGAACATCTACCAGGCTGATGGCCTTATCATCTCGACGCCGACGGGAAGTACGGCTTACTCACTGTCGAACGGCGGCCCGATCATCGTGCCTGGCACGAATGTGCTTGCCATGACGCCTGTGGCCTCTCATTCGCTGAACACGCGTCCTATTGTGCTTCCTGACACGGCGGTCATAGAGCTTGATGTTGAGAGCCGTAGCCATAACTTCCTGATTGCCGTCGACGGTCGTTCGATGACTTGTCAGGAGGGGACCAAACTGATAGTCAGCCGTGCTCCTTACAATATAAAAGTTGTGAAACGTCCTGGACAGCGTTACTTCAATACCTTACGTGAGAAGATGATGTGGGGAGCGGATGCGAGGTAGTTTCTGAGAAGCGAGGAACGAAGAGCGAGGAAGGAGGAACGAGGAGAGAGAATGCTTAAGAAACTTCTTAAAGAAGAGAGCAAGTTCACGCTGTCTCAGCTGACACGTTGGCTGTGGCAGGTGTTGCGCGGCAACAGGCTTCAGACGGTGCTGAATGCCGTCATTGGTCTGTTGGGTGTCGTTGTGAGCCTGCTGATGGTGTGGGCCATGCAGCGTACCATAGATGTGGCGGCGGGCTATTGTCCTGGTTCCGTCTACTGGGGTGTGGCTGTGATGGGGGTATTGATACTCTGCGAGTTTGCACTTAACATCAGCCGCGTATGGATTAGGAATATCCTTGGAGTGAAGGCTCAGAACGTCATGCAGCAGCAGATGCTCGACCGTCTGTTACGCGCAGAGTGGCGTGGCCGTGAGACACGTCACAGCGGTGATGTGATGAACCGTCTGGAGCAGGATGTCCGCACGGTGGTGACATTCATCACCGAGACGCTGCCCAACACGGTGTCGACACTGGTGATGTTTGTCGGCGCCTTCTTCTATCTGTTGCAGATGGACACGTGGCTGGCAGTTATCACGGTGGCTATCCTGCCGCTGTTCCTTGTCGTCAGCCGCATCTATGTATCGCAGATGCGGAAGTTCTCACGCCGTGTGCGCAATAGCGACAGTGAGATACAGAGTCTGATGACCGAAGCTGTCCAGCATCGTATGCTGCTGAAGACGCTGGAGGCTGGCGACCACGTGGTGGAACGGCTTGGAGAGCAGCAGACGGAGTTGCGTCAGCACGTGCGGCGACGTACACAGTTCTCGATAGCATCGAACCTCTTTATCAACGGCGGTTTCTCGCTGGGCTATCTCGTAGCCTTCCTCTGGGGAGCCGTCCGTCTGAGTGCAAAGACCATCACCTTTGGTCAGATGACAGCCTTTCTGCAGTTGGTCTACCGCATACAGGGACCGGCACGCGACCTGACGCGTCTGGCTCCTGCCTTTGTTCATGTGTTTACTGCCGCCGAGCGTCTGATGGAACTCGAGGAGGTGCCCGAGGAACAGCATGGCGAAGGCATCAGGATGGAGACCCCCTGTGGCGTCCAGCTTAATGACGTCAGTTATACCTACGATGACGGGACTACTCCGGTGCTCGACCACCTGTCGTTTGATTTCCGTCCAGGGACGTGTACCGCCATCCTCGGCGAGACGGGGGCAGGAAAGACCACGCTTGTACGTCTGCTCCTTGCACTGTTGCAGCCGACAGAGGGAACTGTTGAGATTTACGAGGAGAGCTGCGAGGTACGAGGTACGAGGTGCGAGGTACGAGGGGTGAGGAGAGAGAGGATTTCGCCGCTCCACCGCTGCAACTTCGTCTATGTGCCTCAGGGTAACACACTGCTCAGTGGTAGTGTGCGCGACAATCTGTTGCTGGCACGTCCCGATGCCACTGATGCTGACCTGCGGCGAGTGCTCCATATGGCCTGTGCCGATTTCGTAGACACGTTGCCACAGGGCCTCGACACCATACTGAGTGAGGTGGGCGGCGGTCTTTCCGAGGGACAGGCACAACGCATTGCCATTGCCCGTGCCCTGTTGCGTGACCGTCCAATCATGATCTTCGACGAGGCGACATCGGCACTGGATAGCGATACAGAACGTCAGCTGCTGGAGAATATCCTAGCTGACCATCGAAAGACCGTGCTGTTCATCACTCACCGTCCTGCCGTGGTCGATTATTGCGACCAGGTGTTGAGGGTGGAATAAGCAAGCATTTATTGTTATATATAAAAGGTGGAAATGTTAAAAATGCATCTCCACCTTCATTTTTTTGCCAAAAAGTTTGGAGGGAAAGAAGATTTGTACTACTTTTGCAGTGTAATAGTAACGTAGTACACCAAAACAGAATAACAATCAACTATATTACGACATGAAAATCGAAGTACAAAACATGAGTTTCCGTTACCCTGGTCAGAGTGAGCAGGTGTTCGACGGCTTCAGCCTACAGCTGGAGGAAAACAAGATTTACGGTTTGTTAGGAAAGAACGGCACGGGCAAGTCGACGCTGCTCTACCTCATTGCAGGTTTGCTGCGTCCGAAGTCGGGTTCTGTATGTTGCGATGGCATCGCAACATACAAGAAACAGGCAGAAATCCTGGAGGAGATTTTCCTCGTGCCTGAGGAGTTCGACCTGCCGTCGATGACACTACGCCGCTATGTGGAACTGAACTCGCAGTTCTATCCACGCTTCAGCCAAGAGCGGTTGGAGGCTTGCCTGCGCGACTTTGAGCTGACTGCCGACCTCAACCTCGGCGCGCTGTCGATGGGACAGAAGAAGAAGGTATTTATGTCGTTTGCCTTAGCCACGAACACCAAGGTGTTGCTGATGGACGAGCCGACCAACGGCCTGGACATCCCCTCGAAGTCGCAGTTCCGCAAGATGGTGGCACAGAACATGAGCGACGACCAGATCATCATCATCTCCACCCATCAGGTGCACGACGTGGAGGCGCTGCTTGACCACATCCTGATGCTGAACCAGCGCGAGCTGCTGCTCAACGCCTCGGTGCAGGAGATCATGGACAAGTACGTGTTCGAGTACCGTCAGCCCAGCGAGATGGAGGGCGTGCTCTATGCGGAGCCCACGCTGCAGGGCAACGCCGTGATGGCCGTGCGCCAGGAAGGCCAGGCCGAGACACAAGTGAATTTGGAACTGTTGTTTAACGCTGTAACGAAAGGATTAGTAAAATGAAAAACTTCAATATGACTCGCTTCGGCCACGTGCTGAAGCTCGATTTCGCCGAAGGTCGCAAGGCCATGATGTGGGGCGCCCTCTGTATGCTGCTGCTCTACCTGTTCTTCTTTTGGTTTGCCTATAACATCGGCATGCATTCTTACAACGTGACTAACTGGGACAGCTACATCCAGCATGTTTGCGAGTCGGTGAGCGCGTTCAGCATGATAGCCATGTATATCTTTTTTCTCATCACGGCAAGCACACTCTATCGCGGCGAACAGAAGAAGCAGCAGCGCATCGCCTGGCTGATGCTGCCGGCAACCAACCTGGAAAAATTCCTGTCACGTTGGATCTATATGCTGGTCTTTATGCTGGTGGGCGGTGTTCTGACAATTGTTCTCGCCGACTGCATCCATATCGTCTGGCTACAAATTGCTGATCATCCTGTCCATAGTATGACGAAAGCCTTAGTTCATAACTTACCACATACATCCCAGTATAATACGTTGATAGAAATTGTGAATATCTACCTTTCATTTGTCGTCATCCACTCACTATTCCTGTTGGGTGGTGTGTTCTTCAAGAAATTCCACTTCATTGCCACCAGTGCCATTCTCGCCATCGTGTTTTCTGTCATCGTATGGACAATCAACTCACTTGGCTACCGCGACACACCCACACAATCAGATCCAACCATGAGCGATATCGTCTGGATGTGTATCAACACAGGCATCATCACAGTCTTCACCTGGCTGGCCTATTGGCTGTTCTGCCGCTACCAGGTAGTAACCCATAAATTTGCAAACATATGATTTTTACAAACGATAAACCCATCTACATCCAGATGGCCGACCGCCTCTGCGATGAGATACTTGCCGACAAGTACAAGGACGATGACCGCATCCCGTCCGTCCGTGAGTATAGTGTGCTGCTGGAGGTGAATACCAACACTGCCGTGAAGGCTTACGACGAGCTGGCCCGTGCGAACATTATCTATAATAAGCGTGGTCTGGGTTACTTCGTAACGCCTGGAGCGAAGAAGCAGATCCTAAAGGAGCGTAAGCAGGCGTTTATGAAGCAGCGTCTTCCCGAGCTGTTCCGACAGATGCAGTTGTTGGATATAACGTTAGAAGATGTTAAAGTTGCCTATGACATGCAACAAAACGCATGAGGCTTGCGTCTAAAGGATAAAAAATCAACCAAAAATGATTCATTTAGAAAACGTCAACAAGACCTATTTCGGAGCTCAGCCGCTCCACGTGCTGAAAGGCATCAACCTAGACATTGAGAAGGGAGAGTTTGTCAGCATCATGGGAGCCTCAGGTTCAGGAAAGTCGACGCTGCTGAACATCCTCGGCATACTCGACAACTACGACTCTGGCAGCTACGAGCTCGCCGGAACTCCTATCTGGAACCTATCGGAACGAAAGGCTGCCGAATATCGCAACCACATGATTGGTTTCATCTTCCAGTCGTTTAATCTCATCTCGTTTAAGAATGCCGTGGAAAACGTTGAGTTGCCATTATTTTACCAGGGTGTGAGCCGCAAGAAGCGCCACACCCTGGCTATGGAGTACCTCGAACGCCTCGGACTGAAAGACTGGGCAGACCACTATCCCAATGAACTGTCGGGCGGTCAGAAGCAGCGCGTGGCCATAGCCCGTGCGCTGATAACGAAGCCGCAGATTATCCTGGCCGATGAGCCTACAGGAGCACTCGACTCAAAGACATCTGTAGAGGTGATGCAGTTGCTGAAACAGCTGAACCAGGACGACGGTATGACTATCGTCGTGGTGACGCATGAGAGCGGTGTAGCGAACGAGACAAACAAGATAGTCCATATCAAGGATGGCATCATCGGACAGATAGAGGAGAACTTGAACCACGATGCTTCGCCCTTCGGCAGTGGTGGCTTGATGAAGTAGTCTAGAGAGTCTAGAACAACTAGAAATACTAGAAGAATATGCGAGATATCATATCAGAGATATGGCAGACGGCTCAGCGGAATAAGCTGCGTACGACACTCACGGGCTTTGCCGTGGCGTGGGGCATCTTCATGCTCATCGTACTGCTGGGTGCCGGCAACGGACTGATCAACGCCAACCTAAAGCAGAGTGACCGCTTCCTCTCGTCATCGATGGTGGTCTATGGCGGCTGGACGTCAAAAGCCTACCAGGGACTGAAGGAAGGCCGTGACATACGCCTGCATCAGCGCGATATGGAGATTACAGAGAAGGAGTTTTCGGAGAACGTCGACGATGTCGGCGCACAATATAATACCACTGCGGTCATCAGCCTCGGACAACAGTACCTCTCCACCAGTATCAGTGGTGTCTATCCCAACCACACTCAGATTAATAAGGTGGAGATGCTCCACGGGCGTTTCATCAACGACATCGACCTGAAGGAGAGTCGTAAGGTGCTCGTCCTGAGTAACAAGCAGGCACAGGAACTGCTGAATCATAAGAATAATGAAGCCTCGCTCATTGGCCGTTTCGTGAATGTGGGTAACTTCGCCTTCAAGGTGGTGGGTATCTATAAGGAGAACGAGAACGGCCGGGCTGACGTCTTCAGCAGCTACTCCACCATCAAGCGTATCTACGGTGCCAATACCGACGATGCCGGACGTATAGAGTTCACCTTCCATGGTCTGCCTACCGAGGAGGCCAACGAGTCGTTTGAGAAGGACTACCGTCGCCGTCTGAACGCGGAGCACCAGGCACACCCCGAGGACGAGGACGCCGTATGGCTGTGGAACCGTTTTACGCAGAACCTGCAGATGGAGCAGGGTATCGGCATTATCCGTACTGCCCTGTGGATTATCGGTCTCTTCACACTCCTTAGTGGTATTGTCGGTGTGTCGAACATCATGCTCATCACTGTCAAGGAACGAACCCATGAGTTTGGAATCCGTAAGGCCATTGGCGCGAAGCCGTGGAGCATCCTGAAGCTGATAATCATCGAGAGTGTCATCATCACCACGTTCTTTGGCTATATCGGTATGGTCTTAGGTGTGGCCGCCAACGAGTATATGGATGCCACTATTGGCCACGAGACTATTGATACAGGTCTATTCAAGGCCACCATGTTCCTCGACCCCACCGTCGGACTGGATGTCTGTATTGAGGCGACGATGGTGATGATTATCGCCGGTACGATAGCGGGACTTATACCTGCTTACAAGGCAAGTAGAATTCGCCCCATTGAGGCACTAAGAGCAGATTAATGATTATGAGAATAGATATAGATTCATATCGCGAGGTGCTCGACACCCTGACCCGCAACAAGGCACGTTCGTTCCTGACGGGCTTTGGCGTCTTCTGGGGCGTGTTCATGCTTGTGGCACTGATGGGTGGTGGCAACGGACTGAAGGAACTGCTCCAGCAGAACTTCGCGGGCTTTGCCACAAACAGTGCTCTGGTGTGGGCACAGCCCACGAGCAAGGCTTATAAAGGTTTCCGTAAGGGCCGTATGTGGACAATGGACTACAAAGACGTGGCTCGTATCCGCCAAAGCGTACCAGAGCTCGACGTCGTTACGCCCCTGCTCTTCTCGAATGGCGGTACTGCCTACTATGGTGATCGTAAGGCTACCGTCGGCGTCAGCGGCGCCATGCCCGATTACCAGCGCGTCAACGAGCCGAAAATGTTCTACGGCCGGTATATTGACGAGGCCGACATCCGCGACCACCGCAAGGTGTGTGTCATCCAGAAGAAGACCTACAAGGAGCTGTTCCCTGGTGGCGGCGATCCCTGCGGCAAGCGTATCCGCATCGACAACATTTATTACCAGATAGTAGGTGTTGACTATAACATGAGCGAAGGTGTCAATATCAGCGGCGAAAACGGCACTGGCGTCACCCTGCCGCTGACCTTCATGCAACAGGCCTACAACCGCGGCAACGCTGTCGACTTGATTGCCGTCACTGGACGTCAGGGCGTAGTGATGTCGAAACTGACCGACCGTATCCGCGAGACCGTGGCCCGTGCCCATACCATCGCCCCCACAGACGAACAAGGTGCTATGGTGTTTAATACCGAAGTACTCTTTCAGTTGCTCGACAACCTGTTCAAGGGTGTCAACTTCCTCATCTGGCTCGTCGGTCTTGGCACGCTGCTGGCCGGTTCCATCGGTGTGTCGAATATCATGATGGTCACCGTGCGTGAGCGCACCACAGAGATAGGCATCCGCCGAGCCATCGGTGCCACGCCGAAAATGATACTCTCGCAGATTATCTCCGAGAGTATCGTGCTGACGCTGGTGGCGGGCATGAGCGGCATCCTCTTTGCCGTGCTTATCCTACAGATGCTGGAACTGGCAAACACTGAGGACGGCATCCTCGCCGCTCACTTCCAGATAGGTTTCTGGACTGCGATCTTCGCTGCCACCATCGTGTCGGCAATGGGTGTGCTGGCAGGTCTTGCTCCGGCAGGCAGAGCCATGAGCATCAAACCCGTCGACGCCATGCGCGACGAATAGTTTAAAGACTACATATTATTCGAATTAAACGAATTCACTGAGCAAAGAATAATTTGTGTAATTCGTGAAATTCGTAGTTGAAGAAAGATAATAATAGTATAAAATATAAGTATGAAAAAGTACAGTAAACTGATTATCGCGCTGATTATTGCGCTGATTTTCATTGGAACATTCGTGTTCCTGTGGCAGAAAAGCCAACCCAAGGAAGTTGTCTATAACGAGTTCACACCGAAGACGGAGGACATCCAGAAGACGACAATCATCACGGGAAAGATAGAGCCTCGCAACGAGGTGAACATCAAACCCCAGATCTCTGGTATCATCGCCGAGCTCTATAAGGAGCCGGGACAATACGTGAATGCTGGTGATATCATTGCGAAGGTAAAGGTGATTCCTGACATGGGACAGTTGTCGAGTGCCGAGAGCCGTGTGCGTCTTGCTGACCTGAATCTGAAACAGGCACAGGTGGATTTTGAGCGTGTGGAGAACCTGCACAACCAGAAGCTGATCTCCGACGATGAGTTCGACAAGTCGCGTCAGCAGTTGCGTCAGGCCAAGGAGGAGAAATCGGCTTCTGTCGATGCTCTTCAGGTGGTCCGCGATGGTGTGTCGCAGTCGAATGCCAAAGCCTCGTCAACGCTCATCCGTTCGACCATCAGTGGTGTGATTCTCGACATTCCTGTGAAGGTCGGTAACTCCGTCATTAACTCGAATACCTTCAACGATGGTACTACCATCGCCACCGTGGCCAACATGAACGACCTTATCTTCCGTGGCAACATTGACGAGACAGAGGTTGGACAGCTGACCATGGGTATCCCCATGAAGATTACCATCGGTGCCCTGCAGGACCTGAAGTTCGATGCCTCGCTGGAGTATATCTCGCCCAAGGCTGTCGAGTCTAATGGTGCAAACCAGTTCGAAATCAAGGCTGCCGTGAAACTTGCCGAGGGCGGTAAGATCCGATCGGGCTACAGTGCCAATGCCGAGATCGTTTTGGCTCGTGCCGACAAAGCCCTCTGCATCCCTGAGAGTGCCATCGAGTTCTCTGGAGATTCCACCTTCGTCTATATCGTCAAGGGCGAGGGCAAGGCGAAAACCTACGAGCGCAAGTTTGTGGAGACTGGTCTCTCCGACGGCGTGAACATTGAGATTAAGAAGGGCGTCACTGCCAAGGACAAGGTGCGTGGCCCACAGATAATTGCTGACGAAGACAAAAAAGAGTAAGACATGAAGAAGACATTCATTCTCGTAATACTAGTAGTTCTAGCCAGACTGGACATACTAGCAGAAACGCACCAGTGGACGCTTCGTGAATGCTGCGACTATGCTGTGAGCCATAACATCAGCGTCAAGCAGCAGGAGAACCAGTTGCGCCAGCGTGAGTTGCAACTGGAGACTTCGAAGGCCTCCCGTCTGCCCGACCTCAGTGCTTCGGCAGGTCAGAACTTCAGCTTCGGTCGAGGTCTGACGGCACAGAACACCTATACGAACACCAACACCTCGTCGACATCGTTCTCCGTAGGCACCAGTGTGCCGCTGTTCACGGGGTTTCAGATACCAAACCAGATTAAGCTGAACCAGCTGAACCTCAAAGCTGCTACTGCTGACTTGGAGAAGGCCAAGAACGATATCCGTACACAGGTGGCACAAGCCTATGTGCAGATACTCTATAATATGGAGATTGCTGAGGTGGCTCGCCGCCAGATAAGCATCGACTCCATGCAGGTGGAGCGTCTGAAGGCTTTTGTTGAGAATGGAAAGGCCAGCGGTGCTGAGCTGTCGCAACAGCAGGCTTCACTCGCCCAAAGCCATCTTACTGCTACACAAGCCGAGAATAACCTGCAGTTGGCTATCCTTAGCCTCACCCAGCTGTTGGAACTGTCGAGCCCCGAGGGCTTTATGATTGTCAGGCCCAGCCAAAAGGAACTAGCCGGACTAGTAGAACTAGAAAAACTAGTTTCCCCTGATGCCATCTATGCCGAAGCGCTCACCGTGAAGCCTGAGATTCAGTCGGCCCAGTTGTCTGTGACGTCTGCCGAGCGTAGCATCGACATCGCGAAGGCCGGCTATTATCCTACGCTGAGCCTTAGCGGTGGTCTTGGCACCAACTATTACAAGACCAGTGGCTTCAGCGCCGATGCTTTCGGCAAGCAACTGAAGAACAACTTCTCGCAGTATATTGGCTTGAACCTCAGTGTGCCTATCTTCAACCGCTTCCAGACGCGCAACAGCGTACGTTCTGCCCAGATTGACCGTGAGAACCAGCTCCTGCATCTCGACAATACGAAGAAGACTCTTTATAAAGAGATTCAACAGGTTTATTACAACGCCGTTGCTGCCGATGCGAAGTACGAGAGCAGTGCCGCTGCCGCCCAGAGCAGTCACGATGCTTTCACCCTGATGCAGGCGAAATTCGAGAACGGAAAGGCCAACATCACAGAGTTCAACGAGTCGAAGAATAACTACCTGCGTGCCGAGAGCGACCTTGTTCAGGCTCGCTACGAGCAGCTCTACCAGCGCGCTCTTGTTCAGTTCTACAGGGGTGGTGACATCTCGTTCTGAATAGGTGGCAGTTTACAAAAAATAAGTGGCACTTATCGCGCGATAAGTGCCACTTATTTTATAATACTCGGCTCTTATTTCACAAGAACCTTGAATAACTTTTTTTAATTATTTAACCATTACCTTACGGGCCTTGCCGTTCTCGACGACGATGTTCAGGCCGCGCTTCATGCTCTGCTGTCGTACGCCGTTGAGGTTGAAGATAGCAGACTTGCCAGCGATAGCGGGCTTCACATTCTTAATGCCAGTGGTCTCTTCGCTGTAAGCCTGTGACTTCTCGCCGTTGTTCAGCAGGTAGATGTCGTAAATCTGACCGCTCGACTTAGCTGCGGTGTGGAGCAGACGAACGAATACCTCGTCGGTGCCATCGAAGCTCAGCTGGGTCTTCTTCCAGTTACGTTTGATGAGCGAGTAGGCAACGTCCCCCAGCTTCGTCCAGTTCTCACCGTCGGTAGAAGTCTCAATCTGCATGGTAGGAATCTGGCCCTCGTTACCGTTGCCGGCATAGACGATGACATCGAACGGACCCTGATACTTGGCAGTAGTCTCCAGACTTGCATTGAATGGGCCGTCAGAGGGTTGCTTGCCGAAGGTCAGAGCATTCTCTGTGATGCCCTGCTCGTCGTTTACGCCAATGGCGTCCTCAGCGGTGTCGGGGTTACGCATACTGGTGTCGCCGATGTTCCAACCGATGTTCAGCTTCTCAAAGGTCATGACCTGTCCAATAGACTTCAGGATCCAACCGTCGGCCTCGAAGGTAGAGGCAGGAAGAGCCTTGGTGTAGATGGTAGAGTCGGTCACGCCGTCGCTGGCTTTGATGGTCTCGGCAGAGGTCTCATCCCAGTACTTGCCAGCATTCTTACCCCATGTGAAGAAGTAGTTGGCGTTGATGATAGCGCCGCTGTCGTCGGTCTGCTGACCCTTGCCCTGCCAGCCCTCGGCGTTGGCATCAAAGTGGGCCATGACATCCCAGCGGACGTTGCTCTTGTCAATACCGTCAATACCTATGAACTTCTGGGCCGTCTCACTGGCCAGAATGCCGTCGGCTGCACCTGCAAAGACCGTCAGGGTAGCGGGGGTCGTCAACTCAAACGGCTCGGTGTACTTCACAGAAGCAGTGGTCGTTGACTGGCCGGCATAGTTATAATAGATGTCAACACCTTCGGTAGTGGTGCTCAGTGTGATGGTTGACTTACCAGCCTCGCGTGCCACAGCGATAGTGGGTACGGCGGCCTTTGATGCGATGGCGATTTCCTTGCTGGCAGCCTCACTATTGGTGTAGCCGTCGCCAGTAGCGAAAGCGCGAACAGTGGTGTTCTCAGTCACATCAAACGGACCGGTGTAGACCGTGCTCTGGAAGTCAGGAGTAGCTCCGTTAGTGGTGTAGTAGATCTTCTGAGAGTTTGCTGCTGTAATGGTTACGGTAGACACACCATCAGCTTGTGTGAAGGTGATGTTGGGAGTACCTACGGCTGTCACAGGCTTCTTGGTCTTAGAGGCGGCGATAATGGTGTTGCTAAGCAACTGGTAGAGCGCCTCGGTGTTCTCGTCGACAGGAACGAAGTAGTAGGCGTTGCGGCCAACATTGTGGACGTGCATGGCAACAGCATCGCCAGCCTTTGCCAGAACGAGGTCGTTAGCGAAGTATTCACCAAGTGTCAGTGCGCTGATGCCAGCAGTCTCGATAGCCTCGTCAAGACCTTCGAAGATGGCGTTGTTGGCGTCAGCGACGGTCAGCGTCGAGCTGGCAGCCTCGGCAGCGCTACCCAGTCCGAGGGCTGCGTAGAGAGCGGGGTTGGTGTTTACCACGGGGAAGAAGGCGATGATGTCCTTCGCGGCAGCAAGCTGTGCCTCGGTAGCACCGGTACCGATGACCAGAGCCTCGTAGTTCTCCTGCAGGTCTGCAATAGCAGGAACGGCATCAACGACGGTAGCGTCAACAACACTGGCGTCGAACATGCTAAGTGAGAAGTCGTCATTAGTTCCTAGGTATGCCACCTTCTTGGCATCCTCTGTGGCGGGGCTGTCGCCGTCGCCAACGGTGATATAATAGATGTGGCAACCATTGGTGTTGTAAACCTGAACGTTGACAGTACCGTCATCATTTGTAGTTTCAACATCACTGGGGACTAACCATTCCAAATCTTGATATGTTGTTGGGATTACTACAGCGTTGCCATCAGGATCCTTCAACTTGTCACCTACAGGGGTGTCTTGAGAGGTTGTTACTCCGGTATAGAGCTCAACACCACGCGCATCTGTTAGCTTATGTGACTCAACACCCATTTTAATAGTAGTTCCGGGAACTACATGTGGAATCAAGAAATATGTCTTCTTGCCACCACCCAACCATAAATATGAAGGTCCGTTATAAGGACCAAAACCTTCAGTAGTGCTTACAGGGCCTTGATAGTTTATGGCAATAGCAAGGTTTCTCTGTGCCTTATGGTTAAAGAGCAAACCATCAGTTTCAGCAATAGGCTCACCATTTGCCATAAGGGTTACACCTTCTACATGACCACTACCTTGGGGTGATACTTCCCAAAAGCAATTGTCCTTTGATAACTCCGTGGGACCTGTACCTCCTGTCTTTTCGGTGTCAGACCATGCTGCACCACTTGCAGCTTCTATACCCTTGGCCGACTCTGCTTTAAGGTTTGCCACAGTTGTAGCACTCCACTTCGTGAAGTCCCACGACTTGCGATACTGCGCGTTGGCTGTCAATGCCAGCACGAGCAGTAATGAAAGTGTAAAGATTTTCTTCATGTTTGTTGTTTTAGTTAGAATATAGTTGAAATTTGGCGCAAAGATAGATAAAAAAGTTGGAAATCAAACTGTGATTTCCAACTTTTTAACTTAGAAATATGATTATCGTTTACTAGTCTATTCCATACCGAGGTTGAACGGCACCCAGTTGCCGCCATCCATGATGCGGGCGCGGACTGTGGCAGCGAGAGCCTCGTCGATGTATTTCTCGCAGACACGGTCAGCAACAATCGACGGGTCGTTGTAGCGTACTGCCATGCGGTTCATCATCGGGTAGACCTTACCCTCGCCGGCAAACTCCAGCATCGCCTCGTTGAGCAGAGCCATGTCGTTGAACTTCAGTGTTGCCGTCTCGCCCAGATCGTGGATATTGTCCTTCACGGCGCGAGCTGTCAGACCGAAGCAGCCGCGGATTCCCATCGACGGATATTTGCGTGTCCCCCAGTTGGCGGTGCCTGTCCAGTCACACTTTGTCGGGTCAACGGTGCTCTCGAAGCCCTGCCACTCTGTTGAGCCAGCGACGAAGCACTCCTCAGTCTCACCAGCCTTGACACCTTTCTGGAAGACGGCGTTCATGGCGGTGAAACGCTTCAGGTGGTTCAGCGCCTCTGCCAGCATCAGGTGATACTGCGTGGCACGGTAGATGTAGATATGGCAGTCGTCCTGGTAGGCGTTGGTACGTACCGAACTGCCAACGGGACGGAACTTTGC
>Ga0310786_10005840_pt1 | contig 16586 bp, 8 predicted proteins | sample AusTroGonzalo_MG_FD_203881 | JGI IMG/M metagenome (GOLD analysis project Ga0310786, IMG submission 203881) | Bovine rumen microbial communities from tropical cattle in Woodstock, Queensland, Australia - Gonzalo_03 (v2) (version 2) | ecosystem: Host-associated > Mammals > Digestive system >... | reverse complement strand
TAAAGAAACAAAAAAATATATCAGCAATAAGTAATGTATAACAAACTTTTTGTACCTTTGCAGCACTCAGTCGAAGTGGTATACTTTTGAATTATTTTTTGGTATACTTTTACGTTATCATTTACACAATAAACGAGTATAAAGATGAAAATGAGAAAACTTATTATAAGCATGGTGCTGACGTTCTTGTCGGCAGCCGCCTATTCCCAGGGAGTAGTCGGCAAATGGTTTACTGAAGGTGGTGAATCTCTGGTTGAGATCTACCAAAGTGGTGACAAGTTGAATGGCAAGATTGTCTGGCTGAAGGCTGGTGACGGAACACTCGACAACAAGAATCCTGACGCTAAGTTGAAAGGTCGCAAGCTCATGGGTACGAACATTCTGACAGGCCTCACCAAAAAGGGCGACAAATACGAGGGTGGTAAGATTTACAACCCTAAGAACGGCAAGACCTACAAGTGCTCCATCTGGCTCGAGGGTGGCAAGCTGAAGGTCCGCGGCTACGTAGCCATGTTCTACGAAACCCAGGTCTGGACAAAGAAATGAACCCTGTGAGTTCCCGGAGGCCCCCTGCCGCATAGGCCGTCCCTCTAACACCATAATACCGAGAAAAATATGAAACTATGCCGTCATAGCCGTTTTGCGGTCTAACTGACTGAGTGTCAGAGATGATGATGACGGCTATGTTTCCAAAAACTATGCCGTAAGTGTGCCGTAACCGTGCACCGTTTCTCCCGATAAAAGGCTTCGGATGGATAAAGGTAGCCTTCAAAATGGGGAAAAGTAGGCTTCTGAGTGGGGAAAAGCACCCTTCAGAGTGGGGTAGAGGTGCCTTTAAACTAATGCTCGCCTTGGCTCAAACGTATGTTCGCGTATACTCAAACGTATGCTCGCCTTGGCTCAAAACGAAAGCGTTTCCAAGACTATGATGCACGGTGACGGCACACTTACGGCACACATACGGCATGGTTTTGCACAAACATAGCCCTCCTTATCAACTTGCTAATCAGTAAGTTAAATACTAAAACGGCACAGACGGCTATGTTTTCTTTTGCTTTCTATATATAGCGTCCGTTCGCCCTGATTGCGTCCTAAGAGGTTAAATGTCACTTTACATAAATCTTCTGTCCGTTTACGATGTTCAATCCCTTCTGCAAGGTGCTGAGTCGCTGGCCTTGGAGGTTGTAGATAGGACCACATGCCTCTTTCGTCTTGCTTCTAACTTCCGCAATACCCGTGGCTTGTGCATCGAATTCGCCAGTGAAGGACTCATTGCTAGTCTCCACGGTGACGGTATAGCGGCCTTTGGCATAGGAAGAGATGTCGATGTTGAGGCCCACGATATTGCCTGCGTTGACGGCTTTCTCATAGACGACTTTGCCCGTCTCGTCAGTAATGCGTACCTGATAGGCATCGTCGAGCGGATCGAGGTTAATCCCTAATTGTACGTCGTTATATTCACCATAAAGTGACAGGCCTTCCTCACTCCTCGTGCGTGCCTGAGGCTTTGTCTTGACGGTATGGGTGAAGTCGAAGCGTTTTCGGGCACCCTCAGGGGTGGCTCCATCCTCAGCTCCGACGAAGTAGATCACTTCATCACCAACGGTACATGACATCAGGAACCACCGAGGATCGACAACACCTGGATAGACACTTGTTGTTGGGCGGTCAGTACCTCCGACACCTTCTAACCAAGGAATACTGTAATAGCTTACTCCATCTTCCCACAGCCTAACATTTCTATATACGCCCTTAAAGCCTTCTTTACCTCCTGTCTGTTTTGGCCCAATCACGTATGACATATTGTTTATCTCTATGGTGTCATTGGCATCGACGGAGAAATCGTACATCAACGTTAGTTGTTCGCTTTCTGCGTTAGAAAAGTACACCTTCTTGTCCTCTTCATACCATGCTCCCACATAGCTTAAGGAGTGATCTTGTGAAATATTATTAGATTCCGCATAATCTGGGTTGACATACCGTTGGCACATCATCTGCTTGCAGGTCTTTCCGTCGACGATGGTGTCACCATCGAAGTAGTAGTAATCAACCAACTTAACAGGACTACCCGAGGTGATATCTCCTACTTTCCACACCTTACCGTCTTCGACAAATGGACGATAAACCATCTGTGGCGTGTTGTTAATGACAGGATGCTCCTCGCCCTGATTGTCAATCACGATGTAGTTCATGTTTGGGTCGAATCCAGGTACATAGAAGTTGGTTGTGTGGAGGCCCCCACACCACGTAAACGGCTCTACATCTTGTATTTCGAATTCAATCTTGTGAACCAATGGGTCATCGGTTTGTTTCTCGTAGAAATAGGCATAGTTATTAGGTCCGCATTGGGTGTACACTTTTCCATAGACATGCAGACGGTCACCTTCTAATTCGTATATAAGATGATGATGCCCGTCATATTCACTGTTCCCTGCTTCACCCGTTGGCAGGTTGCAGCCATGAATGTGATGATAGGCGTCTTGGATATTATAAAACGAGAAAGGCAGGTATATGTTTACATTATAGTCTGTTCCTGTGTCCTTTCTTTCTATGTAAGCAAGACGAGCCCTCCACTCAGTAAAGAATGGGTCGAACATATTTTCTAAAGTACCGACACCTTCCACCCAAGTTATGAGTTCATCATATTCACCAGTCCCGTTTTCAGCACCAATAGTCCATGTGCGTAGTCGACGATAGTTGAAATCCAAAGTGTCGGAAGGGTTGGTAATAGGCAAAGCGATTTTAGGACCATCTTCCAGCCATCCCTGCTTTAGCACCTTGCACTTCACAGACGGGTTGAAGTCCTCGTAGATGAAAATATCGCCCTCTTTAAGCGAGAAGTCATAAAGCATGGTTTCCGTGCCAGTTATCTCATCGTACTTATACACCCGGCGGTTTTCCTCACGGAACAATCCTGCTTCTTCGCTTGTGCATAGTATATCATCATTCAAACATGTTTTGGTGTAAGTCTTGCCATTATGCTCTTCTTCCTTATACATCCAATATTTATTAAGTCTGCTAACATAATTCGGGTTAGCATCGGTAGAGGCCACATTCCACTTCTTGTCCAACTCCACAAAAGGAATATAGTCATCCTGAGACGAGGCGTCATCAAGGTCTTTGGTAAACACAAAGTAGTCATTGTCTGTATAGTAAAGCCTTAACCGTTTCCCATCCAACTGATAGGACTTAATGCCGATGATGTGTTCCTCAAAGAAAATGTTCTCCATTTCATCCCAATAGACCATTGTACCCCATGGCCCATCACCATCGAAATGCATTTCGTTCCCGTTAAGAGTTAACGGCCCGAAGAAAATATCATTTACCATGGAGTAGGCTATCACATGGCCATTATCCTTGAATTCGATGCTCATACAATGATGACTGACTTTCTTTTTGTCGACTTCAAACCAGGTTCCCCCGTCGTTCCATCCCATCAGCAACCATTCACCGTAAAGAAAATCCATGGGTTCGACTTCTTCCCCTCGTGTTTCTGACAGACAACTGCTTTTCTGTACATCCCCAACAGCCAATCTTTCTTGAGCTGACATAGTCAATGATGCCAGCATACACGTAATAAATAATACTGCTCTTTTCATATCTATCTGCTTCTTTCTAAACTCTTCATTGTTTCACTTTACATAAACTTTCTGTCCGTTTACGATGTTCAATCCCTTCTGCAAGGTGCTGAGTCGCTGACCTTGGAGGTTGTAGATAGGACCACTTGCCTCTTTCGTTATGCTTCTGACTTCTGCAATACCAGTGGCTTGTGCATCGAATTCGCCAGTGAAGGTCTCTTGGCTATTCTCGACCGTCACAGTATAGCGGCCTTTGGCATAGGAAGAGATGTCGATGTTGAGGCCCACGATGTTGCCTGCGTTGATAGCTTTCTCATAGACGACTTTGCCCGTCTCGTCAGTAATGCGTACCTGATAGGCATCGTCGAGCGGATCGAGGTTAATCCCTAATTGCACGTCGTTGTATTCACCATAAAGCGACAGTTCTGCCTCACTCCTCGTGCGTGCCTGAGGCTTTGTCTTGACGGTATGGGTGAAGTCGAAGCGTTTTCGGGCACCCTCAGGGGTGGCTCCATCCTCATACTCGTCGTTGAGGTAGATGACTTCATCACCAACGGCACATTCCATCAGGAATATTGCATGGCCTTCTTTACCATAATATACATTTACTGTTGGACCGTCAATACCTCCGACACCTTCCAGCCAGGTGGTGTTGTAGATGGTGCTTTGCTCTACTTCCCAGGGCGTCATAACATCTCTATATACGCCCTTAAAGCCTTTTATACCTCCAGTCTGCCTGGGGCCTATCACATAAAGATAATAATCTCTTATCTGAATGGTGTCATTGGCATCGACGGAGAAGTCGTATTTCAACATAAACTGTTTGCTTGATGCGTTGTATAAATACACCTTCTTGTTCTCTTCGTACCATGCTCCCACATAGCTCAGCAAAGGATATTGCATTACAACAGAATAATCGGGATATTCTGGGTTGACATACCGCTGGCGCATCATCTGCTTGCAGGTCTTTCCGCCGATAATCGTATCACCATCGAAGTAATAATACTCAACCATCTTCACAAGATTATCCCTATTCAAAGTGCTTCCTACTTTCCACACCTTGCCGTCTTCAACGAAGGGGCGATAAGACATGTCGCCAGAGGTCTGCTCTGGCCAGACATTGTAAAGCACTTCTCCGTTTCGCTCGAAATGAACGAGCATGGAACGATAGTGACGCCCATTGTATTCCCCTACTTTAGCAAAATATGGGTTTGGTGGTCCGAACAGGCATTCGCCGTCATCCCATTCCGTAATGCCTATACCTTGAATGATGCGCCCACCTTTTGTGTCACCATAACGTATAGGGTAATCTGGATCAGGATCAGGAGCTTTACCATCCAGATCCACGTACCTAAGTGGCCGTACGCCACCGAAATAGCCTTCCTTTATTTCGTTTATGATGCCATAGTAAGCAAGTGGACGTCCTATGCGTGTTGTATTTGACATAAGTATGTCCGCAAAATAAAGACCTTTTCCAACGCTCCAGTCAAACTGGTATGCCTCGCCTGGCCATAGAACATAGTTTGAGCTTCCCAAATAGTCCGGAGCAAATACTGATACCATGATGTTGTTATATCCAAATTCTTCATTCCCTTCGAGTAGAAAAAATGTGAGAGAGTCTGTCCAGTCAGGGCCATTGGTATATACTTTTTTGTAAATCCAATCTCTATCAGTATATTCCCCCTTCACATAGTATTCAATAGTTTCAAAGTTCGGCACCCATTCATCGCCAACTTTTGAATACCAGCTGTCATACTTCAGGGTATCAAGTCTGATCTCCGTCCATTTAGTTCCTTCGGGATAATACTCTTGAGCCGACATAGCCAACGATGCCAGCAAGCACGTAATAAATAATACTGTTCTTTTCATAATCTATCTTTTTTTAATTATCAATTATCAATTTTTAAGAATATGTTCCAGCGTGATGTCTGGGTTGGTTTCTCCGAATACGTCCTTCTTCAGCTTGAGCTTACGATGCTGGACGGCTGAGATGGTGATGCAGTAGATGTTGCCGATGGTGCGGTTGCTGAGCCCGAGTCGGGTGAGGATGCACAGTCGGATGTCGTCTTCCTGCATATTGGGGTATTGTTCGCGGATATTGGCGAAGCGGTTGTTGTCGATGGCGTTGAGCGTACGTTCTATCTCGCTCCATTCGTGCGGACTGAGATAGATGAGCGAGTCGCCGCTCTGGTTGAGTTTCTTCATCACCTCCGTACGCTCAAGGATGAAGTTCTGCAGGAATGCCACCACCTCGTTTGCCTGGTGTAGCAGGGTCTTCTGGTGCTCAGCCTCCTGCTGGAGCTGACGTTTCTCCTGATGTTGTGCACGCATCCGATACCGAACCACCAAAACAATTGCCAAGATGACAACGAGCGAAGCAATAATAGTAATAAGTAATGTACGTGCGTAGATCTGTGAACGGTATTCAAGTCGCTGGTTCTCCATTTCCTGACGCAACGACTCCTGATAGTACTGATCCTTCTGTTCGAGCGCCTTATAATAGAAGTCCTCTATTTGTTCGAAAGCATCATCGATATCGTTTTCCACACTTCTGGCTCCCATCCGTCGGAGTGCTATCTTAGCAAGGTTGCTCTGCACGATATAGGCCAGATGGACATCATCGCCTGGCACAATCTGCCGATAGATGGTTTCAGCCGAGTCGAGCATGTTGAGGCTGAGGTAACTGCGGGCGAGCACCTGTAATGTGCCTGGTCTTAGATCGGCTGTCGCGACGGATTCTGCCTGATGGGCATAGTCGAGCGCATGAAGGTAATCCTCCTTTGCCCAAGCGATGTTTGCAAGGCTGGTGAGTGTCTGGCACTTCAGGTCCGTCATCTGATTTGTCTCAGCAATGTCGTAGGCGCGATGGATGAGGTCGAGTGCTTCGTCGTATGAGCCCTCTGAGGTGAAGGCCACTTGTGCAGCGTAAGTACCAGCATAGTCGAGCAGGATGACATGGTTGCGCTCATTGTCAGGGTGCTGCTCGTAGATGGTCAGGGCTTTCTTCATCAGTCGCAATGCCTCCTCTGGGTTGCTCTGCGACAATGCTTCCGCCAGTCTCTGGTACGCGATATAATAGGTGTGCCAATCCTCCGACTCTTCCGACTGATGGATGGCTTTTCGTAGCAAGGTCTCACCCAGTCGGATGCTGTCGTTGGCCAAGGCAGCCTCCGCTTCCTTCAGACAACCTGCTGCCGTCTGAGCGTCTGGCCCCTGCTGTGGCTGACTGCAAGCAGCCAGCAGAACGCCTATGATGAATATGTATAATGTTCGCATATACAAAGTTGTTGAAATTCTGCTGCAAAGTTACGACATTTTCTCGAATGTTGTATCTGTTGCCTATGGAAAATACATGAGCAAGGCGGAATTAGAAACCGCTGCAAATCAGTCAGTTACATAAGACGGGGCGCAATACCCTATGGAAAATAATTGTCGGGGGTATGGAAGAGGGCGAAAAAGTCCAGATAAAATTTGGATTTTTGCTCACTTATTCGTAACTTTGCACCGTACTTGCAGAAGTTTTCAAATACAAAAACAAATCAATGAGAAGAAAAATAGATTGTTTCTTGCCGCAAGGCGATCCGAAGGTGACGGAGGGAATGGCCGCCCAACTGCGGAATAGCAAGGCCGTGCAGAACGTGACCGTCCTGGATTCCAGCCTGATGAGCAGTAATGCCCTGATGCAGGTGGCAGAGAACGTGAAGGCCGACTATGCGCTGCTGCTGACGAAGCCCGTCAAGGTGACGTTAGGGCAGGGGGCCCTCGACCGTATGCTCTGCGTGGCCAGCGACTCTGACGCTGCGATGGTCTATGCCGACCGCATGGACCATCCGTCCATCGACTATTTCATGGGCAGCATCCGCGACGACTTCGACTTCGGCAGCCTCTGGTTGGTCAAGACATCGCTGCTCCACACGTTTGCGATGCAGGCTGGTGAGCACGACTATCAGTATGCTGGTCTCTATGCCCTCCGCCTGTTTCTCAGCCGTGAGGGGCAGATATTCCATATCAACGAAAAACTCTATGCCGAAGAGGAGACCGACCTCAGGGCCTCGGGCGTGAAGCAGTTCGACTACGTGAACCCTCGCAACCGTGAGGTGCAGATCGAGATGGAGCATGCGGCCACGGCCCACTTGGCGGCCATCGGCGCGAAGATCGATCCCTCGTTCTATCGCCGGCCTGACTTCAACGAGCAGGACTTCGACATCGAGGCCTCCGTCGTCATTCCCGTATATAACCGCGAGAAGACCATCCTCGATGCCGTCAACAGCGCCTTGGAACAGAAAGCCAACTTCAAGTTCAACGTCATCGTGGTGGACAATCACTCGACGGACAAGACCACCGAGCTCCTCGACACGATTCACGATGAGCGGTTGGTGCATATCGTCCCGGAGCGCACAGACCTCGGCATCGGCGGCTGCTGGAACGTGGCCATCAATGACGACCGCTGCGGACGCTTCGCCGTGCAGCTCGACTCCGACGACCTCTATTCCTCGCCCAAGACCCTCCAGCAGATTGTGGAGGCCTTCTATAAGCAGAACGCGGCGATGGTGATTGGCTCGTATCGGATGTGCGACTTCGAGCTGAACACGCTGCCCCCGGGACTCATCGACCACAAGGAGTGGACTGACGAGAACGGACCAAACAACGCCCTGCGCATCAACGGACTTGGGGCGCCTCGTGCCTTCTTCACGCCGTTGTTGAGGCAGATACAGTTCCCCAACACGTCGTATGGCGAGGATTATGCCCTCGGACTCATCTTCTCCCGTCACTATCGCATCGGACGCATCTTTTCAGAGCTCTACCTGTGTCGCCGATGGGGAGGCAACAGCGATGCGGCCCTCAGCATCGACAAGGTGAATGCCAATAATCTATATAAGGATCGCCTGCGCACGTTGGAGATCATGGCGCGTCAGCAGATGAACCAGGGCAAGCAGGAGCTGATGATCGACTCGCCCCTGCAACGCTTCTTCAACCGTCAGTTGGAGACGTGGAGTGAGGCCCGTCAGCGTTATCAGGACTTGCGGAGTGTGAAGACCCGCGAACTGGTGGTTGGCTCGTCCTCCATTCAGGTGCAGTGGAATCCTGCCCGCATGGTCTCGACGGGTGCCAAGATCGACCAGAAGACATTGGCAGAGCGCCCTTGTTTCCTCTGTGAGCAGAATCGCCCAAAGGAACAGCTGAAGAAGGTCGTTGATAGTCAGTACGAGCTGTTGGTCAATCCCTTCCCCATACTGCCGCAGCACTTCACCATTCCTTCCGTGAAGCACCAGCCGCAGCGCATCCTCGACTCATACGGCGAGATTCATAAACTGTTGGAGGAATATCCTGAGCTGATGGTCTTCTACAATGGGCCGCAGTGTGGGGCCTCGGCTCCTGACCATGCCCATTTCCAGGCAGGCACCAGCGGCATCCTGCCGTTGCAGATGTCCTGGCAGCGGCTCTCGCGTAATCTGACCAAGCTCGTCAGCCTGAATGAGGATGAAGATATCTCGCTGATTGACGACTATCCCTGTGCGGCCCTGCTCATCAGAAGCCGTTCACAATATGGCGATGAACAGCTGTTCCGCCGCCTCTACGAAGCACTGCCCGCGATGGAGCCTGAGCCGATGATGAATATCATCAGCTGGCGGACGGACGACGTGTTCCTCTCTGTGGTGTTCCCAAGGGCCAAGCATCGCCCTGACTGCTATTATAAAGAAGGTAATGAGCAATTTATCATCTCTCCAGGCGCTCTCGATATGGCCGGACTCATCATCACGCCGAGGGAAGAGGACTTCAAACGGCTGACACCTGAGACAGCCCTCGACATCTTCAGCGAGATGACGCTCAAGGGCGAGGCCCTGCAGCAGGTCATCGACCGTCTCAAAGGCTCTGCCGAGAAAGCAAAATTATCAATTGTCAATTCTCAATTGTCAATTAAGAAAGAGCCTGACGTAAGTGTCGGCATCGTGTCGGCAGAGAAGATCACCTTCACGCTCAATCAGTCCTATATGGCTAAGGGAGAGGTACTTACGGGCAGTCAGACGGTGGAGTTCTCTGAGGGAGGCATTCTCTGGCGCGGCAATCAGTATCGTGAATTGGCATTCATCCCCCAGTCTGATGACGCCTCGTTCTCCTTGGAGGGCGTCACCATTGGCATCAACTTCCACTGGGAACGTCAGGAGACGCAGGTCTTCTCGGGGACCTTGCATCTGGTGGTGGAGGCCGACAAGATCGTGGCTATCAACGAACTCCCTGTGGAACGCTATCTGACGAGCGTCATCTCCAGCGAGATGTCTGCTACGGCATCTCCAGAGTTCCTCAAGGCCCATGCCGTGATCTCACGCTCCTGGCTGCTGGCTCAGATGGAGAAGCGCAAGAAACTGGACGAGGGTAACAACGGTTTCTTCTCGTTTGTCAAGAAGGACGACGAGATCATCCGCTGGTACGACCGTGAGGACCATACGCTCTTCGATGTCTGTGCCGACGACCATTGCCAACGTTATCAGGGCATCACCCGACAGTCGAGCCCTGCTGTGGAGCAGGCCATCAGTGAGACACGGGGACAGATCCTGGCCTACGGCGACGAAATCTGCGATGCCCGTTTCTCGAAATGCTGTGGTGGCGAGACGGAGGAATTCCAGTATTGCTGGGAGGACACGCCGAAGCCATACCTCGTGTCAGTCCACGACCCCTATTGCGACACGCATGACAAGCAGATCCTCTCGCAGGTGCTCAACGACTACGATCAGGAGACGCCCGATTTCTATCGCTGGACGGTGGAATATACGCAGGAAGAGCTCACAGAGCTCGTCAATCGTAAACTGAAGGACGATTTCGGCACCATCACCGACCTCATCCCTCTGGAGCGCGGCAAGAGCGGCCGTATCTGGAAACTGAAGATCGTGGGTACGAAAAAGACGCTGACCATCGGCAAGGAACTCGAGATCCGCCGCGCCCTCAGCGAGACCCATCTGCTTTCTTCCGCCTTCGAGGTTGAAAAACGTGGCGGAAGCAAGTTCGTGCTTCACGGCAAGGGCTGGGGACATGGTGTCGGCCTCTGTCAGATCGGTGCTGCCGTGATGGGGGCTCAGGGCAAGACCTACGATGAGATCCTCCTTTTCTACTACCGCAATGCCGAAATCCGCCGCCTCTACGAATAATAATTATCAATTATCAATTTTCAATTGTCAATTATGAAGAAGTCTCCTTGGGCCTGGGTGCCCACCCTTTATTTCGCAGAAGGTCTGCCATACGTGGCCGTGATGACCATCTCGTTGATAATGTACAAGCGTCTTGGCCTGTCCAACACCGATATTACGCTCTATACCTCCTGGCTCTATCTGCCTTGGGTCATCAAACCCCTGTGGAGCCCGTTTGTTGACATCATCAAGACCAAACGCTGGTGGATTGTCACCATGCAGCTGCTCATTGGTGCTGCCCTCGGAGGCGTGGCCTTTACCATTCCCGGGCCTTACTGGCTGCAGGGCTCACTGGCCTTCTTCTGGCTGATGGCTTTCTCAAGTGCCACCCATGACATTGCGGCCGACGGCTTCTATATGCTTGGCCTCGACCAGCATAAGCAGGCCTATTTCGTGGGCATCCGCAGCACGTTCTACCGTATTGCCACCATCTTCGGACAGGGGTTGCTCGTGATGCTGGCAGGTAATCTGGAGGTTCTTACCCGCAATATCAAGTATTCCTGGAGTCTGATGTTCTATGGAATGGCAGGCATCTTCATCGCTTTCTGGATGTGGCACCATTATATCCTGCCTCGTCCTTCAGAGGATCATGGTATGGAGAAGATGAACGGACGGCAGATCATGCAGGAGTTCTGGCAGACGTTGAAGACCTTCGTGCAGAAGCCACAGGTCTGGGCTGGCATCTGTTTCATGCTGTTCTATCGGATGCCGGAAGGCTTGTTGGCCAAGGTGAGTGCCCTCTTCCTTATCGATGCGACCCACAAGGGAGGCTTGGGACTCTCCCCAGCCGAATACGGTCTGGTACAGGGCACGGTAGGTGTCATCGGACTGACGCTTGGCGGCATTCTCGGCGGCATCGTTGCCAGTCGCGACGGTCTGAAGCGTTGGCTGTGGCCGATGGTATGCGCCATCACGCTGCCTGACCTGGTCTATGTCTATCTGGCTTACACTCTGCCGCAGAGCCTGATGATTGTCAACGTATGCGTGTTCATCGAGCAGTTCGGCTATGGCTTCGGCTTCTCGGCCTATATGCTATACCTTATTTATTATAGTCAGGGAGAGCACAAGACGGCCCATTATGCACTCTGTACGGCACTGATGGCCCTGTCGATGATGATTCCTGGCCTGTTTGCGGGTGCCCTTCAGGAGAGTGTCGGCTATCAGACCTTCTTCCTGATTGTCGTAGCGGCCTGCACCATCACCTTCGTCGTCTCCTCGCTGTTGAAGATCGATCCTGAATTCGGAAAAAAGACGGCTTAGATACCTAAGCCGTCTTGGAATGATACGTCTACCGCCTTGCTCTGGAGGATTCTGGAGTGAGGCGGTACGCTATGTGTAAGCCAGATGTTACCACCGATCGTAGAGTCGTGGCCGATGGTGATGCGCCCCAAGATAGAGGCGTTGGAATAGACGGTCACGTTGTCCTCGATGATCGGGTGACGAGGTACATTGAGCATATTTCCCTCTTCATCATACTTGAAGCTCTTGGCACCGAGGGTTACGCCCTGGTAGAGTGTCACATGGTTGCCGATGATGGTGGTCTCGCCGATGACAACGCCAGTGCCGTGGTCGATGGAGAAATATTCGCCGATCTGAGCACCAGGATGAATGTCGATACCCGTCTTCGAGTGGGCCTGCTCGGTGATGATGCGTGGGATGACGGGAATGTTCATCTCGTGCAGCCGATGGGCGATGCGATAGTGGGTCATCGTGTTCACTACGGGATAGCAGAAGATGACCTCGCCATAGTTGCGGGCGGCAGGATCGCTGTCGAACATCGCCTGGACATCAGTATAGAGCAGACGCTTGATTTCAGGCAGGGAGTCAATGAATTCCAGTGCAAGGCGTTCACCAGCACAGCGCACATCTTCCTCGGAACATTCCTCACAGAACTGCAGGCCACGGGCAATCTGCTGCTTGAGCAACTGATAGAGCGACTCCATTGACACACCAATCTGATAGGCGCGCAGCTGCTCGTCGGGCTGGCGCTTGTGGAAATAGTCGGTGAAAATGATGCTCTTGATGAGGTTCACAATCTGCTTGACGTCTTCTACCGAAGGAAGAAGCGCCTGAGTAGCTGTCGGCATCATCCTGACCTCGTCTGCCGTGTGCTTTGAAAGCAGGGCAACGTTATGCTGAAGGGTCTCGTTAATCTTCTTCTGATCCATCGTTTTTCCTTTTGTCGGGTGCAAAGGTACGATTTTTAATTGATAATTGACAATTGACAATTGAAAAATTTATGGTCTTTTAAACTTTTGACGTTTTAAAACGTCAAAAGAGTGAAAAGTGAAGTGAAGAGTGATATGAAGAAGTATTTCTTATTGTTTACCCTGTGGCTATGCACGCTGGCTGTCCTGGCACAGACAGATTCGCTGTGGATTCTCAGCGGAAGGGTGGTTGATGCCAAGACCCGAAAACCGATGGCTTATGTGAGTGTGACGAGCCAGAGTGTGGGTACGGTGACAAACGAGGACGGCGAATTCACGCTGAAACTGAAACAGGAGCCGTCGTACGTGAATTTCTCCTGCTTGGGCTATCAGACCCGCAAGTGTGAGGCAGGCAGCCTGAAACGTCTGCCGAATGGACGGATGGAGAGTGACCTGCAGATGAAGCCGAGTTCTGTGATGCTCAGTGAGATTGTCGTGCAGGGCCGTGATGCCAAGGATCTGGTGCTGATGGCCATTGATAAGATTGCAGACAACTATCCCCGTCGGCCCAACCTGTTGCGAGGCTTTTACCGTGAGACGGTGCAGAAACGCCAGCGCTTCGTCAGTATTTCCGAGGGTGTCGTCGATGTCTATAAGTCTGGCTACCAGAAGTCTGCCTATCGCGATGGCGTGGCCATCCTGAAAGGCCGTCGGCTGTTGAGTATGCGGAGTAACGATACGCTGGGTGTGAAATTGCAGGGCGGCCCTGTGTTGCCTGTGTTCCTGGATGTGGTGAAAGACCGCACCATCCTGTTCAACGACGAGGAACTGGGCTACTACTCCTTCAGGTATGCGTCGCCGGAGAAGCTGGGCGACCGGATGCAGTATGTCGTCGAGATGCGTCCTCAGATATTCCAGGCCTATGCACTCTTTAACGGAAAGCTCTATATCGACCAGGAGACGCTGGCCTTCACGAAGATCGACCTGTCATTGGATATGAGCGATCCTCAGAAGGCTGCGGAAATGCTCCTGAGGAGTCGGCCCTTGGGCCTCCGCTTTGCGCCGAGGGAGATGACGGTGAGCATAGACTTTAAGACTGATGGCGGTTTGACGCGACTGAATTATATCCGTAATGTCATCCGTTTCCGCTGTGACTGGAAACGTAAGCTCTTCAAGTCGAATTTCACAATAGTGTCGGAGATGGTCACGACAGACTGGCAGGAGGGAGAGGACATCAAGCCCATCAGGTTGCGTGATACCTTCTACCGTAAGGATAACTTCTACGACAAGGTAATCTACTTCGATGATCCTGACTTCTGGGGTTCGGACAACATCATCGAGCCGACGGAAGACCTGCTCAAGGGCATCGAGAAAATCAAACGCAGACTCAAGTAACGCAGAAAGGCCTTGCCGATTGGCGAGGCCTTTCTGTGTTTATTATCTGATAAAGAGCAGTTCGCGGTATTTGGGAAGGGACCAGAGTCCGTCCTCGACGATCATTTCGAGATGGTCGCACTCATTGCGGATAAGGTCCATCTTGGGACAGACGGTGTCGTGGTAGGCAATGGCACGCTCGTGGATGTTGGCGATGTGGTTCGCCACACGACGGGCCTCTGTCAGTTCCTCCACCAACTGCTCGATACGCTCCGTGCGCTTGGCAATCTCCTCGATGAGCTTCATGTTACGTGCTGAGAGCCGCTGGGCGCGCTCCTCGGGAAAGACATCCTTCATGCCCTGTACGTTCTTGATGAGCTGGCTCTGGTAGTGGGTGGCCACAGGGATGATGTGGTTCATTGACAGATCGCCCATCACACGGGCCTCTATCTGGACAGTCTTCACATAGGTCTCCCATTTCACCTCGTTGCGGGCTTCCAGTTCCTTGCGGTTCATCACCTTGGTGCTCTCGAACATCTTGATACTCTCAGGGTCGAGGTAGTGCTCGAAGATGACGGGGCAGGACTTCTCGACATCGAGTCCGCGCCTGGCTGCCTCGACGACCCATTCGTCGCTATAGCCATTGCCATCGAAACGCACGGGCTTGCAGGTCTTGATGTCATCGCGGAGCACATCGAGGATGGCGGAGATCTTGTTTTCGCCTTTGGCAATCTTGGCATCCACGCGCTGCTTGAAGTTCTGCAGGGCTTCGGCCATTGCCGAGTTGAGGGCGATCATGGCCGAGGCGCAGTTGGCGGTGGAGCCAGGTGCACGGAACTCGAAACGGTTGCCGGTGAAGGCAAAGGGCGACGTGCGGTTGCGGTCGGTATTGTCGATGATGAGATCCGGGATCTGGGGGATGTCGATCTCCATGCCCTGTTTGCCCTTCAGGTTAAACAGGTCTTCTTTGTCGCTGTTCTCAATATGGTCGAGGAGCTCTGTAAGCTGCTTGCCGAGGAACGACGAGATGATGGCTGGCGGTGCCTCGTTGCCGCCTAAGCGATGGGCATTGGTGGCACTCATGATGGAAGCCTTCAACAGGCCATTGTGGCGATAGACAGCCATCAGTGTCTCGACGATGAAGGTCACGAAACGCAGGTTCTCCTCTGGCGTCTTGCCAGGGGCATGGAGCAGGATGCTGTTCTCGCTATGGGAACGGTTGGCCGTGAGACTCCAGTTATTGTGCTTACCTGAGCCGTTGATGCCATCGAAGGGCTTCTCGTGGAGCAGCACACGGAAACCGTGGTTGCGGGCCACGCGCTTCATCAGCGACATGAGCAGCATGTTATGGTCAACGGCAAGGTTGCACTCCTCGAAGATAGGCGCTAGCTCAAACTGGTTGGGGGCCACCTCGTTGTGGCGCGTCTTGCAGGGGATGGCCAGCATGAGGGCCTGGATCTCCAGGTCTTTCATGAAGGCCTGCACACGGTCGGGAATGGTGCCGAAGTAGTGGTCGTCCATCTGCTGGTTCTTGGCACTCTCATGGCCCATTAGCGTGCGACCTGTCATCAGCAGGTCAGGACGGGCGGAGTAGAGTCCCTCATCGACGAGGAAATACTCCTGTTCCCAGCCGAGGTTGACCTGTACCTTGGTGACATCGTCGTAGAAATACTGGCAGACGTCCTTGGCAGCCTTGCCCACGGCATGCAGCGCACGGAGCAGGGGAGCCTTGTAGTCGAGGGCTTCGCCTGTATAGGCGATGAAGATGGTGGGGATACAGAGGGTGTCGTCGATGATGAACACAGGCGATGTGGGATCCCATGCCGAGTAGCCACGGGCCTCGAAGGTGTTGCGGATGCCGCCGTTGGGGAATGATGAGGCGTCAGGCTCCTGCTGTACGAGCAGCTTGCCACTGAAGTTCTCCACCATGCCGCCTTTACCGTCGTGCTCCACGAAAGCATCGTGTTTCTCAGCCGTTCCTTCTGTCAGGGGCTGGAACCAGTGGGTATAGTGGGTGGCACCCATTTCCTGGGCCCACTGCTTCATGCCTTTGGCCACGGCATCGGCAATGGAACGGTCGAGCCGTGCCCCATTGTCGATGACATCTATCAGCTTGGCATAGACGTCTGAAGGCAGGTATTTATACATTTTCTGCCTGTTGAACACATATTTGCCGAAATACTCGGAAGGACGCTCCGAGGGAGTCTTGACCTCTGCGGCCTGTTTCTTGAAGGCCTCCTCTACGACCTGGAATCTTAGATTACTCATGAAAAGAAGTGAGAAATGAGAAGTGAAAAGTGAAA
>Ga0310786_10005839_pt1 | contig 16586 bp, 13 predicted proteins | sample AusTroGonzalo_MG_FD_203881 | JGI IMG/M metagenome (GOLD analysis project Ga0310786, IMG submission 203881) | Bovine rumen microbial communities from tropical cattle in Woodstock, Queensland, Australia - Gonzalo_03 (v2) (version 2) | ecosystem: Host-associated > Mammals > Digestive system >... | reverse complement strand
GACACAGAGTATGACGACGGCTTTATCTTGGGTCCGATTTCCGCAGAGTATTTCTACCATTTCAACAATCCACGACTGGCCATCGGCGGCTTAGTGTCGTATTCGAAATGGGACAGCGACATCCAGAAGAAGAGTGGTAGCCATGAGAAGGTGGGCGAGCGCAATCGTAACTACTGGTCTGTCATGCCGGCCGTCAAGTGGTACTGGGTCAACAAGAATGCCTTCGGTCTTTACTCCAAGGCTGCAGTTGGTGCCGCCTTCCTGAGCAGTACGGAGAAGGATTTCGCCACCGGTAAGTCTAAGGATGACAATGGCACCTACTTCATGTTCCAGCTTTCATGCATCGGCGCTGAGTTTGGTAAGCAGTTCCGCGGCTTTGCCGAAGCCGGTATTGGCGAACAAGGTTTCCTATTGGCAGGCATCCGCTATAAGTTCTGATCGATGAAACAGAGTAAACATTATATACATGCCGCTATCGTCATCTGCACGTTGACGATGGCGGCATGTTTTTCGGATACAAAGAAAAGTACGGCGGTCAGTGCGACTGACGATGCAAGCCAGTTCGTGGCTCTTACCGACGTGGTGCCCGATGCCATCCTCGAGATCCGTTACTTCGGCACGTACAACTTCGTGGGGACGCGTATCGATGGTTACGAGGAGCCGACTGTAAAATCAAGGGACGGGTCTCCGGTCCGCTTGAGAAACGAATCAAAGAACCGTCTGATCCTTCAGGACACCAGCATCAAGTAAGGCGCACTCGGCGCAAAGAAAGGGGATATGTGTTGTCACAGAAGGTTTGCAACGCCAGTAAATAACAGTATTGCACAGAACTTGATAAAGACAGGTGGATGCAGAGGCAGATAACAGCTGCACAAAACCACCGTACAGCAGCAAATCCGACGGCTGGATTTTAAATTCCAGCCGTCGGATTTGCCGTGAAACCATATTAATCGAATCATTTCTGACCGCTGGAAAAATGGCGGCAGGACGTCCTGACTTCGTCGATGCATCACCCTTTTACCGCTTTTTCTACATAGAATAATATGCAAATAGGGTGTCAGCCCCAGTGTTTATCGGCATTTGTACACCCTGACACCCTCAAACGCAAAAATCATAGTATTTGCTTCAAGCATGGGAACATGGCGCAAATGGGAACATGGCGCAAAGCGTATTAGCTGGACACTTGATTTATCTCAAAAAAAACAAAAAAACGAAAAAAAGTGTAAGATATCAGGCTGGTTCTCTGTAATAATACGTACCTTTGCACGGACTAAATTAATTTGCTGTATTATATATTGATTTAAAAACGTAATGAAAAAAACAGTATTATTCTTAGCATTGCTTGCTTTGATTGCAACATCGTGTAAGGAAAAGGATATCTTTGAGGAGACCCCGAATCCTTCAGTAGTAGCCGATGCCAACACTTTCGATTTCTCTACAAGTCAAGTTGTTAAGCTCAGCGTTGACTATTCTGCCTACGAGACACATGGCCCAGTGTTCTTTAGTGTCTACAGCGAAAATCCTTTTGAAGGAGAGGACGAGAATATCTCTTTCAAAAAGGATGTACTTCCTATCTACGAGAATTACACCAACGCACAAGGCAAATTCAATGATGACATTAAGCTGCCTGCTTACGCCAGTGACCTATACATTGTGACTGGAAACTTCTTCGTCATGGATAACATGATGACCGCCACAGTGAAGAACGGTTCCGCCAGTGCCACAGCAGAGAACTTCGGTCAGACAGCTGCCACACGTGCCGGTTCCGTAACAGACCTGCCTATGACAGGAACAGCTACCAACAGCCTTGCTACACTCTACCAGCTTTCGCACAAAGTTAACGTGGAAAACGGTGAAAAACTTGAAAACAACCAGATTTACAAAGAGTGGGAGACGCCGCTGGGTCAGTGGGACAGCAATAGCGGACGGCCTCACTACTTGCTTGACAAGAGTACTGCCAATCCTGATCTTATATTCAGCGACGAGGAAATGGAAGGACTCTACCAGACTATCTCGGATGCACTCGTAGCCAATCAGGACTGCAATGAAATCTATATCAAGCAGGCCGACCTGACATTGGAGAAAGAGTCTGAGGTGGCCATCACCTTCCTGGGGGGTAAGACCTGTTGGAACAATACTTTAGGCTACTATTACTACAATGATAATAATAAGCCCACCAGCCTGATGGACATCAATATCATCATGCTTTTCCCCAACACTCAGGATGGTCTGTGGTTTAACAAATCGAATCCACATCCTAACTTCTATGGCAATATCGCACTTGAACGCGGTGACTGTGTGAAGCTGATGTACTATCCTAACATTGCCAATGGAGATCTCTCAGTAGTTTCTGATAAATTCCCCAAAGGCACCAAGATTGGTTTCATCCTGAAGCCAAACGGTTGGGGTATGCAACTGCCCAATGGTAATAAAGTGTACTACAACAGCTATAAGGGGGCTGGTAGACTGAAGAGCAGCAGTTTCAGAATGGCACGTCAGTACAACGTTTGGGCATCATCTACAGACGGACTATCTTATTACAGCGCGGATATGATATCCGACGATGAAGGAGCCACGGCTATTGCAAATGAAGAGGGCAGCAGCCGCACAGCCAAGTTCGCCTATAGGAATAGTGAAGGCGAGGAATTCGCCATCATTTCTTTCGAGGATGCTTGTAACGACCTCGATTTCGATGATGTCATTTTTGCCCTGAAACCCGCCAGTGCATTCTCTGATCTTCCTGTTGTGGAAGAAAAGAAGACCGAGAACTATAGTGTCTATGCTTTTGAGGACTTGTGGCCTAAAGCTGGCGACTACGACCTCAACGACGTTGTTGTCGAGTTAAAGCAGGAGAAGACATACTCGAAACTTTCAACAGAGACCGATTATAAGGTTTATAAGCAGATGTTTGCGTTGTATACCGACCAGAACTATGTCGAACTGACCAGCGGACTGGGACTGACACTGACCACACCGATTACTCCGTCAAGCATTGTTATGAAGAAGATTGAACCGGAATCAGTTGACACACTCACTGTTAACTTTGTACAGGAAGGCGATGTCTATTTGTTGACTGAAGACATCACGGGTGAACTGAAATCCACATACATTCTGGAACTCAATTATGATGATGGTATTGACAACGACGAAGACCTCATGGCATCTGTTAAACCCTTCATCTTCCGTGCTGAAGAAAATGATTTACGCTGGGAGGTTCATATTCCGTTCGAGGCTCCTACTCCCAAAATGAACGAATACTATTATGGAAAAATGGATGACCGTTCCGATAAAAATCTGAATCGTTTCTTCGTAAATGAAAGCGACTATCCATTTGCATTCTGCCTTACCGGTGTAACCATCGATTCCTTTAAGCCGACCATACTAAAGAAAGAAAATGAGAGTGTGAGAATTGACGAACTTTATACAGAGTTCTTGCTTTGGTCAACTTCAAAGGGAACACAGAATCAAGAGTGGTATAAGCATCCAAAGCAGTAATCCCTACAATTATTTCTGAAACAAATAGTTTCAGTTCTCCCAAAAGCCCCCGGAAGTCAGCATTTGTCTTTCGGGGGTTTACGAAACAAAAAGAGTGTACTTATGAAAAGACTGACCACCACCATCATGTCGCTGACCGTAATGTTGACAGCGGCCACGGCACAAGAGACCTATCGCATACCCGTTTCGGAACAGCACGAGCAGATGCTGACGGGTAAGTATGAACCGACTTGGGAGTCGCTGACGACACACCAGACGCCGGAATGGTTCCGCGATGCGAAGTTCGGCATCTGGGCACACTGGGGACCGCAGTGTGTCGAGGGCAGTGGTGACTGGATGGCACGCGAGATGTATATGGAGGGTAACAGTCGATACAAATATCATGTCGAGCACTACGGACATCCTTCAGAAGTGGGATTCAAGGACATCCTTCCACTATTCAAGGCCGAGAAGTGGAACCCGGAGAAGCTCTTGGAAAAATACAAACGCTGCGGTGCTCAGTACTTCTTCGTACTCGGCAACCATCATGACAACTACGACCTGTGGGATTCGAAGTACCAGCCCTGGAACTCGAAGAACATTGGCCCGAAGCGCGATATCCTCGACGGATGGGCTAAGGCAGCTAAGAAGGCAGGACTGCCATTGGGTATCTCGTTCCATGCCGATCATGCGTGGACATGGTATGAACCGTCGCAGCGCTACGACTTAGAAGGCGAGAAAGCCGGTGTCTACTATGACGGTAACCTGACTAAGGAAGACGGTAAAGGCAAGTGGTGGGAAGGTCTCGATCCGCAGATGCTCTACCAACAGAACCATCCCATGAGCAAGGGCTCGTGGGACAACGGTGCCATCCACCGTCAATGGGGCTGGGGCGACGGAGCCTGTCCACCGTCGGAAGAGTTTGTCACTAATTTCTACGATCGCACGCTTGATGCCATCAACCGTTACAATCCCGACCTCATCTACTTCGACGTGACGGTGTTGCCGTTCTACCCGCTGAGCGACTGCGGTTTGCGCATCGCCACACATTTATATAATAAGAATCCCCGTGGTGTGGTCTTTGGCAAAATTCTCGATGACAACCAGCGCAAGGCGTTGACGTGGGACGTAGAGCGCGGTGCTCCCAACGAGATTATTGCCGAGCCATGGCAGACGTGCAACTGCATTGGTGGCTGGCACTACGACACCGGCATCTACAACCGTAACGGCTACAAGAGTGCCGAGACAGTGGTGAAGCAGTTAGTCGACATCGTGTCGAAAAACGGTAACCTGCTGCTTTCCATCCCCCTGCGTGCCGACGGCACGTACGACGAGAAAGAGGCCAAAGTGCTTGATGACCTGGAGGCGTGGATGACAGTGAACGGCGAGAGCATTTTCGGCACCCGTCCGTGGGTTAAGTTTGGCGAAGGTCCCGTTGCCGAGAAAGCCATCAAGCTCAATGCCCAGGGCTTCAACGACGGACAGTATGCCAACATGGACTACCACGACATCCGCTTCAACCAGACGAAGCAGTATCTCTATGTGACGGCAATGGGATGGCCAGCTGACGGTCAACTTGTTATTAAGTCGTTGGCCAAAAAGAACCCCGACTTCAAGAAAAACATCACGGGCGCCTACCTGCTTGGCTATGGCAAAGTGAAAGTCCGGCAGACTGCTGAAGGACTAATTGTCAACTTGCCAAAGCCGACAAACAAGATAGCGCCCGTGTTGCGCATCAGTAAATAACTGAACCGAGGACAGCAAATAGCTGTTAGCTGTTCCTGCCGTTAGTCTTCGGCAGGACTGAAGTCGTCCTTGCCAACACCGCAGAGTGGGCATACCCAGTCTTCGGGAATGTCTTCAAAGGCTGTTCCGGGAGCAATACCGCTGTCGGGGTCGCCAGCTTCGGGGTCGTACACGTAACCGCATACATCACAAACATACTTTTTCATCTTCTTTTTGTTTTTAGGGGTTAATATTAGTGGGGATTATTGGGGCTACTGCAACTTACTGGTGCCACTGGGACGACTGGGAAGGCTGGGGCGACTGGGAAGACTGGGGCGACTGGGAAAACTGGGGAGGGGTGGCCAGGATTTCTTCCACTCGGCTGACGATGCGCTCGGGGGAGATGCTGTTCATGCAGGCGAGGTCGCCGCGTTGGCAGGCCTTCTGACCGTAAATGCTACAGGGCCGGCAGTCGAGGCTGTCGACCTGAATGGCGTTCTCCGACGGCTGGCCGTAACCCATGAATCCGGCGTAGGGATGCGTGGCTCCCCAGATGCTGACTACAGGCGTACCTGTGAGCGATGCCAAGTGCATGTTGGCAGAGTCCATGGAAATCATAACGTCAAGGTGGCTCATTACGATAAGTTCCTGATGCAGGTTCTCTGTATGCTTGCCCACATTGAGGCATTGTGGCATTGACTCTTGCCATCGATTGAAAAGCTGGTCTTCCTCAGTTCCTCTGCCAAAGAGGAAAATACGGGCTTTGGGATGGTTGCTGATGAGCTGGCGGATGACCCGTTCCATGAGCGGCGTGGGATAGATCTTGCCAGGATGGGCTGCCATCGGTGCCACGCCGATCCACTGCTCGAAGCTCTTCTTGGGACCGAAGATAGCAGGCAGCAGGTTAAGGTTGCCTCCTTCGGGCGGAAAGAGCGAGGTGAACTGAATCTTGACGGGGTAACCCAGTCTTGCAAACACCTCGGCATAGTTTTCGAACGATGTCGGCAACTGCTCGCGTACCTTATTATTATTGGCTACAAGCCTGCGGCGCATGTGCCGGTGCTTGTTGATGTGCTCCACGCGGTAGGCTCCCATGTTGAACCGCAACCGCAGGTACTCTGAGCGCAGCACATTATGCAGGTCGGCAATCTTGGTGAAATGCTTGGCAGCCAGTCGGCGGTAGAGCGCATTGAGTCCCTTCACACCATGGTACTCCTTCTTGATGTCGGCTTCCATGAAGCTGACGTTTGGTGCCAGGTCTTCAAAGAGAGGCCGCGCGAAGCCACGGCTGAGCATGGTGATATGCAGGTTAGGGTACTGCGTCGCTAACGAGTAGACTACCGGCACGACCATGGCAATGTCGCCCAAGGCCGAAAACCTGATGACCAGTATGTGCTCCTTTTTCAACTTTGAACTTTAATCTTTGAACTTTGAAATTTGAATTTTGAAGTTTATGATTACCTTGCAGCGGAAGGTATGGCGGCAGCCGCTCGGCTTTGCCGCTTGCTACCAACGGGACGCAAGAAACTCTACACTCTAAACTCTACACTAAAAATTCTACACTCTACACTGAAAGATTCTTCACTCTTCATTCTTCACTCTTCACTTTATAAAGGATAGGATTCGTGGCCGGGTCGTTATACATCTTCATCTGCCGGTAGACTTTCATGTACTTACGCCCCTCGGCAATGTCTTCCAACAGCTGGTCGATGGCGAGCGAGAGGTCCTGCTGCTGTTCCAACAGCACGTCGAGCTTCTGCTGGCAGCGGCTGCGGTGCTCCTCGGAGGCATCGGCACGTTGAACTTGTTCGCGCATGTGGTAGATTTTCAGGGCGAGGATGGACAACCGGTCGACAGCCCACGCCGGACTCTCGGTATTGAGCCGTGCGTTGGGCAGGGGCCGTACCTCACTGTACTGCTGGCGGAAATAGGAGTCGATATCCTCGACCAGATCCGTGCGGTCCTGGTTGCTATGGTCTATGCGGCGTTTCAGTGCCAGCGCTTCAACCGGGTCTATGTGCGGGTCGCGTATGATGTCCTCATAGTGCCATTGCACGGTGTCAATCCAACATTTCAGGTAGAGTGAGAACTCTATGCTCTCTCTTTGATAGGGGTTGTTGATAGGGGTGTCCACGCTGTCCTTCAGGTGATAATCGCTAATCGCCTGATTGAAAATGCGGGTGGCTTGTTCTGTAAATGACATGTTTCTTTCTTGCTTAGATATAAATTATTGTGCAAAGCTACGGAAAGTTTTTGAAATAACCAAGCTATTGGCAGAGTTTTTCATGTTAATTTGCAAATTAAATGTACTCTTTACACGCAAAAGGATGTCATTTTTTGCACAATTGACCCTGTTTTGTGCAGGTCAAGGTCAGTTTTTTGCCAAAATATTTGCGTAAGTCAGATAAATTGTGTTACTTTGCACCCGCTTAGCGGAAATTGTTTGCCCGCACAGCGCATTTTTTAAGGTATTGGATCCAAATTATTAACAATTTAAAGAAAAAGAATTATGTCAGAAATTGAAAGCAAAGTAAAGGCAATTATTGTAGACAAACTGGGTGTTGACGAAGCAGACGTGAAGCCCGAAGCAAGTTTTACCAACGACTTAGGCGCAGACTCATTGGACACTGTGGAGCTCATCATGGAGTTTGAGAAGGAGTTCGGTATTTCCATTCCCGATGATAAGGCTGAGAAGATTGGCTCCGTTGCCGATGCTATTGCCTATATTGAGGAGAACGCAAAATAATATTCTGGAATAATGAGAAATTGAGAAAATGAGAAAATGAGAAATTGGGCTGCGCGTCAGCTTAATCTCTCATTTTCTCATTTTCTCATTTTCTAAATCTCAACAGTATGGAATTAAAGAGAGTAGTTGTAACAGGTCTCGGCGCGGTTACACCGGTGGGAAACAATCCTGAAGAGATGTGGAAGAACATCGTTGCCGGCGTCAGCGGCGCAGCACCTATTACAAGTTTTGATGCGACTCTGTTCAAGACCAAGTTTGCCTGTGAAATTAAGAATCTGAATATCAATGACTACCTGGACCGTAAGGAAGCGCGCAAGATGGACCGTTATACCCAGATTGCCCTTATTGCTGCGATGCAGGCTGTCAAGGATTCCGGCATGGACTTGGAACATGAAGACAAAGATCGCATCGGTGTCGTGTATGGAGTAGGTATCGGTGGTATCAAGACCTTCGAGGAAGAAGTGAAGTACTATGGTGTGCATGAGGCCGACGGCCCCAAGTTCAACCCCTTCTTCATTCCGAAGATGATTGCCGACATCGCTGCCGGACAGATTTCCATCATGTATGGCTTCCATGGCCCCAACTACATCACGGCCAGTGCCTGTGCCTCGTCGTCGAACGCTCTGGCTGACGCCTTCAACCTGATTCGCTTGGGCAAGGCAAACGCCATTCTGGCTGGTGGTGCCGAGGCTGCCATCTGTGCCTGTGGTGTTGGCGGCTTCAATGCCATGCACGCTCTGTCGACACGCAATGACGAGCCGGAGAAAGCCAGTCGTCCATTCAGTGCCTCGCGCGACGGTTTTATCATGGCCGAAGGTGCCGGCTGCCTCATTCTTGAGGAGTTGGAGCACGCCAAGGCTCGTGGCGCGAAAATCTATGGCGAGATGGTCGGTGCCGGTATGAGTGCTGATGCCCATCATATCACGGCCTCACACCCCGAAGGTCTTGGTGCCAAGCTGGTGATGAGGAACGCCCTGGAAGATGCCGGCATGCAGCCCGAGGACATCGACTACATCAACGTACACGGTACGTCAACACACGTCGGCGACATTTCCGAGGCCAAGGCCATCAAGGAAGTGTTTGGCGATGCCGCCTTCAAGCTCAACATCTCGTCCACGAAGTCGATGACAGGCCACCTGCTCGGTGCCGCCGGAGCAGTAGAGGCCATGATTACGCTGCTGGCAGTGAAGAACGACATCGTGCCACCCACCATCAACCATGAGGAGGGTGACGACGACCCGGAGATAGACTACAATCTGAACTTCACTTTCAACAAGGCGCAGAAGCGCACCGTACGTGCAGGTCTGTCGAACACCTTTGGTTTCGGTGGCCATAATGCCTGCGTGGTATTTAAGAAGTACGAATGACCATTCATGACATTATTGACCGTCTGCAACTTTACTTTCAGGACGAAAAAGAGTTGCGACGGTCGCTCTACGAGGTGATGGGCTTCTATCCCCACGACATCAGTTTCTACAAGCAGGCACTGATGCACAAGAGCATAGGTAAGCGCAACGACAAGGGCAAGCCGCTCAACAACGAGCGCCTCGAGTTCCTCGGCGATGCGCTGCTTGATGCTGTCGTGGGTCACATCGTCTACGACCACTTCGAGGGCAAGCGCGAGGGTTTCCTCACCAACACCCGCTCGAAGCTGGTCAGCCGCGACACCTTAGGCAAACTGGCCGAGGAGATGGGTCTCACACGGCTCATTCTCTCCTCGGGACACAGCAATTCCCACAATAGCTACATGGCCGGCAATGCCTTCGAGGCACTGGTCGGTGCCATCTATCTGGACCAGGGCTACGATGCCGTCATGCGCTTTATGAAAAAACGCATACTGGCACAGGTCATCAACATTGACAAGGTGGCCTACAAGGAGGTGAACTTCAAGTCGAAGCTCATTGAGTGGAGCCAGAAGAACCGTGTACGCCTCGAGTTCCGCATGATGAAGCAACAGAAGGAAAAAGAGACGGGGTCTCCCGTGTTCAGCTTCCAAGTCATGCTTGAGGGCGTGGCCGGTGAGACAGGACAAGGCTTCTCCAAGAAAGAAGCGCAGCAGTTGGCGGCAAAGGACACGTTACAGCGCCTCCGCCGTGAACCGCAGTTCATCGATGCCATTTTCGCCTCCAAGACGGAGCGGACGAAGATGGAGGAAGAACCCACCATGGCCGTTCCTGACGTAGAGCAGAAGCAGGACTTCATCATCGCTCAGGAACAGACGGTCCCCGGCAAGGCGGACGACAAGAACGGCGTACAGTCGGCTCCCGAAAAGGCGGATGATAAGAACGGCGGTCAGCCAACCGGCCGCACCCGTCGCAAGGCTACTCCCGCCGAGGAAGTCCAGACCGAAGCCGACGAATTCGACTTGAGCGACATCTCGGCCACGCCTCAGGAGAAAAGCCGGGAAGACATTATCGCCGAAGCCGAAGCTGCCGCTTTTGCCGAAGCGTAGGGGCAGGCTCCGTGCCAGCCCGTTCTTAGTTATGCAAGTAATTCATGTTTCGACCCCATGAAAAGGCAAACCATCCTGTTTGTTGCGTGGACGGTTTGTGCTAACGTCATCTGGGCTCAAACCGTAAAGTCAGAGCAGTCCCATAGCTCTGACACCTTTCCCACGTTTAGGATAGAGGCCGAACGTTTACCCGACATGAATCTGCCACGTGCCGGCCACTCTGTGTTTATTACCGATGGTGAACTGACTGTGGTAGGCGGCCATACATCAGGGTTTGTCCTGACGCCTACTGCCGAATACTTCAGCGACGGCCAATGGCATCTCCTGCCCACCGTCTATCCGCACGACAATGGCCTGGCCGTTGTACTTCAGCAGGGCAGAAAGGCACTTATTGCCGGTGGTCACGAAAAGAACTTAGGTATTGGGCAGAGCTATGAGGTAGAGATGTACGACCGGACAGCACACACTTTTGTGGGTTTTGGCTGTCTTGATAAGAAACGGGCCTTTTTACAAGGCTTGGAAATGGACAGCGGGCGTGTGCTGATCAGTGGCAATCATAAGGGCAACGACGCATTAGAGATGTTTGACGGGCAGAAATACTTCAATCATGTAAAAGACGTTGCTTCATGGCATTTCACACCCTATCTGATTCGCACAGCCAAAGATGATGCCATCGTCTTCGGCACGGTGTGGCGCAACGGTCGTGCAGAACCGTGCGACACTGTAGATTGTCTGAAAGGTGACCCCTTCACCGTGCCCCTGCTAAAAACATGGATGCCTATGGTATTCGACCAAAGCAACCATGCCGAATGTGCTTTTATCGGCGACGAAGCCACAGGCGACTACTCTTATTTGATTGCAGCAAAAAACCATGACGGCGAAATAGCTTTCATCCGCATCAAGGGCACCGACTTCTCACTGCTTAAGACCTCCTGTCCCGTTCCCACGTCCTCCAGGTGGGGAGCCATTAAGTTTAACAGGGCTGTCGTCGCCGACCGTCATTCCAGCCGCGCTTATCTGTTCGGATGTGATTCTACGGGCCGTGCGTATGTCGTCAGCGTAGAATACAACAAGACGCCCGCTCCGCTAACGCTCTATTACACCGACCCGCTGAACCGACTGGGAGATACAACACCCGTGCTGATGCCCGACGGTGACCTCGTGGTTACCGGTGGTATTCTTGACGATAATTTCGCACCTTTAGCCACGGTGTGGCTATTCCACCTTCAGACTACTGCGACAACATCTCAGTCCACAGGCTCTATGCGTCTTTGGCTTTGGATGGTACTTGCAGTCCTGGCCATCGTTGCTGCCTTGGCCATCGTGCGCTACCGTGTCCATTGCCCGCCCACCCGCCAGTCTTCTGTGTCACTACCTGCGGAACCCATTCCTGAGCCTGCCACAACAGGTCACAGTAACAGAAACGCTGACCCAAATCCGGGTCAGGAATCTGTCTACGTGCCCCAACTACAGACAGCTATCAGCCAGCTCATAGAGACACAGCGCCTCTATCTGAACCCTGACCTGAAGGTAACTGACGTGGCCGATGCCCTCGGCGTTCACCGCAATGCCGTCTCTGCCTGCATCAATGCCTGGAAGGGATATTCGTTCAACAAGTTCCTCAACGACTACCGCGTGGAGCATGCCAAGCAGATACTGCACCAGAACCCAGACCAGAAAATAGCGGCGGTGGCTTTGGAGTCAGGCTTTTCGAACGAGCGTTCGTTTTTCCGTGCTTTCAAGGCGGTTACGGGGCTGACTCCTAAGGAGTGGGTGACGCAGCAAAAGAACTGACAAGACGGCAAAACGACTGACAAAATGCAAATTGTCAGTCGTTTTTGCTAAGTGGGCTGTGCTCCCGACGTTTTTTTAGCTATCTTTGCGGTATCTATTACTAATATGCTATTCAACATGAAAAGATTCTTACCCCCATGCTTGTTGCTGCTCATACTATTGGGCAGTACGTCAGCGGCAGCGGCCGACAAGGTCAACGCACTCATCGTGCAACTGAAAAACGGCACGCAGACGAAGTTCATTCTGAACGAGAAACCTCAGATCAGTTTTGCGGGCACCAACCTGAAAGTCGTGTCCGAGAAGTCGGAAACCTCTTTCCCCATGGCCGATGTCCTTCGTTTCACCTACGACAAGGAAGACGTGAATGGCATCAACGAGCAAGTCGAAGACCCTGCGGGCATCAGCTTCGAGGACGGCATGCTCATAGTCAGCCAGATCAAGAAGGGGGCTGACGTTTGCATCTACACTACCGACGGCAAACTGCAGAAAAAGCTTACTGCACAGCGGACGGGCACCTACCGCCTGAGCCTCTCGTTACTCTCCAAGGGTGTCTACCTCATCAAGGCCGACAACGTAACCTATAAAATCACGAAGCGATGAAGACAATGCACAATGCTCAATGCTCAATGCACAATGCTCAATGCTCAATGCACAATTGGCTGCGCATGCTGTTGCTGCTGATTATGGTTTGTGGTCAATGGTCTATGGTCAATATTCATGCCCAGGCTGTACAGGACGCGCTCTACATCTTCCGTAACGACGGCAAGTTCAACGCCTTCTACTATGGCGACATTGACCATATTGAATACAGCAAGATAGACACCCTCGGCGTGGAGCACGACGACTATGTGACCCAGGAGGTCTACGCCTTAGACACCCTCTACCGCATCCCGGTTTCTGCCATCGACTCCGTTGCCTTCGTCACTCCTGAGAACAAAGTCTGCGCCGACGTGTTCCAGCCAGACAAGTCGATAATCGACTACATCATCGATGGCGACTCAGTGAACTGGATTCGACTGGCCACTAATACGCCTCAGGAGCTTGTCCCTCAAGTGGGACAGAAGCTGCTCATCGAGGAGAAGAACCAGTTTATCCCCGACGGCTTCGGCGGCCGCGTCATCCTCTCCGAGCTTGACCCCGAGGGCTGGCTCATTGTGACTGAGGAAGTGGCAATCAGCGACATCTACGAGCGTCTGGTGCTTAAGGCAGCTGCTTCCTCGCATGCTAAAACGGATGAAGTCCGTCGCTATGGTATCCTTGACGGTTCTGAATACAGCTATGTCGATGAAGAGCCCTGGCCGTTGCCTAAACTCGAAGGATCGTTATCGCTGAGCCACTCGACGGCGTTCACCCCTGACGGCTCGCCGTTGTCTATTTCAGGTGACCTCACTGGCAGTATCGGTCTCTCTGCTACTCCCAAGATTAATAGCATCCGTGCCTTCCTCTTCTTCGACGTGGAGTTCGGAACGCGGTACGACATAAAGACCGACTTCTCTTTCGATGGTGAAATCAAGGCTGCCTTTGGCGGTTCGTTGAACGCCCGACTGGAAGCGGGGTTCCACAAAAATCCTTTCAAGAAGAATATTGGCGGACTGAACTTCGAAATAGGTGTCGGCCTTTTCGTTGAGGGCTCGATAGCCGGATTTGAGCTCAATTGGACAAAACCATTCAACGCCCATGTAACCACCTTCGTGACGGGCGACTTCACCGACCTTGTCAATGCCAACAATCCTGCGCTGCCAAACGCCGGTCCCTTATGCCGTGATCATATTGACGTGGATACCCAAAAGGGAAATTTCGAATTCTCGGTGCCCAAAAAGGCAACTGTCGGCACGGGGCTCTATGCCAAGGCTGAGGCACAGTTCGGCATACCCCTTGTAAAGTTCAAGGCTTTGCCGGAGTCCATCATCAAACGGCTGAAGAACTATACCAACAAGGCTGGCGACTCCGTGATATTCAAATTGTCGATTGGAGCCGACGTCGGAGGTAATATGGAGTTCAAGGTACCGTTATCGCTGTTAGACCAGCTGAGTGCCATGAAGACCATGGCACAAATGGCAGGACTTTTTGGCGACCTCCTGTCCTCGCAACCCGTCTACAAGAAGCTTGATGAAGAAACCGAAATCACACTGTCGGCATACGGCAAAATAGGAGGCGAGTTGCAGATGGGCAAATGGAAATTTGGCTTAGCGCCCAACGCCTCGGTTTCCAGCAGCCCGCACGGACTGGTGCCTCACATCACGGGCATCAGCGTTGGCTACGACGAGGATAACAAGCCCCTAAAGCCCTGGCGTATCAAGTTCTTGTCGCCCATATCACGTAATCTTTTATCACTTGTCCATACGGGATTCCTCGTTGTCGACAAGAACAAGGATGTCGTGGCCAAGTACGACTCCTACCCGTGGTTCTCTGAGGAAGGCAGTGAAGGTTACTACTCTTATGTGTTCGACAATATTGACCCAGGAAAAGGCGAACCCGTTAAGTACACAGCCTACCCATTGGTGAATTTCCACGGTGTGGAGATGCTGGCTGACTATAAGAAGGAATTCACGCTCGATGCCGCCCGCATCGACATCTCCCAGCGCGAAGTCTACATTGTTCAGGAAGAGGATTACTACAACACCGACCTCCACATAGAGGTAATCCCCAACATGAAGAACGTCAATGTGAAGTCGGAGGCCAAATGGATTTCAGAGCCCTTCTTTAATGAGCAGGAAAACGACCTCTGGATCAGTTGGCAGGAGTTGCCCGAAGGTGTCAAGGAGCGTCGCGGCGTCATCCGCCTCTATGGCATGTCGTCGAGGAACAAAGGCGAAGTGCTTGTCGAGGACAGCATCGTTGTCACCCAAGGACCTCCTTTCATTGAGCTCAGCGCCGACTCGCTCATCTTCGATGTCGAAGGTGGTACCAAGAGCCTCACCATACTCAGAACCAACTTGAAAGACTTGAAGGTGGTAGCTCCTGACAACGACAAGTTCATCACCGAATGTACTCTTAACGACGACATCATTACCGTCACCCTCGCCAAGAGCAACGAAGACTACCGCAGTTCATTAATATCTGTTCAAGGCCGTTGCCCCAGTGGCCGTATCTACGAGACAAGATTCTGGGTGAAGCAGCTTCCTGACGAGACGATACCCAAGGTAGACCCCGACAAGCTGGCTTTCGAGGCCAAGGGCGGTAACGCCGTCATCAAGTTCCACAAAGGCAAATACCTCTATAGCGGTGTCTACGTCAGCGACGAGGGCAAGTCGTGGGCACATGCCAGCATAGCTGGCGACGGAACCGTCACCGTCACCGTCGATGCCAACGAGAACAATGAAGACCGGCAGTGCTACGTCATCTGCTACGCCAGCGACAAGACCAACCCGACAGACGACGAGATGGTATTATTACCTGTCCTTGTTCAGCAGGAAGCATTAAACAGCGGTGAAGAAATCACGGAGTACATCATTTCTGATGTTTATGCCGAGATTAATTTAAGCACGAAAACTACCAGATGGATATATGATTCTGATAAGAGGGATTATGTGCAAGAAACCATAAACGATACATATTCCATGACCCCTGACAACACTGGACTTACAGGACATTGGGACTACTTCAGGAACGAGGGATGCTATTCCAAGATTTATGCCGCCGCCAATAACGGGTGGAATGTGGATACATTCTGGAAAGTAAGAAATACTTCGACCAATGGTCAGTCCATTAGTTTTACCATGCCCGATGGCGCAGAGTCTGACTGCATAAAGAATTTCACTTATGACTGGACAAGAGAGGAATCGGATTCTAAAACTCACTGGAGAGTCAACGAACTGAAGTTCGACTCTGAAACGGTCTATGACACGTCAGATTCCGAATATTCCAGTTGTGTCATGCGGAAATATGTCGCTACACAAAATACTGGCATGAACGTTACGGAATTTGAAGACTGGTCCGTATATGAGGGCAGGGAAACCTTCTCCGTTCTTGCACCAGATTCCAACGACTATATAGTCATCTGGGTTGCAATCTGGAAGAAGTAACTCAATAAGAAAATGCGCATAAGGGGCTGAGTTTCGAGAAAAACTCGCCCCTTTTCGCATGAAGGTCATGCACTTTTTAAGAAAAATCGCGAGATAGCGTAGTTTACGGAAGTTGAATAAGTAATTGAAGTGTCCCATCCGGCTGGGAAGCCTCCACATTCCGACGGGAGGCCTCGCCATGCCGATGGGAGGCCTCGCCATGCCGATGGGAAGCCCTCCCGTCAAGATGGGAAGGCCTCCCGTCAAGATGGGAAGGCTTCCCGTTCGCATGGGAAGCCTCACCATCTTTGCAGCATAGTGGGTGAAGCTTCCAAGCTTTGCGTCCGTGCTCTTAAGCATTGCGTCCGTGCTCTTGTTGCAAAGCTTGGAA
>Ga0310786_10005838_pt1 | contig 16587 bp, 11 predicted proteins | sample AusTroGonzalo_MG_FD_203881 | JGI IMG/M metagenome (GOLD analysis project Ga0310786, IMG submission 203881) | Bovine rumen microbial communities from tropical cattle in Woodstock, Queensland, Australia - Gonzalo_03 (v2) (version 2) | ecosystem: Host-associated > Mammals > Digestive system >... | reverse complement strand
ACAAACAGATAGCCATTTTGCTTGCTATCTGGCATATCATTCGCAAACGCGCACACCGCCTCGCAGAACTTGTCCGTATCGGATGTCGAAACAGTCCGTTCCACCCGCGAGGATTCAACATCCTGCAACAGTTTTAGTAATTCATCTTTCGTCAGCATGAAACACCTCCAACCAATCTATTGAATTCATCAGCTAAAGAATCTGCCGATATCGACGAGATCGGATGAAAATCACCTGAATCAAGTCTGTCTATCCACTCTTCGAGTTCCTCATCGCCAATTTGATCCCAAGTCCGATCTGGCGAATCATAGTTGTACGAATCTAAGTCGCTCCAGTCGAACAACTCGAACCCTCCACATCCGTACCGGGACACGTAATCGCAAATCACTCCGTCACTGAACGCCGTTAACGAAACAAGAGGATTCTCAATCGTATTGAATCTTCGTAACATTACGTCTCTATTCATTCAAAACTCTCCCGTGCCATTTAATGCCCACAACGCCTATGTAGTCTAATAGTACCACAAGTCTGACGCTCTCGGCAACAGTTGTAATAGTCACACACCATTTCTCCATTTTCATTGATTTGTGCCGTTGCAATTCCATGATGCACCTGCATGTCGCACTTGCAATCATTGTGTGGACTGTTAATGTATTGCCATGTCAACCCATTATTCTCACCAATTCCTATTCCGATGGTTGCTGATTTAGAAACGGACCGAGATTTTTCAGTCGTCAATTCACAATAGATTCGCTGCCAACTCTGGCATATCGTCAATGTACATTTCACAGATGTCCCACCATTGTAATCACTATGAATGACCCCATCCCAAATACCAGAGTAATTCATAATTGGGCTTAGACGCATTCCAAATACTTTCCATTTCCATACCCATCTATCATACAGAAAAGTCAGCACCCCAAACACACCGAGTATCGAAGGAGACTCTAACATCGGAGGTATAGAGCAGATAGGATAGGTTCTTGACAGTAAGGCATATCCAGCCGAAATCAAAAACGCTACAATCGCCAGAATGAGCCAAGTCCATTTTCGAACACCTTGCGACACAGCATACTCATGCATGTCAATACCTCCTATCAAATTTGATTAACTCCTCTGAAAATGCCTCCAGATCATTACTACTCCATTGATTATTCTGCGCACCTATCAACGGGAACTGTCCATGTGGCATCGCAAATTTAGAGGAGTCCTGGCGAAGCAACCAATTACATACTTGCTCAAAACGTTCACGTAAATCATAGGCAAAAAGTTCATTGGGTGCATTGTATAGCCACCCTTCAATATAATATGATGCCGCGGTTTTCTCGTTTATATAACCACGTTCTACCATTCGTGTTTTTATATTCTTCAATACACGGACCAATGGCTTGAATCGGCTCGATGTCTGCTGATGCTTTTGTGTAAGCGCCGCCGCATGGAGTCGTGGGTAATTTATTGTACATTCGCCTTGGTTGTTAATCATCATCCCTTCAATGAATGGACAGTCATTATACCCCCAGTAATACGCATATTTGCGATACTGCGTACACACGACTATGTCGGCATTACGTCGAGATGCGACACCCGCGAGCTTTACAGATTTCTTACCATCCGTGACATTATTTATTCCATAATGATTTCCCAATACACTGATTACATCCTTCCGGAAATCTGCTGATGAATATGTCGCAGGATCATAATCTCTTTCGTGCAAGGCGAGTTGTGCCCTTGTCAGTTCATGTTTGTTGCTACTGAAGGTCGAATTGAGTTGAATCACAATATCCACATCAGATTCAGAAAAGATATTAGTATCATTGCAGTACGAACCTTGAAGGTACACTTCATACTGTTTATCGGCGTACGGCACACATGGGGCGCATAATACGGAACGAATACTATGATACGTATTGCTGGAGGTAGGTACCGATCCTTGATGCGACCATGTTTCCAACTGTGTACATGATATTGCCATACTTACTCCCTCGACTCAATTACCCAAACAACTTACACCCTTGCGCTTTGAACTCTTCTACCTTGTCAAGGATATCCTGTACCGAACAACCAAGCGTTGATGCTAGACAATCAAGACAATAGTATTGCCTGACATCCTCACCCATAAGTTTCATGTTGACGGCAAGGACATCGCGCTGGCATATTCGCTGATGGCAAGATACGCAATCAGCTGTTGTCGGCAGTTTGGTCTTTCTTGGCATACTGCTCCTTGATCTTGAATACAGGGATATTCTTGCCCTTGAAGCGTGGATCAAGCAACCCCATCTGATACTTGATGATGGAGCGCATCTTTGTGGAAGGCCTCAAGCAGTAATTCATGAAGTCTCTTATCTCTATGTCATCTGGCGATTTAACATGCGGGAACAGAAGTTTGAGATAGGCCGTACTCAACCGTTTCACCGCCTCGGTGTCACGAGTGTCCGCCCCCTTAGGCACCTCAATCAAAGCATCTACGACCGCTCTGTATAACCCGTCGTCACGAAGAAGGTGCATGATGGTACAGAAATATTCTGAATTGAGTGCCCAGCCATGAGCCTTCATGTCGTCTGTCATGCGCGGGATTTCCCAGCCCTTGATGAAACCGTGGAAACGGTCAACGATTGCGCGATCATGGAATACGGATGGAAGCTGCACAAACATACTTTCAAACTCATTCATGTACTTCTCGTCGATGTTTCCTAGAATCACCACTCCGGCATCCGCTACCCCAGAGAAGTTACCAACCTTGAACACGCCCTGTTCCATGTAGCCCTGAAGCGCTGATGCCATTTCTGCTGCATCAGGGAACTGCATCTTGCCGATTTCGTCCAAAGCCACATAGTCGTTGCCGGTCACAAGCCCCGTTGTGCGTTTAGCAATGTCGTAAAACATCTTAGCCCGCGTCATGCTTCCACCAGTCGTCAACCACCCATATTTGCTAACCTGCCCGAACAGATAGGACTTCGCAGTACCAGGCGGTGCGAGTTCCACGAGGTTCAAGCGCTTCTCTACGAACGGTAGAAGCCGTTTCAGCATATTGAGTTTGGCCGCAGGATCAGGCACCTGTTTCCCGTTCTCGTCCTTTATCGGCTTGCCGTCCTGACCGAATTTAACATAGCCCGCCGCATTGTAGTCTATTGCACCAAGAATGATGTCAACCCATTCCTCGACTGAGAACTGCTTTCTTGCCTCTTTGTAATAGTCTAGGTCTATCGTATACGGGCAGAAGTTCTGGAAACTGACGAGTTTGATCTTGCCTTTCTCTTTGGGCTCAGCAGGACGGCGATACCCAATCTCCACCACGCCCCAAACTTCCTTGCCTGTAGCAAGTTCTGCGCGACAGTCTTCCCATACTTGATCCTCAATGATCGTATCTGAATGGGTCAGACCATAATCAGGAAGAGCGAATGTCTTTTCAGACGTTTTGATGTTAATGTCGATAACGATCTTCGCCAGAAATTTAACACGTTCGGAATCCGACACCACGCGATCCTTTATACCCGTCCAGTGTTCGCGTCGTGGAAGATATTCCTGAATGAACTCGGCAAGTTCCTCTATTTTGTATTCTCCGTTCTCATCTTCAAAACGCTGAAGAAGCCAGTCGCGCAAGAATGACGGCAGACTCAACGCCGTAAAGAAATTCGTCTTGGCGAGGTCTTTATAGACCACCATGCTATCAAACGCTTTTTTCAGTTTCTCAGTCATTGTACACCTCAGAACAATTTCTTCTCTACAACTCCGCCACGCATGACGACAAGTTTAAGCCTGTCGGCCAATTCGCCATTGTCCGCAATTACAGCTATCTCATATTCTCCAGGTTTCACTTCTTCGTCAATCAGAATTTCGAACTGTCCCGTCACACCAACTACTGGTTTGGCAAGGCAGACTCGATCACTGATGCGAACCGAAACCGTCTGCGGCGATGGCGCGACCGAAATCTTAACCGTAGCCGTACGACCACGCACCACACTAACTTTTGGATTAGCCAGATAAGCCTGATAACGTACTTCGCCGAGCGTGAACTCAATGACGGGCGCGATTACTTCTTCCAATGTGGCACCACCGTGATTCTCGAACTGTCCAGCGTTCCCGCCCTTGAAACGATTATAATCAGCCAGAACAAAATACCCGTTTTCTTTTGTGGCCTCTGGTATTGAATCCGCCATTGTCGGCAACGCCTCGCAGCATCTTCCGCCATGCCGCCCTTTGCTCTCCATGGCATGCGTCAAGCGTTCCCTACCAAGCACAACTGGCAATCGAGTGGCACCATGATCTGAAACAACGATAACCCGTTTCGCTCCAGCCGTCAGACATCCGTGGACATTGTCCATTACCTCGTCCAGTATCTGTAGTTCCTTTATGAGATAGAACGGCAACTTGCGATCGTTATTGAAAGCCTCATCACCATCATGTTTCAAATTGTCGAGTCTCTTGGTAACATCATGTGGAATGTCCTTCAAGAAAAGTTTATTGAAGTCTGTTATGGTAGGGATGTTCGCCCGACCGATTGACATCCTTGCGATCAACCTGCGTTCCACAGCCTTGCGTTTCAGATATGGTAGGAACTCCGCACCAAGAGCATCTACCCAAATCACCTTGACGCCATCGGCGGCGTTGTAAGCCTTACTGAATACACTGTCCCGCGTCGCGAGCAAATTGTAGGATCGGCGTGTTGCTTCATCCGCAACGACCGCAAGGAACTCCGGTTCAACTCTGTTGCAGACCTTTTGCCGACGGTAATCTGCGAAATACTTCGCCAACTTTCCATCATCGCCAGAAAAGTCATAGCGCGTAGCGTAATCGGTCAACGCCGGAAATATGTGGCGATATTCGCCGGACGCAAAACCGGCATAATGCTCGGGAGCATCGAACAGACATTCCAGAACTGCCTTTTGCTCATCGAGCGTCAAGTCCGTCATGTAGAACAGGCGATTTCTCCCCGCACCCTTAGATAATTCGACAAATGTTTTCAGAGCCGTCGAGTCCTTGACGCCCGCAAGCAACTTCTTGCGCTCGTCATACATGCGTCGGAACTCCGACGCGCTGACATCAACGGACAGAATCGCCGAATACAACCTCTCAATGAATGCCTGAACGGTCAACGAACTTTCAAGAACCTTCTGTAAATACGGTGAGCTCGCCCCGCCCGCCTTGAGACCTAGAAAAAGGAACCATCTTGCGCTCGCATCCATCCGTGACCAATTAGATGCCAACACTTCCTCAAGCGACATTTCTCCAAATTTTCTCCTGAAGAAAGCAGTCCATGTCTTCGCTTCCAAAACTTCAGGGATCAATTCGATCCACTGGGAATCTGACCCCATATCACTTTTCACCGATGGCGGCATATCACGACAACAGAACTCGAGCAAGTCGAACGGTGATCTCAAAATCCGAAAACGTCTTGTCCTCGCGAGGTTCTCCAACTGCGTTTTATTGACACAAGAACCTTCCCAGTTGGTCGGTTCACAATCTATGCCACGGATAAATGATTGCAACGAATTAGCGAACGCCCCCTGAAATGTCCCAGCTACGCCTTTCAGTTCTTCGTCGAAAAAGACATACGATCCATATCCTCCAGCGGGATTGTCGCCAATCACAAAGAATCGCTCTTTCCAACAAGGATTCGGATGGTTTCGCTCAAACTCAGTGAATGTCCTCCGCATACCATAAGTAAGAACAAAACACGGCCCATTCCCTGTCACGCAGTATTCGGTATCGAGGATGAATCCCACCGCCTCTTCTTTACTTCGAAGGTGAAGGTATGCGGAAAGCCCGGTAACGAGAACTCCGTCAATTGAGTTCCGCACCTCCACAAGAACTTTCCCAAGATCAACGGCAACATCTTCTCCGATGAAATCCGCAATCGACATCTGCTTGCCGCAGTATTCTTCAAGCGTTTCGTAGATCAGCCGATAATCTTCCATGTTCCCTACGTCTATAAAGACCGGGAAGCCAGGTTCATTTGCCCTGACTATGCGCTCGACTCTTGAAAGGCATGCGTCCCTCGTCATTTTGCCCCCTGTCTTCCAAGAATTGCCAAGCCTACCTTTATGTCGGACACCACAAGGTCCTTGAGATAAATCTTCACTTCGTCGGCGGACATCCCCTCTATCTTCGTGACGACTTTGTCCTTCCCAGATTTGACGTATTCAGCATTCGCGTATGCCTCGATCTGACGCGACACCTCCGGTGCACCGCCCCAGTCATAGACATTCACGCCAAGAACTCTCTTCTTTAAATGCTCCCGCACCTTGACTAAATCGGGCAGGATGGACGCATAGTCCTTGACAAGGTATCGGACAAACGCCTCGTCACGCTGCTTTTCATCATTCAAGGCATCCCAGTAACTAACCTTGTCAAGATATTTGAGCGCAAGTTTGACGTCCATGTCTCTGCCTGACCCCGCGTTGATAATTGCAAACGCGCGCGATGCTTCCGCGAACTCTTTTTCGGGAACAAGCGCAAGAACAGGGGTACGATATTGCTCCGACCATTCAAGCGGCGACGCAGTTCCCGTCTTGTCCGCCCAAAGTGATTTGAGCCTGTTGACAAGTTTGCTTTCAAGATAGGCGTCGCGCTCTTTCTCGATCAGCTGAATGTACTCGCTTTGCGACTTGACGAAACAAGCTTCCTTGATCCTCGCGAACACGGCCTTGCGGTCATCCTCAGAAATATCCTGTAGGTAGAAATCCCCAATCTTGCAGAAATACCCGTACTGGTTATTGTAGAATTCCGTGTAACCATCAGATTCGGATTCAAGCGCGGCGAGGAAGTCTTTCCTTTCGCTTTCAGGTATCGACGCAGCTTTCTTCAACAGATAAAGCTTCGCAGCCAAGGGTTTAAAGGACTCGGCCAGATACGGCTTGGCAGCCTCGTAGGAGACTCGAATCATTTCAAGGCGGTCAGACCACTGTCGACAGCACTCTGCAAAGTCAGATGTCTTGTTTATGAGCTCGTTACTCTTGGCGACAATGGCGTACTCAACGATTAACGCATCTATCTGCGCATTGAGCGTTTCCGCGTTCCAAACCCAATTTGCCGCACCTGCTGAACAGTGTTCTTTCAGGGCGTCAAGGTATTTGCCATGATCGCCTATCTTTTCAGCCAATTGCAACAACCGACCGTCGGCATACTCACTCAAATAGGCACGCATGCCCTTGCGGGTATTCTCAGGGATCACAAGCGTGACTAGATCGGTTACTACAGAAGGATAGTCAATTGATTTCCGGCCAACGCGCAAGGCAAAATCCGTCTCGGTCTTGTTCTTGTCGATGTTCTGTGCGTTGGCAACACCAGTTAAGTCGTCAATGACCCCTTCAAGGATGTCACGACTGGTGGCTAATTGAAAATCGCCCAGTATGCCCTTGAGCGCCCAAATCGGGAATGTCAATTCGATCATCCTCGCTCGTATGCGGTCACGCGCATTACTGAGGCTTGTGCAAAGATTCTCAGGCTGCTTGAAAATAGTTGCGACAACTCGGCGAAATTCTTTTTGCTCCGCCGACATCGCAACAATCCATTCATCCTTGTACTTTGCACTATGCCCTGTCAGTTCGTCCTTCAGGAGATTCGCGATTGCCTGTTTCATCTTTCCGACAGACATGGGCTCCGTGGGACCACCGTTGTCCCACGTGAATTCCTCTGTTGCATACTCCTTCAGAATGAATCCAAGAACGAACGCCGTCAAGTTGCAGGGAAGAAAACCATGCGTGCCTTCACGGAAGATCTCATAAACATCGCGAATTGATATCTTGCCGGACTCGCCAAACGCCTTTTGGGCTTGTGCATCGACTTTAACCTTTAGCCTCGAAATGAAGAGCGTCGGATTCGCCTCCCAATATCTATCGATTTTCCATGCGCCATTCAAAGCGGCCTCAAGTTTCGTGCTGGAGTTGCTGGATCTAAACATGGACTTCGTCTCTTGGCAAAGTCCACATTCTGCGCCCAGTTGCAGCATTGACGCTTCATACATCCCGTCAGTCACACGGTACTGGTCTTCTACGCAATCTGGGTATGTTGCACTCACGACCTTGCGCAACGCAGTGAACACTTCCTCAACCGAGGGGCATGTTACCACGCCAGTAGCCTCCGAATAGACTTCGAAACTCCCTTGCGCCAACCGAGCCGTCCAATCGTTGAGTATCTGCGCGGCCTCTTTCTTCTCCTGTGCCGACAGATCGCCGTTGTTCGAAGCGTAGAACTTTGCAAGTGCGAGATGGTTGACGTATTTCTCGTGTTCATCTTCGCCAAGAGGCATACCCGTTGTATTGACAATTACCGTACGCCCCAACCCTTGTTTGCGAATCTCTGAGACGGTGCTTTGAAATTTTCTCGCCGAATCTTCGTCCGGGGCAAAGGCAAACACGACGGGAATGTGCGCTCCAAGCTTGTCGTTCTCACGCAACTCGTTGCACTTCTTCCTCAGTTGATCTACAGGGGAGAACTCACGAACATACCTTGCAGCCAGAGCACCCTTTAACCCAAAAACTTTCTGTACATTGGCATGATCGTCATCCAGAATCCTTCCGAAAGGATTCTCCACCCTAGCCTGCGCCTCAAGCTCCTTCAGAACCTTTGAATCCACCTGCGCAGAACCGCTCTTGGTGGCGTACATGTCACCGCCGTTCTGCGGCGCACCTTTTACAAACAAAACCCCGTCATCGACAAAGCGCTTGACGATGGGGATAAATGCGTTGTTCTCAAGGTCCGTCCCCTCGAAAGCCATGCTAAGATTTCTGTCGTTGGGCAGAAGGAAGGACACAAGATCGCTCTTGTCCTTCGACAACGCGGCAAGAAGCAGTAGCGTCTTGATGACGCGGGAGTCCTCAATTGGCAGATTTCCAGGAATCTGCTTATAAGAATTAAGTATATCGCGTATCGCAGGCTTCAAGTCTGAAGCATTCAACGCGAAGAAGTCCCAAAGCATATCCACTGTCAAGAACGGCCAATCGTCGTATGGCCCTGTATTCTGGATAAACCACTGAAACGCCTTGATCTTATCGCCCCTGTCGTTCTTGATGAAATCAAACATGCTGCGCTGGTTGGACTGGAACGATTCGGAGATGTATTTCAAGACCAATGCCGCATACGGGTGGAGCGGCAAAACACTTTGAAGCACATGCTCCTTGATGCCGGCCTCCCTTTCAACTTTTCTGTTCGACTCAATCAACCGCTGGCTGAAGTCTTTGACCACGTCCGCCCAATCCTTCTCCGTCGCGGGATTCTTCGCCAATGCGTTGCCCATCAGCTTGAACGCCATGTCATCCGGCAACTCGATGAGGCAACGCGGGGACACGAACCGTCCGAATATCTTTGCGGCATCCTTCTGCTTTGCCCCCTTGAACATCTCTTCGCCCTTGTGCGTCACAATGAGCAGCGTGAAGTCCGAGGTTTCCGCCAGATGGCAGATTTCCTGAAATCCGGAGAAATTGCCACCAGGCGTGTTCTCAAAGTAGTTTGTGAATTCGTCCCATGTGAAGAAAATGGCAATTTCGTTCTTCTTCATCACATCCGTAATCCATCCTTTAAGGATGTCGATGTCGAGGTTGAAGATGCGCACATTGCAGACATCGCCTACTCGGACAAGCCGGTTGACATAGTCTGACAGCTGTTCGCCCGTTCTCTTCTTCAGTTGTTCGAGGATGTCCGCGACCTTTCGCTCTTCAAGAATACCCGCTGCCTCACCTGACAGCTTTGCTTCAATCCATGCCTTGTTCGCATCGTCGGAGAGCCACTTCACGATCTGCCCTGAAAGCGTCTCCGCACCAAGATACTCGTAGCCCTTTGCCTCAAGTTCGGCGCGTATCGAATCCTGAACTATCCTGAACAGGTCATTGTCAGTACGAATATCGGAGGATATACAACGGTGAACCGTAAGAATTTTTTTGTTTTTCTTGAGGCCGGCGTATTTCGTAAGGAGGTCATTCGGAAGGCTGTTCTTCTTGAAATAGTCATCGACTTCTGACTGCGGTGCGTCCAGCATCTCCTTAAGCGTCAACACAGCATGACTCTTGCCGGTTCCGTATGACCCCTCCACCCAGATACAAAGGTGGTAGCCTGCATTACGTGAAAGCACCTTCTCAGCCGTGGCAAGCAATTCCACAAAGGTATCATGCGGACAGTATGCGCGCCAATCAACCTTCTTCCCCTTGATCAGGTCTTGCGTAACGCTGGGAAAGTAGTTGGGATCAATGTTGAAAAACTGCGTGTAGGTCATTGCGGCTCCTTCATTTCATAAAAAGTTCAAGAACATCCTTGGACGACATCTCGGCGTTCAGCCTGATATTGTCCAAGTCTAAGGCAAATGTACTGCTGATAAAGTCTGCGTGATTTACGGACAGTGCTTTCACCAGCCCTTCAAGAGTTTCATGGTTCAGCCCGAACAACTCCACCGGACTTACGCCCTCACGCTCTATGGATGTGTCCATGAGATCTCGCAAAGAAAACTGCCGATAACCTTCACCGCCAGCCTCAGCAAATCTGTAAAGGGAATAAAGAAAAACAAGTGCATCAGGAGACTGCCATGGTGTACGAATTATGGAGTTCAATGTTTTTGTCGTTCTCGTTGCGGATTGCTTTACCACGCAATCACAAACCCCGAAACCCAGCGCTGTCGTACCAAACGGCGTGGATGTGAAGATCGCCTTGATTGCGTCAACCACATTACGTCGTTGCAATCCCTTTGCATCGTTCTCGAATTCCGATTCCAACATCGTTTTAAGATGTTCTGGTGTATAAGAAACCCCGTAAGTCACATGCTTACAGAACCAACCCAGCAACGGACTATACGCGAGATTGGTATAGATTAATCCCCATGCCCGATCATCTTCAAGCCCAATACTCTTCACGACTTCAAAGAAACGAGTCGGCTGCCATTTACGATACTTATCCTTTACTTCGCGATTCTCCGCCCCCAAACCGGAGTCCTCTACAAAGTGTACAAATGAATCCTGTTTCTTGTTAACGCAATCTTCCTCAACATCCCAAAAGTTCGTGCCGTTGTCAAGGAAACTCTGAACCCATTTTTGACTGAATCCAAAGGTATAGTAACGATCAAGATTTTTCTTTTTCACTGAGGTCACTCCTACTGGGTTTTTGATAGAATTGTATCTTACACATCCTTGATAGATGTCGTGGCATTGATGACAATGGACACATGCGTCGGAAATGGCAAATCCTTCATTCATAGATATACACCCATGCGGACATTCCGCTACGCAAACAGCACACCTTACGCAGTATAGAGATTTTTTTACCACGCTGCGGAGCAAAGAGCCAAACAAGATGTCTGTCTTGTCACGAATTTTTCCATCTAAAACTATCTTCGCCTGACCGTCGTCAGTTTCAAGAGCATGTAGACAATACAAACGTTCGGCAAACTCAACCTTCAATGAACAAGGTCCCTCTTGAATGACCGGGCCTATAGTCTTTAACCATACCTTGAAAGAATCTGGGACTTTCCGATCAATCTTAACTATCAGATTACCGTCCTTGCTGTCAACCTCAAAGCTGTCATAGCCCAAATTCAATTCCCGGCCTGACTTCCGCTTCTTCCAGAATCCTTCATCTATGAATCTTTTCATCGCAGAAGGCGTGAATTGCTTAGCACTTGTGTCTTTTATTTTTCCGATAAGAAGTTCTAGCAGTTCTGGGTAACACTTTGCCTTTATATATTCAGGGTGTCCGTCAGACATTGGACATAAAAGGCATCCGGCTCGATTGACTCCTTTTTTGTATGTTCGATTGACCCATAACTCCCGACTATAAATATAGAGGAAAAGTTCTGCAGAATTCCAATCAAGCAATGGATGAAACGCGTATTGCCCAGAATGCTTTTCCCCCATGTTCAGTTTTTCATATTTCTTCCGCCGTTGACTCTCATCTCCCCGTACACCGGTGAAAGCCAACCCCACAGCATCGGGCTTGCCAACAAGTTCCCGAATCTTCAATATCTGCGGCGTAGTCTTATGAACGCTACAACACCAACGCAACTGATTAGCGGGAGGGCCAAATAACGCCCATGACTGCGCAATTGTAAGACGAGAACTCGTTTCATGAAAAGTAACGCCCATTGAATTGCAACACTCATGTGCCACCCTAACCGTCTCTAAAGTGTCACTCGACTCCATCCCTGTATTACCGAATATGACAGTAAATGCGTCGTGCGGAAGGGCTCTTTGCACTATATCCAAAGCAACTACGCTGTCTTTCCCGCCGCTGAACGCGACATAAAACAAATCTACCTCATCCCGCGTTTCTAGCCATTGATTATAAACCTCCTTGATGGTGGCGTTCACAAGCGAATCAAGTATATCGGCATTCTTCTTTTTCATCCCGTCTATATCAACGGGCTTGAGATCGCAACCGTCGGCTTCCGGCTTTTCTATCTCGGTCAATTCCGGCGGTGTATAAATCGAACCACCTCTTGTTTGTGCAACCTTCCGTCCTCGATACAAATAGTTATTTGACTCCGCCCACATTATGGGGCGATCATCGCACTTCGGATATTTCCAGCCGAACTTTGCTCCAAACCCAAGGATGTCCAACTCATCCGAATATACTGGGCGTGGTTCTTTGCTGAATTTACAATCATCTGACCTCAGCACATACCCGCCTGTTTCGGGATCCCAGTCGTAGGCGTACATTATTCGGCGTCCTTTCTTTGGCGTTCCTGCTGGGCGAGTGCCATCACGTCTCTGATACCCTTGAATCTCCTCGACGAAAGGTATCCAACCTCGACGAACCACTCCAAAAGCTCCTCGGCGTTGTTCAGTCCGAACTCAATGTGCTCCGCTGCTGCAACGGCCATGATCTGCGTCTGGTTCTCAATCGGACTTGTCCGCCGCACAAGCGCCCCAACACATTTGTCAAGCGCCTTTGATTCGCCGACGTACTTGAAGCGTTTCGAGAAATGCTGTACAAACCCTTGCAGAAGGAAAGGATTCCACTTAAACCCATCCACGTGCGGGAACAGCGTGAAATCACCAACGGCAAGAAATGGCATAAAATCGCCCTTACAGACGATGTCAAGACAGGCATCTATGGCATCCACAGGGAAATTCACAAGTCCGGGTTTCACATACCGATCTTTCTCAACGTGGCAAAAACGCGAAAACAGTTTCTCGCCATAGATCGCCAGAAGACCAGGTTCATTTCCGAAATCTACATCCAGCACGTCACGCATCTTCTGTACAGAAATCTCGTCGCTGTCACAGTAGAGTTCGTCAAGGTAATCGCCCAGCGTCGGCGGCCTACTTGATAACTGCGAAATGAAACTTTCAGTAATCTTGAACTCGGTGACTCCCTTCTTGAGGATCCACCAGAACGTCTTTCGCGGGAGACCCGGATTACGCACTTCTATGTCTGGACAAACGGCCAGCCATTCGGCAATCAGCTTGCGCGATGGGACAAAGTCATGCCCTGACAATGAACACTTAATCAGTTCCTTTGCGCGGTCAAGTTCTGTCTGTTCAACCGACACCAGTTCCGCTAGAAGGAAAAGTCCTCGCTCGACGCAGAATATCCTGTCCGTGTTACGGGAAAGCGCGTACCGTATCAACTCAACAGGATGATCAACCTTCTCCGCAATCTGTTCCACGGTGACGCACCGTCCGGACTCACGCATGAATTCTACGATTTCTTCCAGCGGATCTGGGACATGGCCGGGATCATTCGTCAGATAACTTTCCCTGAACACATAACCTTCCTTATCCGCCAGCGCATTGGCAAGTACAAGCCGCAACTGTTCCGGCGTGAATATGCGAGACTCAATTTCAGAGGCAAACTTGTCGTAGAGCGCCGTAAAGTAAATGGCCTTCTTTCCGGCGGCGAAAGAGGATTCAATGTCATCAAGGATTCGCCTCATCATCACGTCAGACACAAGACCCTTCGGGGAATAATAACGCCCCTTGCCAAAATCGAGCGCATTCTCCATAATGGCTTTGGTTATCGTAGCATCGTCACTCTCATATGGTGGCAATCCGAACTCCAACCACCGTTGGCGCAACCTCTTTAAGTCAATGAACGAATCGGCCACGATTCCACGCGGGAAGCCCCGCGCCAACACATCCATCAAATCCGCAACAAACTTCTTTTCTTCGGGCGACAGCCTACGACGAACGGATCTTGCCGTTAGTTCCGCAGCGGAACGCGACGGCCTTCCGATATAGTTCGGCCCAAGAACATCTGTATAGACGATGCCGATTCTAGCAATAGGAAACCCACAGAGCTCGAACACCCGCTTTGAATACCGTATAAGAGTGTCGGCATTGAGACACAGGTTAAGCCAGATGCCCGAAGCTTTATGGCAGTGCGGGACACGCATCATGTCCGTCGGTTTCAAACCGAAATAGTTGTTGTTGATAGTAGAAGCGGCATTATGTAAAAGGCTAACATCCCTTTTTGCAATAGCATCACACGTCGCAATATACACCCCACGCCATGTATTCACAGGATATTCCACACCATCAACAAAAAGACAGACGGGGGCTTTACCCGCAATGTCCTTCGCCTTGTACTCATCCAAGTCCACAGACATAGCATGATACTTCTTGCACAGGGCTTTCAGTCCTATACGAAATGTCAGCTCGTTGTCTGTAGTGCTTTTCAACTTTTTCCTTCCTGATATGCCGTTGATGCGAAGTAGTATATCATATCTTTGAACTACAATCAACTGGTCTATGAGATATTTATATCAACAAAACAAATACATGTAAATTCATACAATATCTATATATTTTATCTTTTTCATTATAATTACATATTAGTAAACAATATAAATCACAAATACTATATGTTATAAACGACAGTTTGAAATGGCATTGAAAGATAGCAGCAAAGCCAATTTCCCTCGTCTGCAAGATTCAGCGAGGTCGCTGATTTATAATTTATAGAAGCGACCCAAAGATTCGCGCTTGGAGGTACTGAATCGTTTCCCTACCACTTCCGTCCGTATTCGTCGAAAAAACGAAATCTCTGAAGTCTTGCTTTAGCATGAAAATCACTGTCCTGTCGGCCGCTCTGCGGCGGTTCTCGTCGGGGAGCTATGAGGCCAGTAACGTTCCCGTTCTGACAGTGAATATTATACCAAAAATCAAAGAGGTTGGGCGGCTCAGTCGAGGCGTTTTCCCTGCTGGGATAGGCGTTCTCCCCTGTACGAGGGTTTGACCTCCCCTGTACGGGGGTTTGACCTCCACTGTACGGGGGTTTGGGGTTGACTGTACGAGTGGCGGCTCTCCACCGCATGGAAGGTCGCATCTGCCCGCACGGAGGGTTTGACTTTACCTCACGGAGGGTTTGACTTTCCCTCACCACGCTAAAAGGCGCGCATGTGCGCGTTTTTGACGCGGTAGTGCGCGTTGGTGACGCGCATGTGCGCGTGGTGGGCGCGGTAGTGCGCGCTGGTGACGCGCATGTGCGCGTGGTGGGTGCGGTAGTGCGCGTTGGTGACGCGCCTATGCGCGTTTTTGACGCGCCAGTGCGCGTGATGCCCCAGATAATCCTGGCAATCCTGTTAATCCTGTCTGAATAACCAAGGCGCCTTCGTCCGCCCTTGCACGGAGGGTCGCATCTGCCCGCATTGAGCAAGCATCCTTCCCCCCGACTGACTTATTCAGCCGTCTTGTCCGCCGCCCGGACATCCGCAAGGAGCTGCGCCAGTAGGGAATCTTTGACCTCGACCTCGTCGGTGGCGAGGCCATCGATCTCGTGTGGGAACACAATCCATTCGTTGCCGACGTCCCGGAAGAAGTAGTCGGGCTTCAGGTCGGTCGTGTTCTTCTCCGGCTTCCAGTAGACGCAGGCCATCCGCATTTCTGCGCCGGTGGCGGCGATGCGTTCGCTTACGGCCTTCGCGGTCTTGCCGGTGTCGAAGACGTCGTCGACGACGAGCACCTTGTCTCCACTGCGGAGCTGGCCGAACACTATGTCCCCGTGCGTGAACTTGACGGCGCCGGCGTTCTCGCCGATGGCTGTGTAGCTCTCGCACTTTAGCGGGATGTGCCGGACGCTCCAGCCGGTGACCTTGAAGAACTCATGAAGCGCGACGCCGACCGGCGCGCCGCCGCGCCAGAGCGCGATGAGGATGTCTGGACGCCATCCCGCCTTCCGCACCTGGGCCGCGAGCCTCCACGTGTCGCGCAGGTATTCGTCGCCGGATATGTAGTGCTTGTCGCTGACTGCCATGGATTCCCCCTATTTTCTATTTTCCGGGATACTTTACGAAAGAGGCGACGTCGTAGCCCCTGAGCGCCCCTTCGCGCGCCATGAAGCCCTCGAGCTCGACCGGAAAGAGCATCTTCACGACCGTTCCGCCGAGGCGCTCCACGAGCTTCGCGGCCGCCTTCGCCGTACCGCCCGTCGCCAGGAGGTCGTCGACGATGACGACGCGCTGGCCCGGCTTCACGGCGTCGGTGTGCATGTGCAGCGTCGCCTTGCCGTATTCGAGGTCGTAGGACTCGGAAATCGTCTCACGCGGAAGCTTCCCGGGCTTCCGTATCGGCACGAACGCCGTCCTGAAGCGGTCGGCAATCGCCGCGCCGAAGATGAACCCGCGCGACTCGGGCGCCGCCACCAGGTCGAACTCCACGTCGGCGAGGA
>Ga0310786_10005837_pt1 | contig 16588 bp, 10 predicted proteins | sample AusTroGonzalo_MG_FD_203881 | JGI IMG/M metagenome (GOLD analysis project Ga0310786, IMG submission 203881) | Bovine rumen microbial communities from tropical cattle in Woodstock, Queensland, Australia - Gonzalo_03 (v2) (version 2) | ecosystem: Host-associated > Mammals > Digestive system >... | reverse complement strand
GAGGTGGTGATGAGGAATTTCTCGTCCTTATGTTTGGCCCCGATGAGGTCAATGACCGACTGAGGGGTGCCGTTGCCGTAGAAGATCTTGCGCTTGCGGAACACGATGTGCTTCTGCAGGTACATGGCCACGGCCTCTGTGGTGCAGAAGTATTTCATGGTCTCGGGGATCTTGATCCTGAGGTCGTCCGCCATGAGGAAATAAGCGTCGATGGCGTGTCTGGAAGAGAATACGACGGCGGTATAGTCCAGGAAGTTGATCCTCTGGGCCCTGAACTCCCTGGAGGAGAGGGGCTCGATCGTGAAGAAAGGCCTGAAGTCTATCCCAACACCGTATTTTTCGGTCAGCGCCGCATATGGGGAAGTGTTAAGCGGCTCCTTCTGTGAAATCAGTATCTTGTTGACGGTCATCTCTTTGTGTTCCTTGTCCCACGTATCGCGGCCCCTACAGCAGGATGCATCCGGCGATCAAGGCTCCCGTGGGTATGAATTCAAGGGCGCAAAGATACAAAAAAGTCGTCAAAGGCCCACAAAAAGAGAGTAAAATTTGACTTTTTCTGAGCAGGGCAATCAAGTACATCACAGCAAGTTCGTACAGGAGGATGGTGCGTCCGGCGGCGTCGGGGATGTTGGTGAAGGAGATGACCCCCGCTGTCAGCGTCAGCAGCAGGCTGGCAAGTATCCAGTAGTTGAAGAAGGACTTGTGCGCCGTGCGGAAGGTCTCCGGCCTCTGCGTCCTCAGCAGGCATAGGTAGAAGCACAGGTGACGCAGCAGCAGCCAGATGACGATTATACCCAGTGTTACGAGACTGCTCCAAGCCTCAGGGATTATATCCAGGATCCCGGCGTTGAAGAAGTTGTAGCGGTCGGCCACGAGCGCGAGGGGCAGGGTGGCTATGACGCCCAGCATGTTGCGGTCGCTCTTGAGCTGGACGCTGGCGTCGATGTTCACGCAAGCCTTCCATCGTGATATGCTGTCCAGGAGCCTTGGGGCTATGCCCAGGAAGATGCGGAGCGAGATGAGCAGCAGGAGCGTGGCGATGACCAGCAGGGCGGTGTTGACGGGATAATCGCTCCAGGCCAGGGACTGGACGGCATAGCCCTCGGCGAGCCTTTCCGGCATCTCGAGGGTGCCGGAAGAGAATGCCTGCGACGCAGGAAGTATGACGCTGGTCGAATCCGTCATCAGTTGCCCCTTTTTGCTTTGTATCCCATGCTTTGCAGCAATGCCGTGACCTTGTCGCGCAGGTCTCCCTGGACGGTGATCTCCCCGTCCTTGGCCGTCCCGCCGACTCCGCATTTGACCTTCAGGGCCTTGCCGAGGGCGGCCAGGTCCTCCTGGGTGCCGACGAATCCCTTGACCAGGGTCACCTGCTTCCCGGCGCGTCCGCTGCGGTCGATGGTGACCACGAGCCTCTGCTTCGCGGGCTCAAGGGTCACGGCCTCGGCGGCCTCTCCCTCGTCGTATGCGAAGTCAGGGTTGGTGGAATACACCACTCCCAGCCGTTTTTTCCAGTCATTGTCAGCCATTCGCGCTTTATTTTGGTTTGCTCGGGCAAAAGTAGAAAATTATTTCGTAAAAAGAGAAGGCTGCGCCATTTATTCTTTTTTGAAAGTTAATGAAAGAATAGTGCATTTTTGTATCGCGTAACTTGGCTAAATTTGTTAGTAAAGAAATAAATGCTTTCGAATATGAAAAGAATTGTACTTATTTTCGCTTTTGCACTGGTCTGCACGCTGTCGTTCGCACAGGTTCCGCAGCGTGGCGCAGGTGCCCAGGACATGCAGCAGATGCGCCGGATGATGGACTGGGCGGGCTTCGACCGCTATGCCGAGGCCAACAAGGAAGTCAAGCAGAACCCCCTCGTAATCTTCATGGGTGACTCCATCACCGACTTCTGGGGTCAGTACAGGCCCGATTTCTTCACTGACCACAACTATCTCTGCCGTGGCATCGGCGCCCAGACCGTCGAGCATATGCTCGCCCGCTTCCACGCCGACGTCGTCGACCTGCACCCCAGGGCCGTGGCGATACTCGCCGGCATCAACAACATCGCCGGCAATAACGGCAAGATAGCCTTCGAGAACATCGTCGGCTGTATCGCTTCGATGTGCGAGACGGCCAAGGCCAACAACATCGTGCCCATCATCTGCTCGCTCCTGCCCTGCGACCGTTTCTTCTGGAACACCGAGGCAAAGCCCGCGCAGGACGTCATACGCCTGAACGGAATGCTGAAGGATTACGCCCAGAAGGCCGGCGTGGCCTATGTGGACTACCATTCGCAGATGGGCCTTCCTGACGGCTCCCTTCCCAAGGAGTACTCGGAGGACGGCTGCCATCCCACCGTGGCGGGCTATGAGAAGATGGAGGAGATAATCGTCCCCGAGATCGACCGCATACTGGCCTCCGCGGCCGCCCCGGCGGCGCGCCCGGCCGGCCCTGCCGGCCCCGCACGCCAGGCGGGCCCCAGCGACTGGGGTAACTTCAAGCGCTACGAGGCCGCCAACGCCGAACTCACCGCCGCTCCGCTCGTGGTGCTGATGGGCGACTCCATCACCGACTACTGGTACGACACCGATCCCGATTTCTTCACGAAGAACAACTTCGTCGGACGCGGCATCGCCGGCCAGACCGCCAGCCAGATGCTGGTGCGCTTCAAGCAGGACGTCGTCAATCTCAGGCCGAAGGCCGTGGCCATCATGGCCGGCACCAACGACCTCTGCCAGCATATGATGGGCCAGTCCTATTATCCCGACCAGACCATCATCGACAACACGGTGGCCATGTGCGAACTGGCCGAGGCCGCCGGCATAAAGGTGCTCCTCTGCTCGATCACTCCCGTCGCTCATTATATGCCCATCCCCGACCAGGACGCCGGCACCCGCATCGTAGCGCTTAACAAGAGGCTCAAGGAGTACGCCGACACCCACAAGAACGTCACCTACGTCGATTATCATACCCCTCTTGCCGACGACGAACTCGGACTGGCGGACGACTGCTCCTACGACGGAGTCCATCCCGCCGTCAACATCTATGACGACATGGAACGCATTCTCGTGGACAGCGTGAAGAAGGTCCTGAAACTCAAGAAGCAGGATTTCTACACCCTGCCTTCCGACGAGGCCGACCGCCGCAAGGTCGAGTCCGATGCCGAGCGTAAGGCCAGGAACATGCCCATGAACTTCAAGGGCATGGTCGAGATGATGGGCCGTATGCGTATGAGATGAGAAGGAGCCTGACATACCTGCTGGTCGTCCTCCCCCTCCTGGCCGCGTGCTCGAGGGGGGAGGACCCTTACGTGATAGGCGTCTCGCAGTGCAGCGTGGACGCCTGGCGCGAGGCGGCCAACAACGAGATCATGCAGGAGGCTTCCTTCTACGGCGACGTCACCGTCAACATCCGATCGGTGCACGATGACTCTGACCAGCAGATCGAGGACATAGAGAAGTTCATAAGCGAGAAGGTCGACCTTCTCGTCATATCGCCTAACGAGTCCGCCTCCCTGACGCCCGTCGTCGAGAAGGCGTACCGTTCGGGCATTCCAGTCATACTCTACGACCGCAAGGTCGACAGCGACCAGTACACGGCGTTCATCGGCGGTGACAACCGCCAGATAGGCAGCATCGCCGGCTCATATGCGATGACCACCCTGAGGAACTCCGGCCGCATCTGCATCATCAGGGGTACCAAGGGTGCCACCGCCGACACGGAGCGTTACGAAGGCTTCATGGAGGCGCTGCAGGACAATACCGAGTTCTCCGGTGAGGTCGTCGCGGAGGAGTACGCCAACTTCAACCGCCAGAACGCGGAGAGGGTGATGAAGTCGCTCCTGAACTCCGGCCAGGGTCCCTTCGACCTGGTTTTCGCCTTCAACGACGAGATGGCCGCCGGAGTGTATGACGCGTATGCCTCTCTCGACATCAGCGAAAAGCCGTACATCCTGGGCATTGACGCCCTCCTCGCCCCTAACGGCACCGGGACCATTTCCTATATCCAGAACGGAATGATCAACGCCTCCTTCATCTATCCTACCGGAGGCAAGGATGTCGTCAACCTGGCCAGGAGGATCCTCCTGGGGGAGGAGTATGAGAAGGAGAACGTCCTGAACACCGAAGTGGTGAACAGTTCGAACGTCCGGGTGTACCAGATGCAGATCAACCAGGTGCTGGAGAGGCAGCAGCGCGTCGAGGAACTCAACTCGCGCATCCGCACCACCTCCAGCAAGTACGAGAGGCAGCAGATCCTGACCATCTTCTCGTTCTCGCTCGTGGCCATCCTTGCCCTGCTCTCCATTGCTCTAACGTACTCTTACCGCACGCGCAACAAACTGGTGGAGATGCTGAACGAGCAGAATACCAGGATCAAGAAGCAGATCGACTCGCTGGAGGCGCAGAAGAAGCAATTGCTGGACCTCTCCGAGCAGCTCGAGGAGACCACGCAGGCGAAACTGGTGTTCTTCACGAACATATCCCACGAGTTCAAGACGCCGCTGTCGCTGATCAGCGGTCCCATCGACGACCTCATCGCCAACAGGGAGATGCCCGAGAGCGCCCAGGTGCCCCTGGACATACTCAAGCGCAACAGCAGCAAGCTGGAGCGCCTCATCACGGAACTCCTTGATTTCCGTACGTACGAGAACTCCAAGATGGTGGTGAACTACTCGATGGGCGACTTGGACAAGTTCCTGCAGGAGATACTCAAGATGTTCGCCGACGTCATCCGCAGGCGCAACCTCAAGTTCTCCTACGAGGCCGACGACGCGGGCTACGAGATTCCCTTCGACCCCATAAAGATCGAGAAGGTCTTCACCAACCTCCTCTCCAACGCGTTCAACCACGTGGACAAGGAGGGCACGATACGCATACGCCTGTTCTCCACCTGGTCCGGATCCGACCGCACCGTCAACCTCTCGGTGTTCAACAGCGGCTCCTACATCCCTCCGGAGAACATGGAGAAGATCTTCCACCGCTTCTATACCCTGGACGTCCAGCAGAAGGGCACGGGCATAGGCCTTGCCCTCGTCACCTCCATCACGGACGCCCTCGGCGGCACCATCAAGGTGGACAGCGAGGAGGGCGTGGGCACGGAGTTCACCCTCCAGCTGCCGGTCGAGAAGGAACTGCGCACAGATGCCCGCGTGGACAAGTCCTACGTCCCCGAGTTCGCCAAACTGAAATTGGCGACGATGGGCGAGGAGGACGTGGATTCGGGCATCCTCGACGAGATGGCGAAGACCGACAGGAAGCGAGTCCTCGTGATCGAGGACAACATGGACATGCGCTATTACATCAGGAACATCCTCTCCTCCGAGTACAATGTCATAATGGCCAAGGACGGCACCGTAGGCCTGTCCAAGGCCCAATTGTTCCTCCCGGACATCATCCTGTGCGACATCATGATGCCCGGCCTGGACGGCTACGAGGTCTGTTCTGCCTTGAGGAGCGCCCCCGCCACGAAGAACATCCCCATCATCCTGCTCACCGCCTGCTCCCTCGAGGAGCAGAAGGCCCACGGATACGAGAGCGGCGCCGACGCCTTCATGCAGAAGCCGTTCAACGTGACGACCCTGAAGGTGAGGATGCGCAAACTCCTGGAGAAGAGCGAGTCCATCAACGCCGAGATCCAGGGCGACTGGCTCATAGGGAAGGACGCCGGGACGCTGTCCTCCGAGGCGGCCGGAATGCTCAACAAGTTCCGCGAATACGTGGAATCACATATCCTGGACGACATCAGCCTGGACGACCTCGCGGGCGCCCTCGGCTATTCCAAGTCCAAACTTTACAGGGAGTTGAAGGAGGTGACGGAGTACACCCCGATCGACCTGGTGAACCTGGTGCGCCTGCACAAGGCCGTGGACCTGATGACGATGGAGCGCCAGAACATCACCGAGGCCGCCTTCAACAGCGGTTTCTCCTCGCCCTCCTATTTCTCCCGCACATTCTTGAAATATTATCACATGCGGCCCAAGGACTACCTGAAAGGGAAGCAGTCCGGCTCCGCAGGCACTTAAATCAGTAACCATATGAAAAAGATCCTGTTCATTTCCATCCTCGCGTTGATAGCCGTCACAGGCGTCAATGCCCAGATCGTCAAGTCAAAGGTGGTCGACGGCGGCGGCTCCGGCCCCTTCAAGGCAATCGTCGTCAGCGAAGAGTCGCTGCCTGACTTTACTGTTTACCGCCCCGAGAAGTTGCTTGAGAGCGCCGGTACCGACGGCACCCTTCCCATCATCATCTTCGGAAACGGCGGCTGCGCCAATTCCTCCCTCGGACACGAGCGTTTCCTCACCGACCTCGCCTCGTACGGCTATGTGATCGTGGCCATAGGTCCTTTCCAGGAGTCCAGGCCTGCGCCCGCGGGTCCGAGACCCGGCGGCCAGCCCGGTGCCCAGATGCCTGCCGGCCAGAGGCCCGGCGGCCAGCCTTCAGCACAGATGCCCGCAGGCCCGAGGCCCGGTGGACAGCCCGGCGGTCAGATGCCCGGTGGCCAGAGACCCGGCGGTCAGCCAGGAGGCCAGATGCCCGGCGGCATGAGGCCCGGCGGTCAGATGCCCGGCGCTGCTGCACCGGCCCCTCAGATGGCTGTTGCCACCGAGTCCTACCAGATGTTCCAGGCTCTCGACTGGATCACCAACAAGGCTGCTGACCAGAGGAGCGAATACTATGGCGCCGTGAACGCCAACCAGGTCGCCGTGATGGGCATGTCCTGCGGCGGATGCCAGGCCATCTACGCTTCCTGCGACCCGCGCGTCAAGACACTGGTGGTCCTCAATTCCGGAATGGGCAGCATGTCCCTGGCCAATGCCAGCAGGATCAATGTCCTGGCCATCCACAGCCCTACCGTCTATATTACCGGCGGCGAGGCTGATATCGCCTATCCCAACGCCGAGGCCGACTACGGCATCATCAAGGACGTCCCCGTCGCCTGGGCGAATCTTCCTGTCGGACACGGCGGAACCTATGGCGAGGAGTTCGGAGGCGAGTTCTCCCGTATGACCCGCACCTGGCTCGACTATGTGTTCAAGGGCCACAACGAGGGCGAGCGTCTCTTCAAGAACCTCGACCTGACAGGTTTCGACGGATGGTCTGTCGTATCCAAGAACTTCGAGGGCCGTCTGGTGCCGCGCGCGAACCGCGACGCGACGATGGAGGCTTACAGGGAACTGCGCCCTACCCCGGACAAGTGGGCCAAGCCCACGGGTCCGTACAAGGTGGTCATGGAGGTGGACGAGACCTGTCCCGACCATACCATCTACCGTCCCGAGGACCTCAGCAAGTTCTCCGCCAAGAACCCTCTCCCCATCATCGTGATGTCCGGCCCCGGCTGCGACTATGACGGCGACTCCTACCGTCCGTTCTGGACCGAGGTCGCTTCCTACGGCTATGTCGTGGTGGCTTCGGGCCTTCCCGTCAAGGATGGTTATCGCGCTGCGATGGGCTTCAACAAGGCTACCAGCTACGAACTCGGCCTGCAGTGGGCTGCGGCTGAGAATGTCCGCAAGGACAGCAAGTATTACGGAAAACTCGCCCCGGACAACTGCGCCGCGATGGGCCAGTCCTGCGGAGGTTTCCTCACCGCCGGTTATATGAACGACCCGCGAATGAAGTGCCTGATGTTCTGGAATGCCGGCGGCACGCCGACCGGCGAGGACGCCGCGCAGCCTTCCTGCCCGGTGGCCTTCTTCTCCGCCGACAATGACATGGCCCTGGCCGGCGCCACCGCGTCCTACAACGCGGTGACCGCGGTCCCGGCCTTCTTCGGCAAGTGCGACATCCCCGGCGACGCCCACGGCGGCACCTTCCGCGAGGTCAACGGAGGTCCTTACGGCAAGGCCGCGGTGGCGTGGCTGAACTGGCACCTCAAGGGCCAGACCAAGTACGCCAAGAATTTCAAGCCCGGCAAGCAGGGCCTCTTCAAGGACGCCCGCTGGATCGAGACCCAGTCCAAGAAAATCAAATAGCATAGCACGATGAAGAAGGTATTCTTCCTCTTTGCGATATGCACCCTGGTCATCGCGGCCGTGTCCTGCTCGAACAAGGACACGGCCACGGTGTACGCTACTGTGGCCGATGAGGAGATGCTTCCCGGCTTCACGGTGTTCTATCCCCAGGACCTGTCCGCCTTTCCCAAGAAGGACAATCTCCCGATACTCGTGATGTCCGGCCCCGGCTGCGTCAAGTCCGCCGCGCCGTTCCGTCCTTTCTTCGAGGAGATGGCCGCGCACGGCTATCTGATGATAGCCTGCGGCCCCCTGACGATGGGCGGGCCGCGTCCCGGCGGCGCTGCCGTCCCTGAGGACGGCGCGCGCCCCGAGGGCGCTCCCCCGCGCATGGCCCAGAACACCAAGGAGGACATGCTGGCGGCCATCGACTGGGCCTTCGCCGAGAATGAACGTCCCGACAGCCCCTTCTACGGGAAGATAGATACCAAGAATGTCTCCGTGATGGGCCAGTCCTGCGGAGGCATCCTCTGCCTCGACATCAAGGACGATCCGCGCATCACCCTGCTGACGATGTTCAATACGGGCCTCTTCAACGCCGCCCCCGGCGCGGCCTTCGGCTCTATGGGTTCAGTGCAGTCCAGGCCCAAGGATGAGGTGTTCTCCGAACTCCGCGTCCCCATCGCGTACTTCGTCGGCGGCACCGACATGGCCCGCCCGAATGCGACGGACGACTACGAGTATATCAACAAGGTCCCCGTCTTCCTCGCCGTCCGCGAGATTGAAGGCGACGCTCACGGCGGCACCTTCCGCGAGGAGAAGGGCGGCGCCTTCGGCGAAGCTGCAGTCGCCTGGCTCGACTGGAACCTCAAGGGCCGCAAGGCCCTCTCCAAGAAGTTCCTCGGCGGGGACAACATGTTCGATTCCGATCCGCTCTGGATAGAGTATAAACACAAGAACATATGAAAAAAGTACTAGTATCCTTCATCTTCGTGCTGATCTGCACGGTTTCTTTCGGACAGGCGGAAAAGATCCGTCTCTACGAAGGCAAGGCTCCCGGTTCCGAGAATTGGACCCAGCAGGAGTATCTTTTCGAGTACACGACCGCAATGAACCCCGGAGAGGTCGGTGAATGCATCCTGAACGTCGTGGACCCTGAGATCTGGGTCTATCTCCCTGCGAAGGGCACAGAGACCGGCGCCGCGGTCGTCGTCTGCCCCGGCGGCGGCTTCACTGCGCTGTCCTGGCACCAGGAAGGCCCCAACGTGGCCAGGTGGCTCGCCGCTCACGGCATCGCCGCCTTCGTGCTGAAATACCGCATCGCCTACTCCGGAGGCGACTATGAGGAGGCCAAGTATGTGGCCGACCATTCCTACGGCAATCAGGGACGCGACGCCCGCATGCGCGAACTTACCGAGAAGCACGCGAAGATCGCCGAGGAGCAGGGCTATGAGCGCAAGATGGCTTGGGACGACGCCCGCGTCGCCATCACCTACATCCGCAAGAATGCCGAGAAGTATGGAGTCAATCCCAAGGCCATAGGCATCATCGGCTTCTCCGCCGGCGGCAATATCGTCTACAACGTGGCCCTCGACCACGATGAGATGAGCCGTCCCGACTTCCTCGGAATGATCTATCCGGCCTGGTTCGAGGACAAGGTGCCCGCCGACCCGATGCCGCTCTTCATCGCCGCCAGCACGAGCGAGGCCTCCTCGTCCAACGGCTTCGGCGACACGCCCGCCCTCTACAACGCCTGGAACAAGACCCGCCAGCCCCTGGAGATCCACTCCTTCACGAGAGGCTTCCACGGCTTCGGATACCGTGAGAACGGCCAGTCCGTGTATATCTGGACGACGCTGTTCTACAACTTCCTCGAGAACTGCGGGATGCTGAACAAGAAATGACATTCAAGATGAAAAGAACCGGTCTGGCAGTCCTGCCGTTCCTTATGCTGGCCCTGCTCTCCTGCGGGAAGAAGCAGGAGGGAAGCATAATGGTCCTTCCCATAAAGGAGACCAACCACGAGGTCACCCTGACCATAACCAAGGGCGGGGAGACTCTGTATGTGGCGGACATCCGTCTGGCCCGCGAGGGCGAGGAGGCCGACTACTGCTTCCCCCTCGACCTCGCCCATTTCGGGGCTAAGAAGAAGAACGTCAGTTTCTCGGGCATCGACGCCGCCGATGCCTGGAAACTGATCTCCTTCTCCGACACCGTCCCGGGGATCCCTGCGGAGAAGTACCGTCCCGTCTATCACCACACGCCGCCTTACGGCTGGATGAACGACGCGAACGGCCTGTTCTACAAGGACGGCCAGTATCACCTTTACTATCAGTACAATCCCTTCGCCTGCGTCTGGGGCAACATGCACTGGGGACACTCCGTCAGCAAGGACATGGTGCACTGGGAGTACGAGCCCGTGGCCATCTACAGGGACGGTTACGGACACATCTTCTCCGGAAGTTCGGTGGTCGACTACAAGAATACCGCCGGTTTCGGCGAGGGCGCGGTCGTGTCCTTCTACACCTCCTACAATACGCAGAGGGAGTACGTCCAGACCCAGTGCCTGGCCTACAGCCTGGACGACGGAATGACCTTCACCAAGTACGAGGGCAATCCCGTGCTGGTGCCTTTCGACGGCATCAAGGATTTCCGCGACCCGAAGGTATTCTGGTACGAGCCCGAGCAGAAGTGGATAATGATAGTGTCCGCCGACAAGGAGATGCGCTTCTACACTTCGCAGAACCTCAAGGAATGGGAGTTCATGAGCGGCTGGGGCGAAGGATACGGCGTCCAGCCCCGCCAGTTCGAGTGCCCCGACTTCTTCCAGCTGACGACCGCAGAAGGCGAGACGAAGTGGGTGATGATAGTCAACGTCAATCCCGGATGCTTCTTCGGCGGCAGCGCCACCCAGTATTTTGTCGGCGAGTTCGACGGCAGGTCCTTCACTTGCGATTCGCCTAAGGAGACGGTCAAGTGGCTCGACTGGGGCAAGGACCACTACGCCACGGTCTGCTTCTCCAATACCGGTGACCGCGTCATAGCGGTGCCCTGGATGAGCAACTGGCAGTACGGCACCATAGTGCCCACCAAGTACTTCCGCAGCGCCAATGCCATCCCGAGGGAACTCGGCCTGTTCAAGGACGGAGGCGAGTTCTATGTCAGCGCATATCCCGTGGAGGAACTCTCCAATCTGGAGAAGGCGCCCCGGGCCGCCGGGCCCCTGGCCGTGGCGGCCGGCAAGCCTAAGTCGGTCAAGCTGTTCGACTCCACCGACGGAGCCTATGAACTGGACCTGGACATCGTCGTCCCGGCTGCGGGCAGGGCCGGTTTCCGGCTCGGCAACGCCGCGGGGGACGTCGTGGACCTGTATTTCGACGCTGTCCTGCAGCGTTTCGTGATGGACCGCACGAAGAGCGGCCTGACGGAGTTTGCCGAGCGCAGCACCACCCACGAGATCGAGAACCACGACAGGCGCAAGACCAACTCGATGAACTACGTCAACGACTTCGCCCTGGCTACCTGGGCGCCTATGGCCGTCAAGGGTTCCCACAGGATGAAGATCCTCTACGACATCACCTCGCTCGAGATCTTCATCGACGGCGGAAAGGTCGCGATGACCAATCTCGTCTTCCCGAACGAACCTTACAATACCCTGGAATTCTACTCTGACAAGGGCCGTTTCCAGGTGGACGGACTGAAGATCACGCCCCTCGGATTGTAATAGTACTATTTTCCCACATTTTGTCAATATCCTTCCTTGCCTCCGGGCGAGGAAGGATATTGCTTTTTTTTGAAAGGATACTGCGCGCTCCCGCGTACACGGAAGGGTAAATTTGTAATGGACGATCGTTGGTAATTGGTTAATAAATTGGTTGGTATGAAGTCCTGTGCACCGGCACAGACCGGTGCACTCGACTTCATTTTAACGATTTAGTTTTCCGGCCGGCGACGAAAAAGACACAATTTTATCCAACTTTTACTATATGGAAAAGAACAAATCAAAGCTTTCGCTGCTGCTGCCGATCATGTTCACCTTCTTCACGATGGGATTCGTGGATATGGTCGGCACCGCGACAAACTACGTCAAGGCTGATTTCGCCCTTTCCGATACGGTGGCGAACTTCCTGCCTTCGATGGTTTTCCTCTGGTTCTTCTTCCTGTCCGTACCTACGGGCCTGATGATGAACCGCATTGGAAAGAGGAAGACCGTCCTTCTCAGTCTGGTGGTGACGGCCCTGGCCCTGGCCCTGCCGATGTGTGCATTCTTCATCAAGTCCATGTACACTTTCCCCGTCATGCTGGTTTCCTTCTGCCTGCTCGGCATCGGGAACACGCTGATGCAGGTCTCGCTCAATCCTCTAATCACCTGCGTGGTGAGCGGTGAGAAACTGGCCAGTACCCTGACCTTCGGACAGTTCATCAAGGCCATCGCTTCGTTCGTCGCCCCGCTCATCGCGAGCTGGGCTTCCGTGAAGTACCAGAGCTGGCTTCCCCTGTGCCTGATCTTCCTGGTGTTCGCCATCATCGCCGTGTTCTATTTGGGCGGAACGAAGATCGAGGAGGAGATGCCGAAGGACAAGTCCTCCAGCTTCATCGACTGCCTCAAGCTTCTCGGCGACGGCTCGGTGCTGCTCCTTTTCCTGGGTATCGTGGCGCATGTCGGCATCGATGTCGGCGTCAATACCTGCGCCCCGAAAATCATTATGGAGCGTCTGGCCCTGCCGCTTGAGAAGGCCGGCATCGCGACCAGCATCTACTTCCTCTTCAGGACCCTGGGATGCTTCTCCGGTTCGTTCATCCTGGCGAAGTTCCCCCTGAAGAAGTTCTTCGCGGTCAGCGTCGCCTGCATGGTGCTCTCGATGATAGGCCTGTTCTTCTGCCATAGCCTGGCGGGCCTCTACATCGCCATCGCCCTCGTCGGCTACGGCAACTCCAACATCTTCTCGATGGTCTTCTCCCGCGCCCTCCTCTACCTGCCCGAGAAGAATAACGAGCTTTCCGGTCTCATGATCATGGGCCTCATCGGCGGTACTATCTTCCCGCTCCTGATGGGCGTCCTTTCCGATGCGATGGGCACTCAGATCGGCTCCGTCATCGTGATCAGCGTCGGCGTGGTCTACCTCGTGTACCTTGCCACCAGGTTCCTCAAGAAGGCTGAGGCATGAAAAAGAAAGTGATAGTCGGGATCGGTGAGATCCTGTGGGACATGCTCCCTTCCGGGAAGGCCCTCGGCGGCGCTCCCGCCAATTTCGCGTACCACGCCTTGCGCCTCGGCGAGGAGGGCTGGGCCGTCAGCGCCATCGGCGACGACGAACTGGGTCGCGAAATAATGGAAATCGTCGAATCGAAAGGCCTCGGCAACATCATCGCCGTGACTGAAAAGCCCACGGGTACCGTGGAGGTCGAACTCGACGACAGGGGAGTCCCCACCTATAACATTATGGAGGACGTGGCCTGGGACAACATCCCGTTCACTTCCGAGATGGAGGCGCTCGCCGGGCGCGCAGACGCCGTCTGCTTCGGCTCGCTCGTCCAGAGGATGGGCTCCCGCGACTCCGTCCTGGCCTTCGTCCGCGCAATGCGTCCGGACGCCCTCAAGGTATTCGACATCAATCTCCGCCAGCACTACTTCTCCCGCGAGGTGATCGAGGAGTCGCTCAGGCTGTCGGACATCCTGAAAATCAACGACGAAGAGATACGCATCGTGGCCGAAATGTTCGGCCTCGGCGACGACGATGCCGCTGCCTGCCGTGCGCTCATAGCCGCTTACGGGCTCAAGCTGGTCATCCTGACCAGGGGAGCCGACGGCAGCGAGGTCATCACGGCTGACGAGGTCATCCCGCAGGCCGTCGGGCACGTCGACGTAGTCGACACCGTCGGCGCGGGCGACGCCTTCACCGCCGCCTTCGTCGTGGCCTACCTTCGCGGCGACTCCCTGGCGGACGCCCAGAAGCTGGCCTCCGAAACCGCTTCCTATGTCTGCTCCCGCAAGGGAGCGATGCCACTCTGATAACATCCAATTCTAATTAATTAATCTACACATGAAGAAATTTTTATTACTTATCCTTGCGTCAGTGTCCATGCTGGCTTTTCCGGCATGGCTGGGCGCCCAGAATAAGTCGGTAAAAGTCAACGTCACGGATTCCTACGGGCCGGTAGCAGGAGCATCTGTCCTGGTCAAGGGAACCACGAACGGAGACGTTACTGACTTGGACGGAAATGCGACGATCGTGAATGTGGACGAATCGTCCGTCCTGGTCATCTCTTTCATCGGATATGCCACCGAGGAGGTGACGGTCGGGAACCGCAGTTCCCTGAACGTGACCCTCAAGGAGGACACCGAGCAGATCGATGAAACCGTGGTCGTCGGTTACGGCACCCAGAGAAAGGAGTCGTTGACCAGTGCCATCACCTCCGTACGCTCGGAGGATGTGACCAAGACCAAGCAGAATGACGTCGTCACCGCCCTCCAGGGCAAGGTCGCCGGTCTGCTCATCCGCCAGTCCGGCGGTACGCCCGGTTCCTTCGGCGCCAACATCAGCCTCCGCGGCTACGGCGCTCCGCTCATCGTCATCGACGGTGTCGTCCGTACCAGCAGCTATGCCAACAACAACAAGGGTATCAGCACCGACCTTGAACTCTCGCAGTTGAATCCCGAGGACATCGAGAGCATCTCCGTCCTGAAGGACGCATCGGCCTCCATCTACGGTCTCGGCGCTTCCAACGGAGTCATCATGGTGACCACGAAGAAGGGCCAGGCCGTGAAGAAGCCTACCATCAATTACTCCAACGTGTTCTCCTTCGGGAAGCCGAAGATGCCGCACGAGGTGGGCATCGCCGATTACCTGAAGATGACCAACGAGATGTACGATGTGGCCAAGTACCAGCGTCCCTACAGCGACGAGATGATCAGGGCTGCCGAGAACGGCACCCTTGAGAGCTTCAGCTGGTGGGATGCGGCCATCAAGGACCACTCCACGACGCAGACCCACAACCTCTCCGTCCGCGGCGGTACCGACGCGATGACCTATTTCATCTCCGGAAGCTACAATGACGACCGCAGTATCTACAACGTCGATGACAACTACTGGTATAAGAGGTACACCCTCCGCGGCAATTTCACCTTCAAGCTTGCCGCCGACCTGTCCATGGATTACCAGACCTCATTCCGCGCCACTTCGTCCGCCGACCCGGCCAACGACGACGTGTACAACGAGGCATCGGCCATGATCTTCAACTACATCGCCTATTCCGACCGTCTGACTCCCGCCACGGTCAAGGACAACCCGAACCACTACACCTATCAGGGTATCACTCCGTCCTACAACGTGATGGCCATGATGGACCACGACCTCAACTACACCGACAAGCGCGGCCGCGCGTTCACCAACACCGTCAACTTCAACTACAGCCCCCATCAGGTAAAGGGTCTCAAGTTCCTCCTCCAGGGCGCCTACGACTTCAACTACGACGGCACCTATACGAAGAAGACGATCTATCCTCTCTATGACTATGAGACCGGTGAGGCCGTCGGTGAGGGTGGCGACGAGAACTCCTACCGCGAGTCCATCCGCGAGCGTGAGCGTATGTACGTCCGTTTCCAGACCAACTACAACAAGGTCTGGGGCAAGCACAACCTCTCCGCCATGGCCGCCGCCGAGGCGACCAAGATGAACACCCGTAACCAGATGAGCAAGCGTCTGTTCGGTGACTTCTTCACCCAGCCTACCGTTTCCAGCGGTCTGTCCAGCGCGCAGCAGGCGACGGGCAGCCGTACCTCCACCGCTACCGCCGGCTATCTCGGCCGTCTGAACTATGAGTATGCCAGCCGCTACCTGGTCGAGCTCATGGGACGTTACGACGGTACGTACGTGTACCAGAAGGGCAAGCGCTGGGGTTTCTTCCCGTCCTACTCCCTCGGATGGAGGATCTCCGAAGAGCCTTTCATCAAGAAGAACCTCCCCTGGATCAGCAACCTCAAGCTCCGCTGGTCCGACGGTAAGACCGGTATGACCCAGGGCTCTGCCTATGCATACCAGAGCGGTTATGTCGCCGGCAATTCCTATGTGTTCTCCGACGGATCCCTCATGCCCGGCTATGTGAACAACGAGATCGCGAACACCATCCTCACCTGGGCTGACATCCGCATGATGGACGCCGGTGTCGACTGGAACTTCTGGAACGACAAGTTCAGCGGTACCTTCGATATCTTCCAGCGCATGCAGACGGGTCTCGCCGGCCGCAGTTCCGGTTCCACCCCGACCATCCTCGGCGTCACCGAGCCTCAGATCAACATCGACTCCCGCGTGACCGCCGGTCTCGAGCTCAGCCTCTCGCACCGCAACCGCATCAAGGACTTTACCTACTACGCCACGGCCACCGGTACCATTTCCCGTACCATGAACCTCCACATCGAGAGCCAGGCCACTTCGCAGTACTACGCCTCCATGAACTACTATGGAGCCGGCTTCATCATGAACGGTTCGGCCAGCACCCAGAACCGTTGGACCGACTACCACGGCCTGTGGAAGTACGGCCTCGAGGGAGGTCGCTTCGAGAGCTGGAACGACATCTACAACTCCCCGGTCAAGTACGACGCCAACTCGGGTATGCAGACCACCGTCCTCGGACAGTACAAGCTCCTCG
>Ga0310786_10005835_pt1 | contig 16589 bp, 31 predicted proteins | sample AusTroGonzalo_MG_FD_203881 | JGI IMG/M metagenome (GOLD analysis project Ga0310786, IMG submission 203881) | Bovine rumen microbial communities from tropical cattle in Woodstock, Queensland, Australia - Gonzalo_03 (v2) (version 2) | ecosystem: Host-associated > Mammals > Digestive system >... | reverse complement strand
AAAAATACTTGCTTTTTGTACGGAGGTATGATATACTATTATCATAGAGAAGGGTTGCGCGGTATGAGCCGCCGCCCGAAGGAGGAATTATGTTTTTAGTGAATACTTGGAGCGACGGCGACCTCGTGAGCGCCGACACCTTTGACACCCTGCCCGAAGCAGAAGCAGAAGCGAAGGAGCAGAGCCACATCTACGAGTACGCGGAAGTGTACGACGGCGCTGACAACCTCGTTTGCGCCTACGAGATGGGCATTCGCCTCGTCTACGATGATGACGACGGCTGCCTCGTTGCCGACGACGAGGACGACAAGGAATGCGAGTTTGAGGACATCGACCCCGATGACTTCGCCGATGACGAGTTTGTCGAAGTCGGTTACGACCCTTACACGGGCGGTTACGATATGGATTTATAATCCATATCGTTTTTGTTTTAGTAGTCTGCCCACCAGACTACTAATCGAACATTTGTGCGATAAAGTGCCGCCGCCCTTTTTAATAAGGGCGGTGAGTGCAACGGAAGTAATGGGCGTAATCGCCGTCTTCCGCGGTGAGTTTGGTGACGAGGGCTTTGGCGTCCTCTTCGGTGAGGTTGGTGCCGACGGTGGTCAGGTGACCCGTAATCTCGCAAACGCGAATAACATCTTGTTTCATTGTGTTATCTCCTTTTTTCTCTCTCTTTGTACCTTTATTATACTATACCTTATTAAAAATGTCAACTATTTTTTATCACTTTTTAAAAATTTTTTGAAAAATTTGCCGCCGCCTTAGTAGTCTGGGGTAGACTACTAATGGGACTTTTTAGTCCCACGGTTTAAATTGAAATACCGATGTAATGGTAACATAGTCACCGTCAAAAGGAATTTTGACCATTTCGATTGCGGTTATCCAACCCGAGCCGTCGTCGATAAAAATTATTTGTCTCATATCTTGCCTCCTTTATTGTAACTATATTATAGCATAGTTATATATGAAAGTCAAGTCTTTTAAATAAAAATGTTTTTGCGTTAGTAGTCTGGGGTAGACTACTATATAAATAAAAAATTTTTAAAAAATTTTTTAAAAAGTTGTGTAAATTGCTTGACATTTTTTTATCTATATGCTAAAATAAAGGTACAAACAAGGGAGGATATAAAACACAATGTTAAAAGATTTGATTTTGCAGAATGGCGGCGCGACCGTCAAGGCGAACGGTCAGCCCGTAGACCTTAAAACGGGTTATCAAGTCAGCCATCGCGACCTCGGCGTCGTCGCGGTCGAAGACTTCACCGAAGAAAAGGCACAGGCACTTCTCGCGCAGGTGAGCGGGCGCGGCGAATACGCAGGGTTCTGGGTCGATAACGGCAAGGTCTACACCGACATCAGCCGCCGCCACGCCACCAAAAAAGAAGCGTTACAAGCAGGCAGGGAACTCAATCAGTTAGCGGTCTGGGACTGGAGAAACGGGCGCAGCCTTGCCTGCGCCTAAGCCGCCGCCATTTTTTGCTTGCGATATGCAAGCAGCATAGTAGTCTGGGGTAGACTACTACCTCATAAAAAATTTTTTAAAAATTTTTTAAAAAGTTTGCAAAAACAGTTGACAATTCAATATCTATATGATATAATAAAAGTACAAAAAGAAAAGGAGATAACACAATGAAACTGAAAATGACCGTCAAGGAACTTGATGAACTCATCGCACGCGAATGTGACCGCATAAGAGACAGCCACGACCCCAACGACAAAGGACAGTACAAAAAATGCGACTTCGTGCGATATCTGTTAGATAGTCTGCCTGCGGAAACGGTCATCACCGTTGAAAGCGCACGCGGCACGAGCAAGAGACCCTTTACTTTCGTAAATGTCGGCTCATTAGTCGAATGTATCGTTCGCCTACACTTAAACGCAAAAGGCGCGACCGAAATCGAAAAGGTCTGGAACGATGACGACCCCGACGGCAAAATCGGGTGCAACGACTGCGAAATCAAATTCAGCGGCGACTGCCACTACCTCTGCACGAGAGTTACAGGCAAACTGCCCGTTGTCCTCATCAACTGCGACGGCGTAAGTATCATCAGCAAATCGGTAGTTTTGAACTACTGCGACGGTGGTGGTTCGCTCCCCGCAAGAGGGTTGTTCGGAAGCCGTGACAACTTTATGGTTCACTACCTTGAAAGGGTTCTCGGAATAGAGGGCGGGTTCGAACCGACCCTCTAATCCTTCGGGGTTAGTAGTCTGCGGGTAGACTACTAACCCCAAAATATTTTTTAAAAAACATTAGTAAAATAATTGACAAACATATTATTATATAGTATAATAAAGGTACAAAAGAACGGAGGAACCCTTATGAAACTAATTCTCACCTATCTCATCTTTCAGGGCATTTATGTCATACTCAACACGATAAAGAGCATACTAACCATAAAATCGACTAAATGGGTAGCGGCAACAGCTTCCGCAATCACTTATGCGGTCTACACTTTCGTCCTTATCTACACCGTTGCCGACTTCTCGATTTATGTGAAAGCAGGGCTGACGGCGGCTACAAACTTTATCGGAACGGTTATCTCTATGTGGATACTTGAAAAGATAAGGAAAGACAAATTGTGGCAAATCACCGCAACCATTAGAACTGACAAACTCAATGAAGTTCGCCAAAAGTTAAACAAAGCCGAAATTTCCTACAACTGCGCCAACACTAACACTCCCGCCGAATATGTATTCAACTGCTTCTGCAAAACGAAAAACGAAAGCAAATTATTAAAGGACATTCTCACCGCATACAATGCGAAATACATAGTACACGAAGAAACGGTCAAATTATAAGACCGTTTCTTTTAATAATAGTAGTCTGCCGACCAGACTACCAAATTTTTGAAATTAATTCTTGACTTTTAGCGTAAATCGTGGTATAATATAATTACAAATAGGGGGAATAAAAAATGGTTTATGTATATCTTGTAATAGGCGTTGCCGCATTATTAGTTAATTTGTACTTTATCCGCCGCCTTATTCGCGTGCGTAAATTTAAAAACGAATATCCGATTATTTACTTGGATATGCGAACTTGGGAAGATAGACAGTCAAAACGATTAGAGGACTACAAACAGTATGCAACGCATATTGTGCGTAAATATCAACATCATAACGAACAGTTAAAAGAATGTGAAAAAAATAGTTATGCGTGGAAATACTATAAAAAACTAATAAGAGAAGAAACACCAGAACTTGAACGAGTCGCAAAAGATATTAAATTCTTATTGACACTCAAAACTCAATATGAAGAAAATAAAAAATTTTATAAAAATTATTTAAAACTACTTGACAAACACAAACAAAAGTGATATAATATAATTACAAAACAACGAGGTGACATTATGAAAGTAATCACTATCACTATTTCAAAGGAAAATATTCGTAAAGAAACTCCCGAAGAAAGGTTGCAACGAGTAAGAACTGATAATGCCAATCGTCATATCGTGTTTAAAAACCGTAAGGCTTACGACCGAAACAAATACAAAAAATTTGACCACTCTTAATTTTTTCCTCCTCTCTTGTCCGTGGCGGTGGCGTGTAATCGTTGCCGCCACGGAGTGAAGATAGTAGTCTGCCCCGTAGACTACTACCCCATTAAAATATTTTTTAAAAACTATTGACATATAGTATATAGTATGGTATAATATAATTACAAAACAAGGAACGAAGCCGAACGGCTTTCAAAAAAATTCCTAAAAATTTTTTGAAAAAGACCTTAAAAATAGTTGACAAATCAAATCGACTATGTTATAATAAAGGTACAAAAACACAAGGAGATAACAAACAATGAACGCACAAAGTGAACAGACCATCAGAAAACCGATGACCTTTGCAGAACTTTCCAAGATATGGGACAGACAGCAGCGCATAAAGGCAAAGGGAGCAGCAACCAAAAAGGAACGCGCACACACCACTCTCACCTACAAGGAAAAACTCAACAAGTTCGCTCAAATGGGCAACCGCATAGTGTTCAAAGATATGTTCTTCACTTTCGACACCGACTGCGGAATGGGGTTGCTCGTCACGCCTACGAGCAAGACGCTCGGAGCAACGCTCGATGACTTCCTCGCCCTCGCCAAAGCAAAAGGAGCAAAGGTCAGTTTCTGACCTTTCTATATGGCGGCTCACGATAGCCGTGCCTGCGGTTGAAGTCCGCTCGCCGCCTTGTTATCCTCCAAAAACCTTCCCCATTGTGAAATGCGGAAGGGTTGGTAGTCTGCCACCAGACTACCATATTTTTATATTTATTTGAAAAAATTGTTGACAAAACATAACTAATTATGATATAATAAAGTTACAAAACAAGGAGGAACACAATATGAGCACATTAGAATTAGATAAAGTATCTGCCGATAATTATAAACAGGCAATCATCTTTTTAGGTGAAGCCCTCTCTGCCACTGGTGAAGATGTTAAGCGTGCCAAATACTTACGCGCCGTCTATTACATCAGGTTTCTTTATGAAAACGGAAGTGAAGAAAGTGTTGCAGCATTCAAACAACTTAAAGCCGTTGCCAATCAGGTAATAGAACACATACCTCTGTAATCAGAGGTGATTGGTAGTCTGCCACCAGACTACCACATAAATAAAAAAAGTAATAAAAACTATTGACAAATATATTTAACTATGTTATAATGGACTTACAAAACAAGGAGAGATAATTATGAAATTTACAGTTTGTATGCCCGTAGAAATCACCGACAAAGAAATCGTTGACAAGTTTATCAAAAAGGTTGCCTTGAATTGGTGCAACTTCAACAACATCGTCGGCGAGATGATAGAGAACGGCGAAATCTTCCTCGGCGCGGTGACTGACAACCCCTATCAAGTAATCAGTGGCAACTTTACCACCGACGAAGAAATCACCGCATTCCGTAAAGAGTGCGACAAGCAGCTGTTGAAGCTCGACGGCGGAAAACCTCACCAGATGAATATTCTTGAAAGAATAGAATATTATATGGACGAGTACGGTATGACCGAAGAAGACGCCGAACGGTGTGCCTCCATTGACTTCGGATTTGCTCCTGACGATGAGTAATCATCGTCTTTTCTTTTGGTAGTCTGCCACCAGACTACCACTTTTTTATTTTATTTTTAAAAAACTGTTGACAAATAGAAATAGTTATGTTATAATAGACTTACAAAAAGACAAGGAGAACAACACAATGAAAGATTTGGCAACCATCAGAAAGCGTAAAGGTTGGGTTGGCAATATTATAATGACCGTACTTAAAGACCACCGCGACAAAGCACTCTCTACCGACGAAGTTTTTATTCTCGTCAACAGATATACCGCCGATGACCGCGAACTCATCGTGTACTCCCACAACGAAGTCAGAGTAGCACTCAAAGCACTCAACCATTGCGGTGACATAAACGATTACTATGTCGAGGGGCGTATTTACTACGCCTATTGCGACAAAAGACTTGACGATGACGGCATACCCGTCAGAGATTATCGTTGATTATCAACGATATTCATTTAGTAGTCTGCCACCAGACTACTATATTTTTTAATAAAGGGTTGACAAAGTTGATAAAGTGTGATATAATAGACTTACAAAACAAGGAGAGATACAAGTATGCAAGTTATACCAAACACCGACGATTTCGATAGAAACTGTGGCAGTTATGCCCTCAACCTTAAAGAGTGGTTTTCATTCTATATATGTTTCAATTATCCACTTCGCCCCGCCGCCTATGGTATGTATCTGCAAGCAGCAACACGCGAACTCTTATCGCGCTTCCCGCGCTTAAAGCAGGTTGACCGTGACTTCGTAGACCACAACCCTCATAAAACTATTATCGCCTTTCGTATAGGCGGTTGGGATTGGCACTTTATCGTACGCCGCAACCATAGTTGGAAAGGCAAAAGAGGGTTCGGTGAAGTATGTCAATACACAAAAGACGAAGTATTAAACGAAGTATGGTGCAGTAGCCCTCGTCTTGTTTATGATAGTGATATTGTATTCTTTGCCTATCGTTAATACGATAGGTTTAGTAGTCTGGGGTAGACTACTATTTTTAAAATTATTTTTTAAAAAGGTATTGACATTCCCCATATAGTGTGCTATAATATAGGCGTAATCAAGGTTAGAGGTCATTAAACAGGTTACAAAAAATATATTATTTAAAATGACCAAATGGAGTTTTTATGAAAAAGAATTATGTCTTCAAAGTATGCGCTACGGGCGAAGTTTTCCACAACCTCAACTCTGCGGTCAATGCCGCCGCCCTCTCTATCTATCAGCGCAATCGTTACAGCACTATGCGTATCTCTGACCCTATCGCGGTAAAAAGAGCAGGCGGCTATGCCGTACACGCTTTCGATATGTACGGCAAGGTTCACACCGCGAACATAGATGTCTTCGTTCCCGCTACTTTCACCAAGAAAGGTAAGCAGATAAAGGTTGACGGCTTAAACCGTACCACCTACAAACACTATTCCGAGTACGCAAAATGTAAGTGGGGCACACCTGCCCCCGAGCAGAAACCCCTCGAAGTAGACCTTGAAGTCTACGATGTCGATGATGACGAATACGATGACGACTGCGACGAAGTGCTGTGTTGCGAACAATGCGGCGCAATTATCGGCGAAGGCGACTACGAAGTCGTTGACGGCGAAATCTATTGCCCCGCGTGCTACGAAGAGTATATCAATGAAACCACCGAGGAACCGAGATACTGCGCCGAGTGCGGCGTGCTTATTGAACCCGACGATGAGTACGATATCACCCCCGACGGTCGTTTGGTCTGTATGGACTGCGCTCGCGACTACTACGATTTAGACGACGAGGAAGACGACGAAGACGACCCCGAATATGACGAGGAAGATGAGGAAGACTAATCTTCCTCTTTTTTTGTCCGTGGGTAGTAGTCTGCCCACCAGACTACTACCCCAATAAAAAATTTTTTAAAAAGGTATTGACAATATAGATAAAGTGTGCTATACTATATGCGTAATCAAATGAAGCCATATCGGTTGCACTACCGACCACCGAAAAAAATTTGAAAAAAGTTTTAAAAAACTCTTGACAAATCGGTGAAAGTGTGCTATAATATAGGTGTAATCAAACGACAGGGGTTACAAAAAATCAAAAAGGTAGGTATAGAAAAACTATGAAAACTGTCAAGTATTTGAACGAAAAAGGCAATGTATCGGGTAAGGTCAGGGACGGCGTGCGCGCGCAGATGAACGCTAAACTCGCCGCTATGCTCACCGAGCAGTTCGATGATGTCGTACCCAACGCAAATGGCGGCTACGCTGTACCCGTTGCGGTCGATGAGAAGTCGGGCGATACCCTCTACGCGACCGTCAACTTCACCCTCTCCCTCAAAGATCCCGCCGCAAAGGTCGAGCGCAAGAAAGCCGACAAGGGCGACAGGGCTGAAAAGCCCGCCGAGGAAGAACTCCCCGATTTGTTCTAATCGGGGAACACCGCCCCGCTTAATGCGGGGTTTTATTTTATCGTGGGTTAGTAGTCTGCCTACCAGACTACTACATTTTTTAATTAAGGTATTGACAAAATTATTAAACTATGATATAATAGACTTACAAAAACAGGGAGGGTATTATGTATAAATATTATCATTGTGAAACTTGGAACGGTCGCACCGTGTGTCGCACTTGGATAGACAATAGTTATATTGAAACTTGGGGTATTGATATGGCTATTGCGCTCAACGCTATATTTGCTTTTTTAAGCCTTGTAGTATTTGAAATAGCCGCTTGGTTGTGGTTTATACCAGCAACATTTATTACCGTTGCCTTAATTCTCTTTATCATACGCAACGCATATGTCAAGCGGCAAGTAGCAAAAATAATAGCAGAACTTTCAAGCAGCGCAAAGCAAAAAGAATTAGAACGAATTTACGAGCAAGAAACCGCGAAACTACGAGCAGAATTTAAAACGTTACAAACAACTCGTATAGGGGAAATGACAATCAAAGATAAAGAAAGATATGAATTACTCCAAAAAACAGAGAGATTTATGTGAACCTCTCCGCATTAGTAGTCTACCACCAGACTACTATTTTTAAAATAAAAGTTGATAAAACTATTGACAAAGTTGTCAACTTGTGATATACTATACTTACAAAACAAAGGAGAGTAACTTATGCAAATCATACTTATTTATCTTGTGTTCCAAACTATCTATGTTATACTGAATACTATTAAAAGTATTCTCACCATCAAATCGACCAAACTTGTAGCAAGTATAGCCTCGGCTGTAACATACGCGGTGTATGTATTCGTTCTTATCTATACTGTCGCCGACTTTTCTATCTATGTCAAAGCGGGGTTGACCGCCGCCACTAATTTTATCGGCACTATGATTTCTATGGCAATACTTGACAAGATAAGAAAAGACCGTGTATGGAAAATTGAAGCAACGGTAAATAATTTGCCCGACGCTAATCAAGTGATTAACGAACTAACCGCCACCAATATCGGTTTTAACTATGTGGTCAGTTGCGGTGCAAGACGAGATTATATCTTCAATATCTATTCCAAGAATAGAAAAGAAAGTTCGACCGTTAAAAACATACTCAACAATGTTAAGGTTAAATTCTCGGTGTACGAAAACAACTTGAAACTGTAACACTCGCCCACTTGTGGGCATATGGTAGTCTGCCACCAGACTACCACTTTTTCTTTTTACCCCTTGACAATAGAGAAATATTGTGATATAATATAGGTACAAAATGAAAGGAGAACTACTATGAGTATATCCGAACACACCGTCTATCTTACTGACGAAGAATATGAAATGTTTGAGCGTGTCGCCTATATGTGCAAGCGTATCCACAATAGCGAGTTTGCAGGTGACGAACTAAAAGCAAAAGCAAAGGCGGCAGAGGACGCTGTAAATATTATGTGCTATATTAGCGCAGAAGAAAAATAAAACAACTATGGCAACAGATTTAATTAAAATGTTAAAAAAATTATATGGCTTACCGCCTTATGACGGGTGGACAAACCATTGTTATGGTGACCCAATTCTCACCAAATCAATTCACGACCACTACACACAAGCAGAAATCAATCAGGCTAAACGACAACTCGGTTTATATATACCTTCAAATATATCTTAACTATCCGTGCCTCCTTGTTTTGCCTCGGACATTTATTGTTCGGGGTTCTTAGTAGTCTGCCACCAGACTACCAAAAATTTCGGTCGTACTCTTGACTTTTACCGAAATTTGTGATATAATAAAGGTACAAAAATAAGGAGAACGAATTTATGAAAATCAATTTTAATTTCTCAACGGACTATACCGTTGAAATCCACGACCACGATATAGTTCGCGCTCTCGCGGCATATTGCGCCGAAAACAATGTGACACCCGATGTCGCGCTCGAAGAACTTGACGGTAACATAGGCGGCTTTGATTTGAGCGACAACGCTGAACCGTGGCATATCGTTGCGTTAAATGACCTTGAAGTAAATGCGGTAATGCTAACTGAAAAGGAAGCAGCAATCTTCGACGAAGAAGAAGAACGCGTGTACAACAAGCAAGCAGTAGACAAAGACCCGTTTAAGGTAGACGGACAAATATCTTTATTTGATTAAGGAGCAGCAACAATGGAACTAACAGTAACAGGAAAAATTTGGTACGCTTGTATTCTCTCTGACGAAGACAGTTTGCAAGTTCTTGACTATGCAAAAGAAAACGACCTCTCTATTGAGGAAGCCGCAATGGAACTGTACAACAAAGGGGAAATCAGTTTTTATGAGGAATGTGTAGAAAGTGACTACTCCACCGAAAATATCGAACTCGTCGAAACCACTTACGAAGAGGACTACTACCTTGAACACGGGTGCTTCCCTGATGACGAGGACTAGGACTGATGTCCTCTCCCCTTGGTAGTCTGCCTACCAGACTACTATCCCCATAAAAAAATTTTTAAAAAAGTATTGACTTTTTTAAAAAAATGTGATAAAATACTCTTGTAAGTTGAAAGAAAACAAAACAAATCGCTTGAAACTTACGAAAAAATTTAAAAATTTTTTCAAAAAATTTTTAAAAACCTCTTGACAAATTAAAGCAAATGTGCTATAATATAATTACAAAAAAACAAAAAGGAGCGTGTATGGAAACTTTTCTTTCTAAAATCGCGGAAGTAAAAGACCGCAAGTTCAAAATCACCACCACCGCCAAAGGGGTAGAACAGTTGCAACAGACCGAACGCAACACCCTCAAAGCAGAACTCGTCAACGCATTATTCGCTGACATTAAGGCACAGTACGACTTCACTTTCCGTGTAAAAGACGGCGTAATGCTCGAAATCGAGAACGCCTCGGTCGCAGACGGCGTAACCAACGAACTCGGTAGCGGTGCTATCAGCATTACTATCGACATTAAGGTAAACGACCTTGAAACCAACGCGGAAAGCGAGAGCGAAAACTACCGCATTGAGGTAGAGGAAAAGGCGGAAAAGAAAGCGGCGGCGGCGGCAAAGAAAGCCGACAAAATCGCCCGCGACACCGCCGAACGCAAGGCAAGGAAAGGGGAATAACCCCTTTCCCCCAAATAAGGGGGGCTAACTACCAAAGGAGCATATGATGTTTAACTATACAATTATTGCCGCCATTCGCAGAATAGACAAGGTATTAAAAGACTTGTCGGCGGCATTAACTACTCACCCCGCGGAACGATCCCGAAGGTTTCGCCACGCCCAACACCGCGGGGCACAATATGCGGCTGGGAGTTCGGTTTATCAAAACGATTACGGTTAGCGCCTGCGGGCGCGTAAACTACCTTTACACTAATTATTATACGACGACATTTACGGCGCCCGTTATATCGGACGCCGTTCTTTTTTGGGTTGGTAGTCTGCCCACCAGACTACTACCTTGCCGATAAATGGGTAAAAAATTTTTAAAAAATTTTTTAAAAAAGTATTGACAAATCCTTTTGAATGTGATATAATAGACTTGTCATTAAGGGTTAGGGCTATTTGACATAATGACACAAAATCTCACAAACCGCCCAAAGGACTAATATTTTGAAAGTAATGATTTTTGACACCGAAACGACTTCACTTGAAAAGCCGTTCACCTACAATATCGGCTACTGCATAGCAGACACCGACACGCGCACTATCGTTCTCCGCAGAGAATTTGTAGTGGAACAGGTATGGCACAATTTGGAACTCTTTTGTTCCGCATACTACGCAAACAAGCGCGAACTTTATGTGAGCCGTATGAAAGCGCAGAAAATTAAAATGGATAAGTTCGGCTACATTTGCCGTCAGATGAGGTCGGACATCAAAGAATTTGAAATCGAACACGCGTATGCGTATAACTCACCGTTTGACGAAAAAGTTTTCAACTTTTGTTGCGATTGGTTCAAGTGCATTAACCCTTTCGATAATGTAACTATCCACGACATACGCGGCTATGTTCACGGCGTTTTAGTCACGGTTGCTTATGAACAGTTTTGCGAACAGTACAAACTTTTCACCGACAGCGGCAATTATTCTTCCACCGCCGAAACCTCCTACCGCTACATTTCAGGCGAAACCGAGTTTAACGAGGAACACACCGCTCTCGCCGATAGCGAAATTGAAACCGCAATTTTGTTCGCTTGTATGGACAGGGGAGCGGACATAACTATTGACTACGCGGTGAGAAAATCTATCGAGCGCGTGACCAAAAGAACTTTGACGGTCATCGACACCGACGGCGAAGTGTTCGAGTTTGAATATAACAAGCGCATTAACCGTGACGGCGGAAACAAGATTATCTTGAAAGACGAGGGGTAACACCCCTCTTTTTTCTATGCCGAGATAGTAGTCTACCTACCAGACTACCCAAAATTATATTCAAACTATTGACTTTTATCGAAATTTATGATATAATATAATTACAAAATAAAAAGGAGATTATAAAATGAAACTCAAACCTCGTTCTGCTTTTACCTTTGAACTTACCACGGAAGAGTTCAGTGCCTTGGTAATGGTAAAAGAAATGATGTCCGACCTCGACCGTATGGACGGTGACGGACAGTTTGCACTTGAAATCAGTGACAATGATTTCATCTTCGGAGTAATACACGATTACTTGGAAGCACTCGTTGATATGGCTAATGTCCAGAGGGGATAAAACCCTCTGTTAGTAGTCTACCCCAGACTACTATAAAAGTTGATAAACCTATTGACAAGTTGATAAAGTTGTGATATAATAAAGGTACAAAAAACGAAAGGAGATTATAAAATGGAACTTATTATTGGCGCACGCTTGTCGCTTACTCGTGATGAGTATTTAAAACTTGTCGCCGCACTTGATATCCTTGAAGATATTGCAGGTGACTACAACAGCGACAAATATGAAATCGAACTATTCGGCTACGGTGGTGCCGTACAGGACGCAGCAGACACTATCAGAACTATGATAGAAAATAGCATAGATTGAGGTAATATTATGGAATTTATCACAACTGTTAGACTTACACCCGACGAAAAACAAACCCTCCGTGACGCGGTGGATATAATAAATAAACTCTATGACTATGACACAGAGTATAACTTTATGCACCGCGCAGTACCTTGCGGCTATTCCTACGATGACGCAATCGAAGTATTAGCAGGCATATTAAATGAGGCAGAGTGATATGAAAATTCAAATGACACCCACTTTGTATCTCACTCAAAACGACCGCGAAACTCTCCAACGGGCTCGTAGTTTGTTGATCGACATACTCAACGACTCAGACTGCGACTCTATCGAAAACGCATTATTTGGCGAACCTATCCTTGAGGATATGATAGACAATCTTGATATCATCATTCTCAATAGTGAATACGAATAATAACACCGTGTGAATATCATCACACGGTTTTCTTTTGGTAGTCTGCCCAGGGTAGACTACTTTTTCGTTGTTGTCAAGTCTTGACTTTTCACTCATAATATGTTATAATATAAGGTTATACATTTATATCCCCAGACTACCAACCGCCGCCCTGTTACCATCGACCTGTCACCCCAGACTACTCCCAGACTACCACCCCTATATTGACGTTTCCCCATAAGCAGCAGCAAGATAAGCTAGAGGACCGCATAAGCAGCAGCATTGGCAAGCTACAATAAGCTGCATTCGGGGCGCCAAAAGACAAACTTCGTCATGAGATGAAATCTTGTTTGTGTCAAATTTTTTGGCTAGCGGAATGGCTACTTTTTTAAAGCGTTTTGGGCGGCGGATAGGTAGCTCCCAGGCTCACGTCCAGAAAAAATTCTACGCCTCAAGCAGCAGGAGCCCCGCAAATTACGATCCAACCTCCATTTGATTTTCGCCGCGATTTACGTTATAATATAAATGTAAAATGAATCAAGGAGATAAAAAAATGATTAAACTCCAAAGGCTGGAACACCGCTATGTCACTGAGAAAGCGGAGCTTACCCTTGATAGCGAAGCATTATCCGAGTTGACCGACTATATCAAGCAGGAGTATGTGCCCGTCAATCCCGCAAATAAAATCCCAACCCTTACCGACGACATCATCGCCGCAGTATGGAATGGGGAGATATTCGATGAGGATTGCTATGTACGTTATCGCGTTGAAAGCAGCAACACCAAGGGCATGTCATTAAGTACTGTCATCATGGACGAGTTATCCATTATGTTCGCAGATGGCGACGAGGTAGAGTACACTACTATCGAGACCGACTACGAAGACGCTACTCCTATTATGGTAAAGCACCCTGATTAATGCGGCACGCGCCGAAGCATAAAGTTGATTTTTGCCGCAATTTACGTTATAATATATATAGAAAATGACAAATAGAGGAAATAAAAAATGACTGAAGCAGTACGCGCAGAATTGGAAAAGTATCAAATTACATTTACCAACGAGAACGGCAATGTCATGGTATCCGCTCGTAACAAGGAGCGCGCTACCGCCATTAAGACATTAGCTCGATTGGTAGGTGCGGAGTTCGCAGACGCAATGGTCGTCACCAAAGACGGAGTAAGTATCCCGTTAGGTATAGACCGCGCCACCGAAGAAGTAATATGGGCACACCTTGAGGTGACGGTGAATATGAAAGAGCCGGCCCCCGCCCCTGAGAAACCTACCAACAAGAAGAAGATGTTTTAAGGAGATATATAAATCATGGAAGCTAATGCAAGCAAATGGACAATCGAAAGCGCAATTGCGTATACCAACCGTGCGACCTATAAGGGACTGCGGTACTGGTCCGCTATGGACTTTCTGAAGCTGCGCAAAGCTGGACCTTATGCGCCCGCCGCCATAAATCCTGAACAGGTTGCGGCGCCCGTAAAGAAAAAGGTTGTAAGCAAGAAGCACAGCACCGCGAAACGCGGCGGCACGAAAAATTGATTTTCGCCGCGAATTGCGATATAATATATATAGAAAATGAGAGATAACGGTACGAAAAATTTTTCCGTTCTGTGAGCGGTCAAGAAATTGACTTTACCCCAAAAATGTGTTATAATTATATTACCCAATAGGGCTGTGGTGATTTCGTAAATTGTACAACCTCGGCTCTTGCGAAACAACTGCGCTTCTCCCCGCCGCCTGTTTTGTTTCGATTGTAGGGCGGCGGATATATGCTGGCGATAGGTGCCTCCTCGTGGCGTCGGCGGGTAAACTAACCTCTATCAGTTAGTGAGCTAAACCTATATTGGGTTCGTGACCCCAGCTGGGTATTACTGAATGATACCTCATCGTCTCCTCGCGATGTTAAAGAAGTAGCTGGATAACGGTTTGCCAATTCTGAAGTGTGGAAGAATGGTGCGCTGGTTGCAAGCGTTTCAAAATGTGCATCAGGCGTAGGCGACAGACCTTATTGCTGGAGCCCGTAAGGAAACGCGGTAGCCCTGTTAATGCTGCTCCATGAAAGCATCAATGTCTTTTCTGCATAGGACATGGAAATGGGAAAATGCTGGACCCGCAACACCTCAGGGTAAGAGACCTAACGAGTCAGGGTGCACACATTGAGTTGATCATAGCAATAGATGTGGTGTAGAAGTATGATTGAGCCAACCTATAAGGGGTAAACCTGTGCGGTTGGAGCGCATTAGAAACAAGAAATAACACCGAAAGGCGCATACGTGTATTGGGGTGACGGGTTTCTCCAAGGCAATTAAGACCCCACATAAACGGCGTCGACTGCGTTTATGGAGCCACCAGATACGGCTTAGAGAGATTAAGGTCTCATATCTGTACCGCGCAATGATAGTAGCGGGGAACGGTACATATGACCGTGTATGTATCACCACCCAGACCGAAAGGTTTGGGTGGCATTTTTTTAGTTGGCGCGCAAATTTGACTTTTAACGCAAAGTGTGCTATACTATAATTGTAAAAGTTGATAAACTATACAAGGAGGTTAATCAACGTGGAGAATAAAGTTGATATTCCTGGCTTGAAAGTTGAGCGCGACGCATTTGGATTTTACCGCACTTGGTGGGAAGAGATAGAAGACCTATATACCGATAACGCAAAAGATGCAATCGCAGATTTGGTTGTGGGAATTTGCCGCTATGCTTTTGAAGGTGTCGAATTTGAGTCATCTATTGGTGAAGTGCGACGTTCATTGATGAGTAAAAGATACGCCATCGACAAACAGATTGAACGCTACGCAGCCGCAAGTGAAGATGGTAAGAAGTCCCGCAAAGTAACCGATGAGCAAATTTATACTGCAATAGCGAGTGGACAATTTACTACGCAAGCCGCACTAGCAAAGTTCTTGTTCATTTCGCCGCAAGCAATTAGTAAAAGGTTTGCACATTTGGGTATTAAAATTGGAGATATTGAAATTGCAAAGCAAAGACTTGAAGCTCTAAATCCAGAACGAGAAGACATCGACGAACCAATTTGAAGTAGCCAAAAGGCTAATTCTCAACTCCCGTCGGGAAAGTTGACAACTTTGTCAACTTGACAAACAACAACAACCAACAAAAATATAGTTGATATTAAGTTGATCAACATCAACTTAACACAACTAAAAACAACCAACATAATAAAAATAGTTGATTGATTGATATTGATCAACTTAGAACCAAAAGTTGATTTTGAGCTAAAAAATAAAAACGAAAAAATTTTTTGAGGACAAAAAATAATGGGAAAGACATTAAAGAGAGTGAAGATACTTAATGAAACCGTTTTTGATAAACAGTTAAAAGAACTTGAAACGGTTGATTTTGAAGTAAAGAGTTTAAGAGGGTTTCCAAGCATTGAACAAACAAAACGAAATAGAGTAGGAAGAGATTTAATGGAAGGATTGTATAACTACTTGTTTGGTTTGCTTGATGAAAGTGGAATTGCAAATGTTCATTACACAAATGAGGGTATTGCAATTGAAGTGGAGAACGATAAAGTGTATGAACAATATCCAGAAGGAAATGGCTATATTACGCTGGTGGTGAATATGACAATACCGAACCTAGGTTATGACGCATTAGAGAATTTGAGGGAAGAGGATAAGGATTACGAGCCAGAAACGTGAGAGAACGTAAACTTATTGAGCCTGGTGCACTACCATGGGGACAAAAGTGATCAACGTGGAGTATCAACGTTGTCAACATTAGAGAAGAGGGTACATTACTAT
>Ga0310786_10005834_pt1 | contig 16590 bp, 38 predicted proteins | sample AusTroGonzalo_MG_FD_203881 | JGI IMG/M metagenome (GOLD analysis project Ga0310786, IMG submission 203881) | Bovine rumen microbial communities from tropical cattle in Woodstock, Queensland, Australia - Gonzalo_03 (v2) (version 2) | ecosystem: Host-associated > Mammals > Digestive system >... | reverse complement strand
CTATAATTTGAAGAAAAAGGAAACCGCATGAACGGAGGGCGAAAGCCCTCCACCACTTCAAAGGGAGGAAGAAACAATGTATAACAATGAAACCACGGAAACCCTGTTCCAAATGCTTATGCAAGCACAAACAGACTATTACAACAGCCGCACGCAAGACAACGAAAACAAGCTGCAAGCAATCACGGCGGAACTGAAAAAGCGCGGAGAAAAGCCGCTTGGATGGTAAGGGAGGAATAAACAATGAAAACGAAAAGACTACCCGTCAAATATCGCCCGCTTTTGGAAGGATACCCGAACGCAGGCCCCCGCCCGAATGTCACGGGAATGAAAAAGCGGTACTATGGCGAAGATAGTATATGCGTTATGTGCGGAGAATATCTTTACTGCCTCGGGAAAAACTTCACGGACACAAACGCCGCTTTCATCTATAACAAACTTGCACACTAGGAGAGCGCAAGCCCTCCACCACCCACGCAGAGCGACGCGCCTCCGGGCGCGGTAATGCGGGCGGGAATTATCCCGGCGGTCGCAACCCCGCAAAAACAAAAAGGAGGAAAAAGAAAATGTTTATGGAAATCAGCGAATACCTTGGATTTATAACGATGGACAAAGATTTATCACGCTATCTGTATAAGAAATATCTCGAACATGATATTTTGTGGTCGTTGCCGATATGCTGGAAACATGACAGCCCGGAATATTGGGGAAACATCCTTTGCAAAACAAAAGACGATTGCGACAAATGGCTTGAAAAAGCCATAGCATACGACAAAGCTAAAAAAGCAGAAAAAGCACACTAAGCCGAAACGCCCGCGAGGGCGTCCGGGCAGGGACGGCAACCCGCCCGCCGATGATGGCAAGCCGAAACAAAAGGAGGTTTTACAATGGGAGAGTATGCAAAATTTAACGGGGAAGAAATCAAGATCGGAACGTGTAACATGATGTATTATTTGCGCTACGATCAAAAAAACCTTGTGGAGCCAATTCCGGGCAATATCGACCCGGTAAAAGACATACGGTCTATATGGTTTCGCGCCCCAAGAGCAGACGAAGAAAACATTATGCCGGGTGAATTTGAATATTATGGCTTTTGCGGTTCTAAGCCAATCCGAATTTACATCAAAGAACATTACAAAAACTTTGCCGAAGAAACTAAAGAACTTTGCTTGAAAAATCCGGGACTTGTGCAATTATCACATAAAGAAACGGGCATCCTGATAAATGCAAACTGCTACCACGGGCACAAGGGAGAAAACGCCGAAAACGTGCATTATAACGGATTCAACCCTAATACTTTGGGAATTGTTGGAATCGGTTTCCGCGACGGAGAAGCAAACGCCCTGATCGGTTGCGTAGCTTGCAGGGAAATATTTGCAAGGTTTACCCTCAACGACCTCGAAAAAGTTGCCCCATTTGGCGACGATGTAATAAACTTCGATTATGTTATTCATCAGATGTTGCAGATGGAAAGGGAAATAGCATAAGAAGCACGCCTAACCCGCACGGGGGCGGGGCAAAACCCGCCCTAAAAATACCCCTTGACAGTATCATGATTGCATGATATAATGCAACCACAAAGCCCACAACAAAAGGAGGAAAAAGAAAATGGCAAAAATCAAAGCTATCCTTGTATGGAACGGCGACACCAACATGAAAGGCGGAAGCTACAAAGTACGTTTCGAAGATGACGGCACAATCCCGGCGGAATGGGTAACGGTCGGCAGCGGAGCGATTCAAGAGAAGGCGGTCATGCTTGAACTGCCCGAAGGATGGAAGAAGATCGAAACCTCCGCGACGCTTAACGAATACGCGCTTATTCCGCCGGACGGGAAATGCGGCGGCGCCTGCAATATGTATAGCGTTTTTGGTAACGATTGCGAAGTAAAAGACGGATATATCAAAGCGAACTACACCAACGACAACGACCGCCCCGCATGGGCGAAGATCAAGATTGTGGAGGCATAGCATGGACAAACCTAAGCGCAACTATTCGCGGGCGGAACTCGCCGCCCGCAACCGCTACAACGCGAAAACATACGAAGCCCTAACCATACGAGGCAAAAAGGGCTGGAAAAACATCGTCAAGGCCGAAGCCGAGAGACAGCACGAAAGCCTGAACGGATATATCATGACAGCCATTTTTGAGAGAATAAATAGTGGCAGCTAAGGGAGGAAAAGAAAATGAAGGCTTACAAAATTATGATGCAAAATGGAACCAAAAAGGAAATGACGTATGACGAAGTATGCGCCGCTTTGGAAATCAACCCAAACGTGCAATTTGTGAAAATCACGACACGCGGCACGATCGGCGCGTATGTCGGCAAGCCGGAGGAGTTCAGGCACCTGCGCCGCATGATTGAAAAGGCTGGCTTTGTAGCATCAAAAGCCTTGAAAGCATAACCCACAACAAACAAGGCCGAGGCAATCGCCCCGGCCTTTTCTCATGCTTAAAATACTCTTATCACTTGCACCTGCGCCGCAGCCTGCAACGCAAACGAACGAATCTCATTTAATACGAAATAATACGTTGATTCGCTGATATGCGTCGATCTCCGCCCCCTGTTCGGAGAATAACGCCGCCTGAAAACTTCCCGCCGTATAGCATCGCCCTCGCACCAATTTGCCACGGCGCTGCAAACCGTCAACCATTGTGCGGGATTTTTCAAACCACGCAGGCAGGACTGATACTGTTTGCACCCCGAAGCGCACCGGGCTTTTTGTCGCCCCCGTGGACACTCGTACCATTCGACATACGGCACGCCCTCCGCCAGCCGTATCGCCGTCTGTGCCGTTCTATCCGAAATGCGCGCATGGCCCGAAGGCGCGCCTCCCGTATGCCCGCCGCCCGTTACGGCCTCCATGAGCGCGTCACGGATTTCGTTTTCGTGCCATAACACAAACTCTATTTTTTTAATGTTATCGTCTCTCGCCGCACGTACCAAAATCTGACCTCCATAGACGGCCTTCTCGCCGTCTTTTTTGTCGTTCACGATAAAATCATCGCGCCGAAGATAAAACCCGCTAAAAACGCCCTCTCTGCGCGTCTGACAGGATTTTGAGATTTTTGCCCGTTATAACTTCTCCGAAATGCTTGCAATTCGGATTTTCCCATACGTTTTCACATTCGTATCTGCCGATCGGGCAAGCGTGCTTTACATCGTCCGTCCACTTCTCAAAAACTACATGACAAATTTTATGCGTTATCGCGCATCGTGCCATCATCTTCCCTCCTTAAGAATTATCACAGCAGCCTCCCCGCCTCTACCTCCCGCAGTTTCTTTTCCCACTCGCCGCGATCATTCGCCGCCGCATCCGTCTCAAATGCCATCATCAGGCGCATGGACGCATTGATTATATGCGTTTCCTCCCTGTTGCCCATTAGCCACATATTGATATGGCGCATAGCGCGCGCCAAATGTTCTTTTGCGGGAATCTCGCGCCATGTCTCGCCCGGATATTTCCGCTGGCCCGCCGTCAACCCCGCCGCCACCGCATCAAGCCAAGCCGCCGAAATATAGCGGTATTCGTTCGTTTCCGTCTCTTGTGGGTACTCATTCGCCATCGTTCGCCCTCCTGTTCCACGCTTCTATGGCTTCTTCTCTTGAATGATACCAGCCGCTTTCAGCGCCGCAGCCGCCTGCTCCATAGTCACACAAAACCGCGTGATGATCACGCCAGCCGTTTTTCCCAAGCCTGACGATCGAAGTCGGCGCGTGTCCGTCGCCGCAAAACGGGCAAGGTTTCAAGTCCTTATTCGCCATCATTCGCCGCCCCCTTTAGCACCGCCAGCAACCTTTCGCCAGCCGCCCGCGCTAACTCGTCCCCGTATTCGCCGTATTCATCCGCGAATTCCAACTCCCTTATCACTTGCGCCCGCTGACCCGCAGACATATCCCGCACCTTGCCCCCGATGTAATTGCAGACTAATTCCGGCGCGTAAGTATGCCGAGGCAGGGCATAGCGCAAAGCAAACACCATGACCGTGAGTTCGTCCCGATTAATGCCGTCGTCGTTCATTGTCCCGCCTCCTGTTCTTCAGCCAGCGTCATATATCTATCAATAACCGAGTCAGCAGAAACGTCGTTTTCCCAAACTGCGGCAAGCGTTTCAGCGGTAAGTCTCAAAGCCCTTTCCAAAATGCGGTTTTGTCGTTCCAAAGCTTCGTTTTCGCTTTCCAACATATCTTCGCGAGTTATAATAAGGTCTATCATTGTCACGCCTCCTCTGCGTAGTCATAACCCGGAAGCGGGCAGCGCGGATTCATTTCGTTCCGCCGCACCAAGCCGCGCACATACTCAAAACCGCATTTACCGTACATATCGCGCATTTTCGGCGGCTTGTAATATCTGCACTCGCCGCACGTTTTCGGCTTTTCGACGCGAACCAATTCCTTCACTTCGCCGCCTCCCCATCGAACAAGCTGCACCCGAAGCCAAATTCACGATACACGCGGAACCAATCCGCCGCCTCCATCGTGACAAGCCAGCCGCACCCGTTTTTCCGATGAAACACCGCGGGCAAGTCTCCCCGCCCTGCCGCCTCCGCATCACGTCGCGCTTGCGCCATCGCGTCATAGATGTTCAGCTTTTCCACCCTTTTGCACTCAATCGAAATTCCCGGCAATCCTACAACATCAGCCGCTTCGCCACTTTTCCCACAATACTGCGCCGTGCGCCGCGCTTCATACCCGTGCGCCTTGATAAGCCGCACAAGTTCCAACTCGCCGCGCTTGCCCTTCTGCCTACTGTTTGGCATTTTTAATCCCCCAATATCGCCACGGTTTCATGGCATTTTCGCGAAACATCTTCAAAGGCCAATCCCCCGGAAGATTAGATAAACCGCACCTTTCACCATATCCAGCGCCGGGAACAGCAAAAACACAAGAATCACAAGAAATCCGTTTATCGTCGTCAACGCAATATTGCTTTATAAGCGTCGCCGCAGCGACAACTTCATCTTTCGATATAATGTCACTCGGTTTCATGCTTCATTCCCCGCGTTCTCAAAAATTCCTCAAGCCCCCAATTTAACGGTTCTCCGTTGTCCTGTATTTCACAATGAAAACCTTCGCAATTAAACGGGCAATCGCATTTGTAATGTACACAATTTGCCTTTATCACAAAATCTGCGTGTGACTGGCACCACCTTTCCACCGTCAGCGCAGCCTGCACCACATCTTCCCTCGTCATAGTCTTTTCGCCTCCGCAATCTGCGCGATTTTCCCCGCCAGCAGCGCCTCCCGCACTTTCGGCAGCGCCGTCAGCACCGCCTCATTCTCCGCATCATCGCGCCGCCGCTTGCAAATCTCGTTATACATCTTCACAAACTGACCGCGATAAACGCCGACTTCGCTTTCAAGCATCATGCAAAGCTCGTATTTCCCCATGCACTCCGCTGCGCGCTTCACTTCGGGGCATGAGTACGTCCATTCTTCGTACAAGTGGCACTTGTCCACCAGCCGCATCACTTCTTCCCACGCCTCCGCCGCCGTAGGAAGCGCCGTACCGTTGGCGTACTCCGAGACAGAACGCGCCGCCTCAAAAATCTCCGCGATCGTCGGGAAAAACTTCGCCGTCTGCATCAGCTTTGCCATAGCCGCGCTGACGGCCTCGACAGGCAAAGAAGAAAGGGCGCGGGCATAGATAGGCCACGCCTCGGCCTGCATCTTTGAACTGTTCGGGAACACCGAAGCGTAGGGCTTAATAACCCGCAAAATCGCTTCTTCCTTCGTCATTTTCTTCCTCCTCCCTGCGCCTGAAAAACTCAATGGCGCTATCAATATCGTCCTGTGTACTGCTTTGCGGCTTTGTGGATAACTTTTCCTTCGTTTGAAACTTCTCCCACGTCAAAATCTTTTGCTTCCAATTTCTGACAGGTACGCCGTTCTTGTCTTTCCATTCGCCAACCGTGAAATAGTCATAGAAGTCCTTGGCAACGACATGAAGGCCGCGTTCCATGACGTACTCGTTGACTTCTTCCAACGTCGGCGGGACAAACTTCGCGCGCGCGCTTACATTGTTTACCTGTCTAGGTTTAGGTTCTTGTTTATGTTTATTGTTTAAGATTGCCCCTATGTTCTCGTCGGTTTTTGCACTAGGTTCTCGTCGGTTTTTCGTCGGTTTTTGTACTATGTTTTCGTCGGTTTTTGTACTATTTTTTAGTACCATATCTAGGGGCATTATTTTGTATTTCGTCGGTTGATTTCTTTTTGTTCCACGAACAAAATCAATCAGACCTTTTTGTTTGAGTAAATTCAAAGCCGCGAAAATCGTTTCGCTTCTTCTTATCCCCACAGCTTGCCCTATCCAATAATCAGACTGCGTAAACCATTCCTTCCAACCCGTCCTGTTATTTACATGAAACAAATGATAGTAAATAGCTATCGCGTTTGGTGTCAGGTTTCCTACGCTGATTTCGTCAAAGGCTTTTGACTGTTGAATAAAATCCACTCACTCCACCGCCTCAAAACGGAATATCCGCCCCGTTATCCACCGCCACAAACGGCAAACCGCCCTGTTCTGCCACGCTTTCCTTACTTTTACTCTCAACAAACTCTACACGATCTACCATAATATCCGTCGTATGCCGTTTCGTTCCGTCCTTCGCCTCATAGCTGCCCGTCTGAATCCTGCCCTCTAGTAAAATCCTACGGCCCTTGCCGAAGTAATTGCCAATCAGTTCCGCCGTCCTGTCCCACGCGATGCACGGCAGAAAATCTGCGCCAGCATCCTTCTTCGCCCTATCGCAAGCGACAACGAATTTGCAATAAGTCTTCCCGCCCTGCGTCGTCTTGACTTCCGGGTCACGCACCAACCTACCGCACAAAATCACCTTATTCATAAAATTTCCTCCATATACTTCATATAGTTTTTACCCAAGTCCTCGATCTCGGCCTCTGTCAGCGCCTTCGACGAAGCCTTCTTATATTTCAGCTTGATAATATCCGCGAAATCCTGCGCCTTCGCGCCCTTTGCCGTGCCTTCCTCGAAGATATACCGAAGCGCCGCTGTCTTTGCGTCGTCCTTCGGCGCTGTCTGTCTAGGGGTGTCTTCGCGCCTAATATATTTACTCTCCGCCCGTCCACGGTACACGTCGGCAGCCACACCAAGCATCTTTGCCGCCGTGCCAAGCGCATCTGTAATCGCCATTTTATAGCCCTCGTCGTTTCCGTGAATCCCATTCTTGTCTTTGACAATCAAAAAGTCCCCGCCAAATCCGGGAATAGCATCACTCCACGCATCGCCCTCCTTGACATACAAATTCACGTTTACAAACACCATCAATTCGCCTGTCGGCGGCACGGCCTCGGTAAACGTGTTGACGATCTCAAACTTCCAACCAACGCCGCACAATCCGAACTCGTTTGTCAACGCCTCCCACTTCCATTGTGGGTTTATGTCCGTAAACCCCTTCAACCTGCCGCCCGTAATCGTTTTCATGGCATCAGGCGGAGGGCTTGCCAAGTTTCTGTAATGCTCGTTCATCTTCAAACCTCCTTTGGCGCGAGGCATTACACCCCGCGCCGCCAACCATAGATCAAAACTCGATTACTTCATCTTCTGCCAATTCCACAAAATTTACCTTGACTTCTTCGTGATCGTAAAGGCTAATATTGCGAACGGCAGAAATAGCCTTTTCAGCGTCCTCCGCGTCAACAACGACGTTGCCGTGGAACCGTCCGGCCTCCACCTTGTTACCCTCGACATACTCCACGATGATACCCGAAATCATAACATTATACTTTTTCATTTTGCTGTCCCTCCTAGTTAAAATAATGGAATCTCCATTGATGCAAGCATCTTTTCTTTCGCCGCCTTGTAAAACGGCTTTTCAACCTCGAAACCGTAAGCATTTCGCCCCAATTCCGCCGCCGCCCGTAACGTCGAACCACTTCCCGCACACGGATCAATAACAACGTCGCCCGCGTCGGTAAAAATCTCAATTAGCCGTTTCAGTATCGGCAAGGGCTTTTGTGTCGGGTGAATCTTCGGGACGTTCTTCGCGTCCGTCTGCCACTTCATCCAGTTAAGTACCATCCTCCCTCCGTTGTTAAATTTCGGCAGTTTATCGCGGTATAAAACAAGGGCCATCTCAACCGCCCCGACAATCTTCATGTTTGCCTTTAGTACCTGCGAAGACGAATCCTTGATGAAGTATATCGGATAAGCATTATTGAACCCGTGCTTTTTGCCGTATTCCTGCACTAGCGGAATCTGTTGCCAAGCGCAAAATACAATCATAGCGGGTGCCTTGTTGCGCTCTTTCGGTTCCTTGACTAACAGTTTGCTACAAAAATGGAAAAACTCGGCAATATTAAACTTCCCGTCGTTCTTGAAAAAGCTCTTTCCGGCAAGCTGGCTTTCGCCGTTTTTGTTGTCGCCGTCAACGTACCACACAGGATTCGAGCCGTATGCCGCCTTTCCGAGATTGTACGGAATATCAGAAATGACAAGCTGTGCTTTCGCTGGAATGTTATACACCTTGAAATTTTGGAAATTATCGTTGTATAACTCGCACCGCAATTCCCTTTCTCGCTTCTCCATGCTATTTAATCCTTATGCTTGTATGTTCCTCAAGACGCGCGCCCGGAACCGCCTGCCCCGCTTTCAGCGCCCGCAAAATTCCGTCGCGATCAATTTTCGGGGCCTGCCACTTTTTATAGTCCACGGGAATCGCTTCCTCGTCGAATACGTCAGAACGCTGGCTTTTCCGCCATGTGATCTCAAACTGCGTATCTTTCACGGCCTCGCCGTTCAGATGCTTTTTAAGATAACCCGTCAACCAATCGGCCTTTGCCTCTGCCGCCTGTCGTCTCGCCTTAAAAGCATCTTCCTCGGCCTTGTATGACGCCGCATCGGAACGCAGATTCTTTACCAAGAGGGCAATATTCCGTACCTTCTCGGCCTTCTCCATCCGTAATTCCTCGAAGGCTGCCTCGTCCGTGATCTCGCCCGTTTCCTTGTCAATCAAGTCCTCGATTGCCTTGTCAATCTCGTACAGTTTCGCCATGCCTCAATCCTCTGCGCCGTAGAAGCGGTTAATCGCCTCGTCTTCGGCCCTCTCGTCGTAGCCCTCATTCGCTTCCTCGTAATCGTCCCATTCCCAATCAAGCACCATGCGGTTTTCTACGTCCATCTTTCACCCTCCTCAATCATCCATTTCCTGAAAGTTAAGTATCACTACGCTGTTGTAATCTCTGCTTGCCTCCAAGAAGCCAAGCACCGTGTTAAACCCTGCCTTCGCGTACATATCTGCCTCTGTATCAATCAATGCGTGTTCAAAATCGTATTCGCCGGATTCGTTACATACTACATACGACACAAAGTAATGATTCACCCTTTCGCCTCCCTTCTCGCCGCCGCGCACGCCTCACGATATGCCAGCACTTGCAACATTCCATAAGAAACGTGTAACCTCTGCGCCAGCTTTTCCTTTGCATCCATGCGCCGCTTCGCTTCCTCATGTGCCAGCAGCGCCGCCTCCGCCTCCGCGCGTTTCTTCGCAAGGTACGCTTCGCGGCATTTCGCATCGCAAAACCGCGTGGAGTTAGAGTTAGACGCGACAACCTGCTTGCCGCAGAACTCGCACGTTATCATGCGCCCAATACTGCCGTCCGTCGTCTTCTTCTTCCGCGTCCGGCCTGCCTTTTTGTCCCGCAAATACGCTTCATGCCGCGCCTTCTTTTTCGCTTTGTCCCTACAAACCGGACTGCAATACCGCTGCTGCATCACCATCGGCGTGAACTCTGCGCCGCACCACCCGCACTCACGCATAGAACACCATAAGCGCAAACCAAGACGCCACGCCACAAAGCGCAATCCCGACAAGGCCCGCAAAGTCTTTAAGAATCTCCTTGATCTCCTCGTCGCGCAACCGCTGTGCTGCCCGCCGCGCCTTGAACTCCTGCCATTTCTCTGCCGTCATTTTCTCTCCCCCTCACTTGATGTTTACTGCGATTAAGACAGCCGCGCCTAGCCCCGCTAAAACGCCGCTAAAAAAACCAAGCAGACAAAGCGTTAGAAACACCTTCGCCAGCGCCGTGTCGATTTCTTCACGCAATTCGTCCTCAAGCTCAACCATCATGCCGCCTTCTTCCGCTTCCGTTTCGATACCTTGTCAATGGCCTTGAAAACATCTGCCAACTCCTGCAAATCCTCATACTTTGCGCGGAACTGCGACAACTCCAACATGGCCCGCGCCAACACCGCCCGCCTCGTTTCCTCTTTGGAAAGCGCCGTGCTGATTGCAATAAACCGCCCCTGCTTTTCGCTAACGTCTGCGACATTGACAAACGCCCGCGCCGGCTTCGGAATCTCCGCATCTTCGACGGTAACGACAAGGGCGCGAATCATAAGGCCCGCCTGCTGCAAGCGATACTGTTCTGCGGCCTTTCCATCGTCCCACTCAAAGCAGGGGTGAAGCGGGGATTTTACTCCCCGCGCATCGTCAAGCACGATCTTCGGCGTAATCTCGCCGTGCTTCGCCTGCAATTCCTCAAACCGTTTCCCTGCCACTTCTGCTTTTACGGGCATCCCGTACTTCCACGAATAAACCATTTCTTCAACCTCCTTTAATTTCAACCCGACCACTTATAACCCGCATATCGGTCAGCGGTAAACTTGCCTGCCCCAACAGGCCGCGCCTAGCCCAACCATGCCAGTCCTGACCGTGCCTTGCCTGCCCCGCCGTGCCGTGCCGTGCCTTGCCCCGCCTAGCCTAACCGTGCCTTGCCTTGCCTGCCCCGCCTTGCAGTGCCTTGCCAATCCGCGCCTAGCCAATCCTTGCCATGCCTGCCTAGCCTAGCCTCGCCTTACCAGAACACAACATGCCGCGCCTTGCCTGCCTTGCCATGCCTCGCCGAGCCAAAACCGACCCTACCTTGCCACGCCTGCCATGCCTCGCCTTGCCCAAACGGGCCACACCATGCCACTCCGCGCCTGTCCATACCATGCCTGCCAAGCCAAGCCATGCCGTGCCATACCACACACAACCGGGCCTTGCCCTGCCTGCCGCGTTTATGCTACATGGAACCTTCCATGCCCGCCGTCTTTAGAAGGACGCCACTCTCCAACGCCTACCGCAAACCCACCAAGATTAAACATGTTTGCAATCTGTTCAAGCGAAATGCTCATGGGCGCAAACTCAACCATAATGTCGGCCTCCCACTCCAAGAACTCGCCGCGATACCGCAAGTCTGCCGGAGACGTTATGCCGCCAAGCCGAACCATATCTTCGCGCATCGTCGGCGTCCCTTTGATTTCAACAAGATCGTCGGGGATATGAAACGCGCCCCGCGCCGTCGTCTTTTTGTCGATAGCGCCAAGCTGATACGCCGCGTCAATAGCGCAAGCCTTGAAAGCCGTTGCGGGGAAACCAAACCGTGCGCCTTCAAAGTCCTCCGGCGTCGGCTTTTCCGGCTTTTCAGTCAGCCAATAAAGCGAATCGCAATACTCCTGCCAAGGTACGCGCACCTCGCGCCCCGCCTTTGCTTTTTTCAACTGCTTTTCAAGCATCATGCGCTTTGCCTTTTCACTCCACGCATGAACAATGAGAGAAGAATCACCAACAATGTGAATCGTTGCCATCTGTTTCCCGATAGCAGGAACCATGATACGCGGTTGCATTTCCTCTTTTTTCTTAATTGCCATTTTCTTTTTCCTCCTATGCTTTCTTTTTCTCTGTTTTCTTTAGTACAATGTCCCTTTCGTCAATCCACTTGCCTGTCTGATGGTGGATTTCCACAAGCGCGATGCGCTTCATGAGGCGCTCAATCAACGCCTCGTTTCTCTCCATAGCCTCACCTCCTTTGTCATGCCTGCCTAGCCTTGCCTTGCCATTCCTAGCCCGGCCCTACCACGCCTAGCCTCGCCTGCCACGCCCTACCAAACCGAGATACACCATGCCCCGCCGAACCCTGCCTGCCAAGCCTAGCCTTGCCACGCCCCGCCGTACCTGACCTTGCCGAGCCGCGCCTGCCTCACCCAACCTTGCCTCGCCTCGCCTGCCCCGCCTTGCCCTGCCTAGCCATGTCTCGCCGCGCCCCGCCTTGCCTTGCCTGCCATGAAACTAGAATAAAATTCTAGAGATTATGCAAAAAAAATACGGTCGATCGGTATTTTGTAGGCTTCGGAAATGGCCTTTTGATAACGTGCCTGCACGATGCCCGGATTCTTTTCCCATTTTATCAGGCTGTCTTTGCCAACGCCTATAAGTTTTGCAGCCTCTAGCAGCTTCAGCCCTGCGTTAATTCGCGCCGCTTTCAGACTAATTCTGAAATCTTCCATCGCCGTCCCTCCCTTCGATTATTATTCTACTAGAATTTCTCTCTATTGTCAAGAATATTTTTCTATCTTTTGCAAAATAATTTGCGCGCGCTAGAATCATGCGCTATAATATCGGCAAGGAGGGACAAAGATGGACACTAATACGGACAAGGCGCGCGCTCTTTTCTCCGCGCGGCTTTCATCACTCATTCAAAAGAAAGGGATCCGTCAAAACGAATTAGCCCGCGCCGTCAATGTAAGCGAAAGTTCTGTGGGGAAATGGCTTTTGCAAAAATCAATGCCGCGCATGGGAACAATCCAACGCATAGCAGATTATTTTTGCGTCGGTAAAAGCTATTTGTTAGAAGAAAAATCCAATCTTCATAGCGAACGGTGGGCTTTGCTTCATCTAATAGAAGCCCTGCCGGAAGACAAACTGCCCGAAGCGATAAACTATCTTACCTATTTATCGCAGACAGCAAGCCGCGCCGCCAAAGGCGCATAGGTGGAAAGCCGTCTCCGTGAGATTAACCACACGCCATGACGAAGACGGCCTTCCGCCCCACCTGTTGCAAAACATACAACAACTGCCCCTTTTAACTCCCCTTGTAACTGCCCCCTACAACTGCCACGACAACTGTTTCCTACAACTGCGACAACTGCCGCGACAAGTTTTGGGCATAAAAAAGACGCGGTACGCTTCCACCCGTACCGCGCCAGACGCCACTAGATTTTATTGTACCCTACCTTACCACTAAGAAACACGGCAAGTTTTAACCCATAGGCATCGCCTCGCTTCCGCACACCCTCTGTGTTTATATTATATCATAAGAAGCGAAATGAGAAAAGCGCCGGGGAAAAAGATGGCAAAACCCGGCGCCCAAACAAAAGGAGGTTAAGAAAATGTTCGTAAGTGAATTATACCACAAGCGCGCCGCTTTGTATATACGTGTGTCCACCGCCGAACAAACCCGCAACGGATATAGCCTTGGTGAACAGCGGCACGAATTGGAAGGTTATGCACAGGCGAAACATTATGAGATTGTGGATATTTATGCTGACGAGGGAATCTCCGCACGAAAAGCCATAAGCCGCCGTCACGAATTGCAAAGACTTCTGCGCGACGTAGAGGCGGGACGTGTTGAGATAATCGTCATGAAGTGTCTCGACAGATGGATGAGATCGGTGCGGGACTTTTACGCCGTGCAGAATATCCTCGACAAGCATAATGTCGCCCTTGAATTTTCGCAGGAACCCGACTACAACCAAACCACCACGCAGGGCCGCCTGTCTCTCAATATCCGTCTCACGCTGGCGCAACATGAAGCAGACCAAACAAGCGACCGCTTGCGATATGTGTTCGCTGGCATGAGGCGCGACAGACGCATCACCACAGGGCGCGTCCCTTTCGGCTATCGCATAGAAAACAAGCGCGTCGTCGTTGAACCGCAGGAGGCGGAAGCGGTACGCTATGCCTTTTCAGAGGTCATGCGCGGGCGTTCTGCGTATTCCCTCGTCAATGATATATATGACACTTTCGGAAGGGAGATAAAATATACCACGCTGCTGTGGATATTGAAAAATAAATCCTACACGGGAACGATGCAGGGCGTTGAGGCGCTTGCTCCCGCTATCATATCCGAAGAAGACTTTGCCAAAGTGCAAAGCGTACTCGCCCGCCATCCGCGCCGCAAGGATTCGTCCCGCGTCTATCTGTTCTCCGGCTTGATTATTTGCCCCGTTTGCGGGCGGCGGCTTTCCGTCCATCGTTCAAACTGCGGCAAGGAAAAGGCAACGTATTATCAATGCGAGAACCACTACCGCGCAACGAGAAAAGGAACCGCCTGCCCGTACACATATAGCATCCGAGAAGAACGTGTCGAATCGTTCTTAGTCAATAACGTCGCGGCCTTGATAGCTGATACCGTGCGGGAAACCGCGTCAACAAAGCGAAAAACAGCAAATGCCTCTCAAACGCTTTCTAAGGTGGCTAGAAGCCTCGAAAGGTTGAACGAGATATATGTCATGGGAAACATCGGAAAAGAGGCGTACAAGGCCCGCTATAAAGCCCTTAAAAAACAGGAGAGGATTTTGCTGGCAGAAACTATCCCACACAAAATAAAAATCCCTGCCATCTTGCGCGGCGATCAGTTCCCGTTCATCTATGAGACGTGGAATAGGGAAGAACGCCGTGCCTTTTGGCAGGGACTAATTCAACGTATTGAATTTAAGACAGCCGCGCCAACTCCGCGCGATATGCCGCTGGACTTGCGCGTTATATTTTTTTGACTAAGGGCATCTTTAATTTGCAAAAGCCGTCGGGTATTTGTAAATTAAAGCACATCACCCCCAAAGACAAAAACGGGCAGGATTTTCCCTGCCCGTTCATTATACATACCTTTATCCTATTTTGCAACCGCAACGCCGCCGATAATCACCGTGAGAATTTGCCAAAGCAGCCGTTGCCTCTCTAGCTGATTCTCACGTTTCCGATGCTCGGCCTCGGACGCTTTCAAGGATTCGCTTGCAATCTGCAAGTCTCGATTCGCTATCTGCAACGATAGACGCGCACTCTCCGCTTCGTTCTTGGCTTTCTCTAACTGCGCTTTCAGCATCGTCAACTCGTTTTTCGATTGTGCCAATGCGTCCAACGCTACTGTCAAGCTCTCGTCCGACGTTGACAATATGGCTTTCAGCGTTTCGTTGTTCGTCTCTAGCGCGCTCAAGTGCTGTTCCAACGTCGCTAGTTCCTCCGCCGTTATCGTGTACGTCGTCGCCGCCGAACACAAGCCAACAGACCCCACAAAGGGCAATAAGAAACAAACCATAAGCGAGATAGCGCACAACTTTGTTTTGCGTTTCAAAGTCCACACGTTTACGCCTCCCTTACGCCTTCGGCGGGATTTCATAGCTATACTCATACGGCTCATGCATACCGAAATACGCCGTGTCGGTTGCCTCGTCGTACCGATAAAAGCCATCACCGAACGAACGGCTCAACGCCTCATTGATACATTTCGCCTCCGTCGCTATGCGCTGGACGTTGCGTTTCTCGCTGTCACTCAAAGGAGTATTTGCTTTAACAATCATGTTTACACCCCCGACAAAAAGTCCGTTACGCCTCGCGCGATCGCGCGCGCAAAATCGTCTTGGTTGTCTCTTAACAGCAAACCGTCGCGGTCTTCGTCAATGAACGCCATTTCGACAAGCACGGCAGGCATTTCGGACTTGCTAAGAACCGTAAACCCGCTTTCCTTAACGCCGCGATCTTTGACGGGAAGGGAAGACACAATCTGATTGTTAATACACTCTGCCAGTCTGTACCCTTCTTTGTCGCCCGGATAGGTATGCGTCTCTGTACCGCGCGCGGATTCGTTGAAAGCGTTACAATGAATGCTGACGAAGTAATCAGCGCCCCATGCGTTTGCCTTCCGCGCAATCTCCGAGGGCCACTCGTCTTGCAAGACGCGCACTTCGCAGCCAGCCGCATCAAGGTACTCCGCGACAAGCTTACCGACAGCCGCCGCGATACGGTTTTCATACAAGCCAAGCCGTTTGTTTGTTGCGCCGCAGTCGTAGTCGGACGTACCCGCCAGCGTTTCAGGGTCGTGACCGGGGTTAATAAAGATTTTTGCCATAGTTTTCCCTCCTTATTTAATAAGATTCTTCCTATTCTCGACAAGCTCATGCAGTTTTGCGGCTTCTTCCACGCCCGCGTCCTGCAAGTTTTCTAGTATCGAGATCATTTCCGTTGCGGAAAGATAGCCGACGCAAAGCGCTACCGCCCATGTCGGATTCTTCATTGACGACATCATGGTATCGACTAGCCCGCCAGCCAGCACGATAAACAGATAGACAAGGATTTTGCCAAGGAACCTGTCTTTCATGACGGTTGACTTAATGTAGCCAGCCTTTCGCGCTGCCGGAATGTTTTTTACGGCCTGCCACAAAGTAGGCAGATTCTTTTTTCTGCGCTTCGCCAAGTGAGAGTAAGATAAAGCCACCCACTTTGTTGCCAAGTCCAAAAACACAAGGCCAACAAAGGCAAGCAAAAGCTGTGCGTGCATGGAAAACGCAGCGCCGATTACCGCAGCGCACACGCCCTTGATTGCCCAATGCTGCCCTAGATTATGCGTTGATTGTTGCGCGCTCTGAAACAACTCTGAAACGCCCATTTATCACGCCCCCAAGAAAAATATTATAACCTCGCCAAGTATCGCGCCCACCGCATCAGCCAGCAAGTCCCGCCAGTCGGCGTCATGCTTGTCCGGGTGCCGCGAATCATAAGCCTCTTTCCCGCCGCCAACAAGGACGACGTTTAACG
>Ga0310786_10005832_pt1 | contig 16593 bp, 12 predicted proteins | sample AusTroGonzalo_MG_FD_203881 | JGI IMG/M metagenome (GOLD analysis project Ga0310786, IMG submission 203881) | Bovine rumen microbial communities from tropical cattle in Woodstock, Queensland, Australia - Gonzalo_03 (v2) (version 2) | ecosystem: Host-associated > Mammals > Digestive system >... | reverse complement strand
GTATGGGTAGGCAAATGTTAAAAAAGAGAGCCTAACAGGAGTCAACCTTATTCAGGAAAAGACACGGCGAATCGGCGAATCGGCGAATCATTTGGAAAATCGATTTTTTGTGGCGCATCAAAGAAAAGGGATATATATTTTATATATTATATATATATTATAATATATATATAATATATAATTATTGTCTACCCTCTCTCGCGCTCCAATCATGAAAGCGAAAAAACGAAATGATTCGCCGATTCGCCGATTCGCCGATATGCCATAAATAATTATACATGTAAAGAAAAAGTGCTAAAAATTAGGGGTCTGAGAATGGACAAACTAGAGTGGCGAAGGGGGTGTTTTGGGGCGATTTTCGGCTTGATTTTCGCCCATTTCTGCCCCCTATCGATTTTAGGATGCAACGGAGGCTGAGTTACACCCTAACGGAGCCTGTTTTACACTGTAACTCAGGCTGTTTTGCAAGGTAACTCAGCCTCCGTTGCATCCTAAACGAATATGCGAACGCTTTCTGATTCTTTACAATTTTGGAGGTGTTTTCGCAACCACCTAACTATCAGAATATTAGTTATTTGCGCATATTTGGGCTGTACGCAAGAAAATATTTTTTGGTGGAGAATTTTTAAATCTCAGAGGGGTTTTTGTTAATTTTTTTGAGATTTCTCGACAAGCTCGAAATGACAGGGCCGCGAGACATGACAGGAACACGGGTTGTCATCTCGAGCTTGTCGAGAGATCTCTCCACTTCGGTCGAGATGACAGGAGTGCGAGGGTTAATACACCCTTGGACCAAAGATGGTGGTGCCCACACGCACCATGGTACTGCCATGCTGCACAGCCAGGTGATAGTCGTGACTCATGCCCCACGAGCGCTCGCAGAAGTGGGGAGCATCGGCGAAATACTGCTGCTTCACCTCGTCGAAGAAGTTAGCTGCCGTCTGAAACTCGCTGGCTATCTGGGCCTCGTCGTCGACATTCGACGCCATCATCATCAGGCCGCAGATCTGGACGTGCGACATCTGGCGCCACTCGCCATCGGCCAGCAACTGGCGACAGGCATCGAGGGTGAGACCGTATTTCGTGGCTTCCTCGGCAATATGGAGCTCGAGGAGCACACGCACCACCCTATCGGCCTTGGCTGCCTGTTTTTCAATTTCGCGAAGCAACTTCAGCGAGTCGACAGCCTCGATCATCGAGATATAGGGGGCGATATACTTCACCTTGTTGGTTTGCAGATGGCCAATGAAATGCCACTCGATATCGTGGGGCAGCACCTTCACCTTCTGGGCCAACTCCTGCTCGTGACTCTCACCAAACACACGCTGTCCCTCTTCGTAGGCAGCCGTGATGTATTCGGCAGGATGGAACTTACTGATAGCCACCAGTCGCACCCCATCGGGGAGCGACTGGCGCACTTTATTTAATTGTCCTTTAACGTCGTACATACCCACCATTAGCCTTCGTACTCTGGCTTATCATCGGCCTTGGCAGCACCCTTGGCCACATGTTCAAAGACATCCATCAGCTGGGTCTCGGCCACGCTGGCAATGGTATAGTCGATCATGGTGCCACCCATCACCTCGTCGAGGTTCTTAACGGCGCCATTGAACGAGCCGGCCTGCACCAGGTAGTTCACGTTTGACTTCTTCTCTTTCTCGGTCTTCTCGTCGATGGTGATAAACTGCAGCTTGGCCTTATACCAACGGTCGGCCAACTCCTGGTCGCTGAAGAAGATCTCGCCATAGGGGGCCTTCTTGATGTCGGTGACGGTGAACTCGCCGCTGATATACGACGACATCTCTTCGATGATGCGCTCCTCGGCCTCGCTAAAACTCAGGGCGTCAACGACATAGGCCTCGGTCACCTTTTTCTGAAGACCGTCTTCCATGGTCTTCTCATAACGTATCTTACATTCAAACCAGTTTGCTGTTCTACTTCTCATCATGTTGTTTCGTTCTTTATTTTTTATTCGTTAGTATTATCGTTTGACTTGTCGTTTGATTCCTCTGGCTCGACCACGCCCTTGGCACGCATCTGGCGCTTCTGAGCCTGCTCCTGCTGCTTCAGGGCCTCGGCCTCGCGCTCCTCGCGACGACGGAGAATCTCCTCGGCCTTCTTCTGATAGATGGCGTCCATCTCTGACTGCATCAGCGTGTCGTCCTCGAGCGACTCTGGGTCGAAGGTGGTGTCGAACGGATCGGCCGACGCCTTTTGCTGGGCTGGCTCCACAAACTCGATACGCTCGGCCGAGGGCATCAGCTCTGTGTAGAGATAGAAACAGAACAGGGCGATGGCCACCGTGCCCACCAGGGCATAGACGGAACGCATGGTGCTGCGACGCTGGGTGAGGGCGTCCTTCATCTCCTCGACCGACTTGAAACGCTGCGAGGGGTCCTGGGCCGTGGCCTTCTTCACCACCTTCTTATATTCGAAAGGCAGGGCACTCTGGCCATAGAGATGAACGATGAGCTGGCCCAAGGAATAGACGTCGCTGCGCTCGTCGACGGTGCCATGACTGAACACCTCGGGCGCCACGAAGGCCTCGCTGCCGGCATAGAGGTCGTTCTGGTCGGCCAGCGACGTATAGAACGAGCCATGGGTGAGCAACAGGGGCGTGGTGTCGCCCTTGCGCACAAAGATGCTATCGGGCGAGAAGCACAGCTGATAGACGCCCTCGGCATGCAGCTTGGTGGCATAGTCCATGAGCGTGGACACCAGCTGGTCGACAAAACCTTTCTGGGCCACGATGGCAGGACTGGCGAAGAGCAGTTGCGAGAGGGTTTGCCAGTTGCCTGTCTCGAACTCCAACTCGCTCAATGTGCCTTCGTTTTCCTTCACAGCGAAATGCAGCTGCTGACGGGTGCGCTGGTGCAGCGACCACTGCTCGTCCTTCTTCAAGGCTTCGCAAAAGGCGATGCTGTCTGTGAGACTCGGTTTGAGCTTCACCACAAAATGGTATTTACTGTCTATTTGCTTCCTATAGAAATCTCCTATAGGCAGTTTCTCGCTCCGAGGCTTCAGCTCCTCCTGGGCATTCAGCATTTCTTGGAAATTCATACGGTTTTCTTTTAGAATCGTGCAAAATTACGCAATAAATCCGAATTGAGCAAACAAATAAGGATTTTTTCGGCGGAAGTTGCCGTTATATCGAAAGAAAGTCGTAACTTTGCAAACGATTAATCAAACAGAGAAAAGATGCCTGAAATATCAGTACGCGGTCTGGAGATGCCTGAGTCGCCTATCAGGAAACTGGCTCCCCTTGCCGTTGCCGCCAAGAAACGCGGCACAAAAGTGTATCATCTGAACATCGGACAGCCCGACCTGCCTACACCACAGGTGGGACTGGATGCGCTGAAGACCATCGATCGCGAGATTCTGGAATACTCGCCTTCGCAGGGCTATCAGAGCTATCGCGAGAAGTTGGTGAGCTATTACGCCAAATATAATATCAACGTGACGGCCGACGATATCATCATCACATCGGGCGGTAGTGAGGCTGTGCTCTTTGCCTTCCTCAGCTGTCTGAACCCTGGCGACGAGATCATCGTGCCCGAGCCTGCCTACGCCAACTACATGGCCTTTGCCATATCGGCTGGCGCCAAGATTCGTACCATCGCCACGACGATTGAAGAGGGCTTTTCACTGCCCAAGGTGGAGAAGTTTGAGGAGCTGATTAACGAGCGCACTCGTGCCATCATGATCTGTAACCCCAACAACCCCACGGGCTATCTGTACACCCGTCGCGAGATGAACCAGATTCGCGACCTGGTGAAGAAATACGACCTCTATCTGTTCTCGGACGAGGTGTATCGCGAGTATATCTACACGGGCTCTCCCTATATCTCGGCCTGCCATCTGGAGGGCATCGAGCAGAACGTCATCCTGATTGACTCTGTGTCGAAGCGCTATTCTGAGTGTGGCATCCGTGTGGGTGCGCTGATCACGAAGAACAAGGAGGTGCGCGCTGCCGTGATGAAGTTCTGCCAGGCCCGACTCTCTCCCCCATTGATTGGTCAGATTGTGGCCGAGGCCTCGCTGGATGCGCCTGAGGAGTACTATCGCGACGTTTACGATGAATACGTGGAGCGCCGTAAGTGCCTGATTGACGGACTGAACCGTATTCCTGGCGTTTATTCGCCCATCCCCATGGGTGCTTTCTATACGGTGGCCAAACTGCCTGTGGACGATGCTGAGAAGTTCTGTCGCTGGTGTCTGTCGGAATTTGAATACGAGGGACAGACGGTGATGATGGCGCCTGCTGCTGGCTTCTATACCACGCCTGGTGCTGGCATCAATCAGGTGCGTATTGCCTACGTGCTGAAGAAGGAGGACCTGATGAAGGCGCTCGTGGTGCTGCAGAAGGCGCTGGAGGCTTATCCGGGGAGGGTGAGTGAGTAGTTCATAGTTAAGAGTTCATAGTTCATAGTTCATAGTTAAGAGTTCATAGTTCATAGTTCGCAGGTGAACTTCCCATTATTCATAGCCAAGAGAATTTATAGCGATCAGGGCGACCGCCGCAAGGTGAGCCGCCCGGCTATTCGTATAGCCACGGTGGGTGTGGCCATCGGACTGGCCGTGATGATTATCACGGTGAGCGTGGTGCTGGGATTCAAGCACACCGTTCGCGACAAGGTGGTGGGCTTTGGCAGTCATATCCAGGTGTACAACCTGCAGGGCAACATCTTCCCCATCTGCATCAACGACAGTACGCTGAAGGCTTATGAAGAGGCTGACGGCGTGCGCCATGCTGAGCGCTTTGCCATGACGCAGGGCATCCTGAAAACGGACGACGATTTTCTGGGGGTGATCCTCAAGGGTGTGGGCCATGAATACGACACGCAGTTTCTGAAGGACTGTCTGGTGGAGGGCGAAGTGCCTGAATTCTCGGATGGGAAATCGAAATATCCGCTGGTGGTATCGAAGACCATGGCCGATAAGTTGCGCCTGCATGTGGGCGACCGCCTGTTTGCCTATTTCATTGGCAACGATGATGTGCGCACGCGTCGCTTTACGGTGAGTGCCATCTACCAGACCAACATGAAGCGCTTCGACGATATGATGTGTCTGACGGACCTCAGCGTGACGCAACGTCTGAATGGCTGGGACAGTTTGCAGTGTACGGGTGCTGAGGTGCTGGTGAACGACTTCGACCGACTGAAGGAGACGAACCGCAACTTGCTGGACATTCTGCATGGCAAGGTGGATCGCGACGACGAGATGTCGGTGAGCTATACGATTACTGACATTTATCCGCAGGTGTTTTCGTGGCTCGAGTTGCTGGACATCAACGTGTGGATCATCCTGGGTCTGATGATTGCCGTGGCTGGATTCACGATGATCAGCGGACTGCTTATCATCATCCTGGAGCGCACGCAGATGATTGGCATCCTGAAGGCTCTGGGCGCTCGCAACGCCACCATCCGACGCACGTTCCTGTGGTTTGCCGTGTTTATTATTGGGCGTGGACTGCTGTGGGGCAACATCATCGGACTGGGCATCGTGCTGCTGCAGAAATATACGGGACTGGTGAAGCTGGATGCGCAGACCTACTACGTGAACGAGGCGCCCATGGAGGTGAACTTCGTGCTGATTGCCCTGATTAACATCGTGACGCTGCTGGTGAGCATCTTTGTGCTGATTGCTCCAAGTTATCTGGTGTCGCACATCCATCCTGCACGCTCGATGCACTACGAATAGTCAATTTTAGGAATTAATTATTCTCTTTTTCCATTTTTTAAGATAATACAATAAAATACTGCACGATTTTTTTTGTTTTGTGCAAAAAACAATGTACCTTTGCACAAAATTTTGAAATTTGTGCAATGAACACTGGTTCTAGTTTTAATAAACTCATCTATGACGCTATCATCAAAAACTGGGATGCTGATGCCCTGACAGACTATCAAGGCGCTACGCTTCAGTTTCACGATGTGGCAAGAAAAATCGAAAAACTACATATTGTTTTCGAGAACTGTGGTATTCAGAAAGGAGACAAGATTGCTATCTGCGGACGCAACTCTGCCCACTGGGCCGTTACCTTCCTGGCAACGCTGACCTATGGGGCTGTGGCTGTGCCCATTCTACACGAGTTTAATGCAGAGCAGATTCACAATATCGTGAACCATTCGGAGGCGAAGGCCCTGTTTGTGGGCGACTTCGTGGCTAAGGAGATTGATCCTGAGCAGATGCCCAATCTGGAGGGTATCGTCTTTATGCCCGACTTCTCGCTGATGCTGTCGCGTTCGGAGAAGCTGACGTATGCGCGCGAACATTTAAATATGATGTTTGGCTCGAAGTATCCACGTGCGTTCCGTCAGGAGCATGTGCATTATCACGAGGACCAGCCCGAGGAGTTGGCATTGATCAACTATACCAGTGGCACAACAGGCTTCTCGAAGGGTGTCATGCTGCCCTATCGCACCATCTGGAGCAATGTGCAGTTTGTCATCGACCGCCTGTCGAAAGAGGTGAAAGCGGGCGACCCGCTGCTCGACATCCTGCCCATGGCTCACATGTATGGTCTGGCCATCGAGTTTTTGTTTGGCTTCTGCAACGGTTGTCACCTGTTCTTCCTCAACCGTCTGCCCTCGCCCACGCTCATTGCCAAGGCATTTACTGACGTAAGGCCTACACTGGTGGTGTCGGTGCCCCTGATTATCGAGAAGATTATCCGCAAGAAGGTGTTCCCTGTGATTCAGACACCAAAGATGAAGCTGCTGCTGTCTATGCCTATCGTATCGCAGAAGGTGAAGACACGCATTCGCCAGCAGGTGTACGAGGCCTTTGGTGGTCGTGCCTACGAGGTGATTGTGGGTGGCGCTGCCTTGTCGAAAGAGGTGGAGGAATTCCTGCTGAGCATCAACTTCCCCATCACCGTGGGCTATGGCGCCACAGAGTGTGCACCACTAATCAGCTATCGCGACTACAAGGAGTTTGCTCCCAGCTCGTGTGGCTGTCCTGTGGACAGAATGGAGGTGCGCATCCTGAGCGACGACCCAGAGAACGAGCCTGGCGAGATTATCACTCGAGGCACCAACAAAATGCTGGGCTATTATAAGAACGAGGAGGCCACCCGTCAGGCTATTGACGAGGAGGGCTGGTATCATACGGGCGACCTGGGCACGATGGATGCCGACAAGAACATCTTTATCCGTGGTCGCATCAAAAACATGCTGCTGGGTGCCAACGGACAGAACGTTTATCCTGAGGAGATTGAGGACAAGTTGAACTCAATGCCTATGGTGAGCGAGAGTCTGGTGGTGCAGGACGGCGACAAGCTGGTGGCGCTGATCTATCCTGATCAGGACGAGACGGCCACCCTGGGACAGGAGGAACTGGAGGCTGTGATGGAGCAGAACCGTGAGAACCTGAACGAGATGCTGCCTAACTTCAGTCGCATCAGCCGCGTTGTGATTCGCGACGAGGAATTTATGAAAACACCTAAGAAGAGCATTAAACGCTATCTATACCACGTATAATACAAATCTAAGATATGGAAAAGATACCTAGTTTTAACGAACTCATCCAGCAAAGCATTATTGCCAACTGGGACATGGATGCGCTGACTGACTATAAGGGTCAGACGCTGCAATACCATGATGTAGCTCGAAAAATTGAAAAGGTACATATCCTTTTCGAAAACTCTGGCGTACAGAAGGGCGATAAGATTGCCCTCTGCGGACGCAACAGCAGTCAGTGGGCCGTGGCTTTCATCGCCACACTGACATATGGCGCCATCGCCGTGCCCATCCTACACGAATTCATGCCTGAGCAGATTCACAACATCGTGAACCACTCGGACGCTAAGCTGCTGTTTGCCGGCGACTATGTGGCTGGCATCATCGACCCTGAGGCTATGCCTCACCTGGAGGGCATCATCCGCAATACGGACTACTCGCTCATCGTGTCGCGATCGGAGAAGCTGACCTATGCTCGCGAGAACCTGAACGCGCTCTACGGACAGAAGTATCCTAAATACTTCCGTCAGGAGCATATCAACTATTACATCGAGCAGAGTCCTGACGAGCTGGCACTGATCAACTATACCAGTGGCACGACGGGCTTCTCGAAGGGTGTGATGATTCCTTATCGTGCCTTGTGGTCGAACTTCGACTTTGCCTGCAACGTGCTGGGCTCTACGATCAAGAAGGGTGATAACATCATCTCGATCCTGCCCATGGCTCACATGTATGGCATGGCCTTCGAGTTTTTGTTCGAGTTCCTGCATGGCTGCCACGTGTTCTATCTGAACCGTACGCCATCGCCTGCCATCATCGCTCAGGCTTTTGCTGAGGTGAAGCCTCGCATCATCATTGCCGTGCCTCTGGTCATCGAGAAGATTATCCGCAAGAAGGTGTTCCCCAAGATTCAGAACAACCGCATGCGACTGCTGCTGCAGATGCCTATCATATCGGCCAAGGTGCGCGAGATGATCTGCAAGGAGGTGCTGAAGGCCTTTGGCGACAATGCCTACGAGGTGATTATCGGTGGTGCTGCCTTCAACCAGGAGGTGGAGCAGTTTATGCATCGCATTAACTTCCCTTATACGGTGGGATATGGTGCTACGGAATGTGCGCCTATCATCTGCTATGCCGACTGGCAGACGTTTAAGCCGAAGTCGTGTGGTCGTGCCGTGGTGCACATGGAGGTGAAGATTGACTCGCCTGATCCTGAGCGCGTGCCTGGCGAGATCCTGGCTCGCGGACTGAACGTGATGCTGGGCTATTATAAGAACGAGGAGGCTACGGCTGCTACCATCGACAAGGACGGCTGGTATCACACTGGCGACCTGGGTACGATGGATGCCGAGGGTAATGTCTTTATCAACGGTCGCTCGAAGAACATGCTGCTGGGTGCCAATGGTCAGAACATCTATCCTGAGGAGATTGAGGATAAGTTGAACTCGATGACCATGGTGGTTGAGAGTCTGGTGGTGCAGCGTGACACCAAGCTGGTGGCTCTGGTTCATCCTGACCTGGACGAGGCGAAGGCCATGGGCTTTACGAAGGAAGACCTGCAGGGCATCATGGAGCAGAATCGCGAAACACTGAATCAGATGTTGCCTGCCTACGAGAAGATTTCTGAGGTGGAAATTCACGAGGAGGAGTTTGAGAAGACGCCTAAGAAGAGTATCAAACGATTCTTATACAAATAATATAAAGGTATTCATAAAAAAAAGGCTCCGTTTTTGGAGCCTTTTTTTATTGATGGGTTCTTTCGTCGATTCGTGTCGAGCGATAGATGAAAAGCTTTACGAGTTCATCAACACGGCCGTGCGCACACGACTCAGCGTTTCAGGGGTCATCTGCAGATAGCTGGCAATATAAACCAACGGAGCACGCAGCACCAGCTGCGGACAGCTCTTGACCAGCTTCTGGTAACGGTCCTGGGCACTCTCGAAGCGCAGCATGTCGGCATGCTGCTGACTGATGATGAGCGACTCCTCCAGAATCTTACGATAGAGAATCTGTATGTTGACGCTTCGCATGGCCACGGCCTCGAGTTCTTTCTTGGGCAAAGCATAGATGAGCGTGGGCTCCAGGGCCTGGATAACCTGCATGGAGGGTTTCTCCTTGAACAGGCTCTCGATGCTCATCATGATGGTGTTCTCGGTGGCCATATACTCTGTCAGTTCCTTGCCGTTCTTGAAGTAGAACTGACGTGCCAATCCCTTTACTATCCAATATATATGTTCACACGTTTGTCCTTCGCTCAGGATTTTCTCTCCTTTTGCAAACTTCATGGGCACGAGCACGCCTTCAAGGATGTCGAGCTCTTCGTGCGTCATTGTACTGTATCTGCGGGCCAATTCGCGGGCCACGTCGCGTGGGGTTAAACTTAGGTTTGGCATTTTAATTGTTTTTTGTCGGTTATATCGGTAAAATTATTGTAGTTGAATTGTTTTGCGTATTTAATCGAGCTTCAGGACGGCGAGGAAGGCCTTTTGCGGCACCTCCACATTGCCTATCTGCTTCATACGCTTCTTGCCTCGCTTCTGCTTCTCGAGCAGCTTGCGCTTACGGCTCACGTCGCCACCATAACACTTGGCCAGCACGTCCTTGCGCACCTGCTTCACCGTCTCACGGGCAATGATCTTGGCGCCGATGGCTGCCTGAATGGCGATATCGAACTGCTGACGGGGAATGAGCTCCTTCAGCTTCTCGCACATTCTGCGACCAAAGGTCACGGCATTGTCCTGGTGTGTCAGCGTCGACAGGGCATCGACAGGCTCGCCATTGAGCAGGATATCGAGTTTTACGAGCTTCGACGGACGGAACGAGTCGATATGATAATCGAACGAGGCATAGCCCTTCGAGATACTCTTCAACTTGTCGTAGAAGTCGATCACGATTTCACCCAGCGGCAACATGAAATGCAGTTCCACACGATTGCCACTGACATACTGCTGGTCGATGAGCTCGCCTCGCTTGTCAAGGCAGAGGGTCATGATAGGACCGATATAGTCGGCTGCCGTGATGATAGAGGCACGGATATAAGGCTCCTCGATATGGTCGATGAGCGTCTGCTCAGGCAGGCCAGAGGGGTTGTGCACCTCTTTCTCCTCGCCCTGCTTCGTATAGCACATATACGACACGTTGGGCACGGTGGTGATGACGTCCATATCGAACTCACGGTCCAGACGCTCCTGCACAATCTCCATGTGGAGCAGACCCAGGAAGCCACAACGGAAACCAAAGCCCAGAGCCACAGACGACTCAGGCTGGAAGGTGAGCGAGGCATCGTTCAACTGGAGTTTTTCCAATGACGCACGCAGGTTCTCGTAGTCGGCAGGATCAATTGGATAGACACCTGCAAACACCATGGGCTTCACTTCCTGGAAACCCTCGATGGCCTTTTCGCAAGGACGATCCACATGGGTGATGGTATCGCCCACTTTCACCTCCTTCGAGTTCTTGATACCACTGATGATATAGCCCACATCGCCTGTGCGCAACTCCTTGCGAGGAATCATGTCCATCTTCAGTACGCCCACCTCGTCGGCCTCGTATTCCATGCCGGTATTAAAGAACTTCACTTTGTCGCCCTTGCGGATGACACCATTGGTGATCTTGAAGTAGGCAATAATGCCACGGAAAGAATTGAAGACTGAGTCGAAGATAAGTGCCTGCAGAGGAGCTTCCTCGTCGCCCACGGGATGAGGAATACGGTCGACAACAGCATTCAGGATTTCGTCGACACCCTCGCCCGTCTTTCCTGAAGCACGGATGATGTCCTCAGGATCGCAGCCAATGAGGTCGACAATCTCGTCTTCCACCTCGTCGGGCATGGCACTGGGCATATCAATCTTGTTAATCACAGGAATGATTTCAAGATTATTGTCGATGGCCATATAGAGGTTCGAGATGGTCTGCGCCTGAACACCCTGTGTGGCATCGACCACCAGCAGGGCACCTTCGCAGGCGGCAATAGAACGCGAGACCTCGTAAGAGAAGTCTACGTGTCCTGGAGTGTCAATCAAATTGAGGATATATTTCTCGCCATTACGCTCATACTCCATCTGAATGGCATGACTCTTAATGGTGATACCACGTTCACGCTCCAAGTCCATGTCGTCAAGCATCTGTCCCTCAGTCACTTGAATGGTCTTGGTGCGCTCCAGGAGTCGGTCGGCCAAAGTCGACTTGCCATGATCAATATGCGCTATGATGCAGAAATTTCTGATATTCTTCATTTAAGTATATGTATCTATTAGTTTGCAAAGGTACAAAAAAGAAAGTAAATTGGTGGCTCTTTTACAATTTTTTTTATATCTTTGCATCCAAATTATCAATAACGACATTCATGAAAAAATTATTCTTGATGGTTAGCACCATCATTCTGCTGACGGCATGTCAGGAATCTCTGGAGGAGAGGGCGGCTCGTGAGGCACGCGAAGTGACCGAGGCGAAGTGTCCGATGCCCATTGGAGACAACATGTATATGGACAGTGTGGTGTTCAGCATCCCTACCCTCACCCAAACACAATACTTCCGTTTTACTGGCGATACGGACAACGACAGCGTAGCCTCGACACTGCAGGATGCCAGCATCAGGGCTACCTTGGTTCAGGAGCTGAAGAACGCCCCCAACTACAAGGCTTTGATGCAGCGAGGCGTGAACTTCCGTTACATCTACCGTTCAACGAAAGACCCTGAGAAGACCTACCTTGACATCACCATCACCAAAGAAGATTACCAATAAGAATAATCATCAACAACAATTGTAACCATAAACAATGAAAAAGAAATTCATTCTCGCTGCTGGCCTGATGGCCATCAGCATGCAGATGGGTGCACAGACTGTGACCATTGCCAACGACCACAAAGGAACATCGAACGGTAACCCCATCAGCGCCAGCGTGTTTTGTGCCGACCCAACGGCTATTGAGTACGAAGGACGCCTCTATGTGTATGGCACCAACGACCATCAACAGTACATCAAGAACAACAAAACGGGCTCTAACGGCTATGGCAACATCAAGTCGCTGGTGGTTTTCTCGACCGACGACATGGTGAACTGGACCTTTCACGGCACTATCGACGTGGGTAAGGTGTGCACCTGGGCTGGACAGTCGTGGGCTCCCTCGGCCGTATGGCGCGAGAAGGAGAACACCAACGGAACAACAACCAAGGAGTTCTTTATTTATTTTGCCAATGGCGGTGGTAGCGTGGGCGTGATGAAGAGTACGAAATCGCCTTTAGGTCCGTATTCATCGCCACTGGGACAGGCTATGATTCGCCACGGCATGGCTGGTGTGGATCCCTGTAACTGGGTGTTCGACCCAGGCGTGGTGATTGACGACAATGGCGTGGGCTGGATTGCCTTTGGTGGTGGCGACCCACAGGACTCGAACAACAAGCTGATGCCTGGCAACTCGCGCATAGCCAAGTTGAAATCGTCAATGACGGCTCTCGACGGTGCTGCTGTGAACCTGCCTGCCCCCTATCTGTTTGAGGCCAGCGAGATTAACATGATGAACGGACGCTATGTCTATACCTACAACACTTCGTGGAGCGATCGCGACCAGTGGAGCTCGTATGACAAGCGCAACGGACAATCGGCACCATCATCGTGCAGCATGTGCTATATGGTGAGTGACAATCCCCTGGACCCCGACTCATGGGAATATCGTGGAGAGTATGTGCCCAACGAAGGTAACTTTGGCATGGGATGGGGCAACAACCACACGCACCTGCATAAGTTTAACGGCAACTATTACCTGTTCTACCACTCCACACTACTGGAGAGCAGCATGAAGGACAAGGGCGAGATGAAGAGTGATGCCTCGGGCTATCGTTCTATTGGTGTGAACAAGGCTACGGTGAACGAGCAGACGCAGAAGATTAACAAGCTGACGCTGTCGAAAACGGGTGTTAGTGCCATCAAGAACCTGGACCCATATCTGTTGCAGCAGGCTGAAACGATGGCCTCATCAGGGGGTGTGATGTACGAGGACTACAAGAACACGAAGAGTGTCTCGAAGAGTTCGCTGGGTAACGATGCTTCTGAGAACCTGTATATCAAGATGAAAGCCGGCTCGTGGACATCGGTACGCAAGGTGGACTTTGGAGCTAATGGTGCCAAGTCGTTTACGCTCAGGGCAAAGGGAACTGGTAAGATGGAGATTCGTCTCACCAGAACAGGCAAGGCCCTGGCAACGGTTGAGTTCTCGTCGACAACGTTCGAGGATCACGTGATTGAGGTGGATTCTACCACCTTCAAGGGTGTGAAAGGTAATGTGTTCTTCGTGTTCACGGAATCGACAAATGCGCAGTTTGACGCCTGGCAGTTCTCGGAGGAGTTGCCAACAAGCATCCAGACTCCAAGCAACGGACAGGCAGTAACGAAACGAGGGACCTACGACCTGAACGGACGCCGTATCGATGCATCAAGGAATATGCATGGCATCGTGATTGAAAACGGCAAAAAGGTGAAAAAGTAAAAAGGACTTGCTTTAGCGCTTTTTCAAAGCATAGCAACGAAAAACAAAAAAGCGGATTGAGATGGTTCTCAACCCGCTTTTCTTTTATTATCTGTGAACAGAGGGACTTATGCCTCCTCCTCAGGCTTCATGTTGGTGTAAACAGTCTGCACGTCGTCGAAGTCCTCGAGCTTCTCAACCATCTTGTCGATGGTCTCACGCTGCTCAGGAGTAACGTCCTTCAGGTCGTTAGGAATACGAGTGAACTCGGCACCAGTAACCTCGAAGCCATTCTCCTCAAGGTGCTTCTGCACAGCGCTGAAGCTTGAAGGATCGGCATAGATGGTGATGCTGTTCTCTTCCTCGTCCTCATCGTACTCGTCCTCTACGCCGTAGTCAATCAGGTCGAGAATCATCTCGTCCATATCCAGACCGTCCTTCTTCTTGAAGGTGAACACTGACTTGTGGTCGAAGAGGAAGCTCAGAGAACCCTGAGTACCCAGGTTACCATTGAACTTGTTGAATACTGAACGAACGTCGCCCACAGTACGGGTGGTGTTGTCGGTCAGTGTCTCAACGAAGATGGCAATTCCGTGAGGGCCATATCCCTCGTATGTTACCTCCTTATAGTCGCTCTGGTCCTTACCCATAGCGTTCTTGATAGCACGCTCGATGTTGTCCTTCGGCATGTTCTCACGCTTAGCATTGGCAATGCAGGCACGCAGTGCAGGGTTGTTCTCGGGCTCTGGACCGCCAGCCTTCACGGCAATGGCAATCTGCTTACCGATCTTTGTAAATGTCTTGGCCATATGGCCCCATCTCTTCAGCTTTGTAGCTTTACGATATTCAAATGCTCTTCCCATTGGATTACTTTTTTATTTTTTACTTTTTGTCTTTTTACTCTTATCGAAGTTCTGCATTAAGCTGCTTCTTCAGATTAGCAATCAACTTCTGCATGATAGCGTCAATCTGCTTGTCGTTCATCGTCTTCTCTGTGTCCTGCAGGATGAAGTTCACAGCATATGACTTCTTGCCCTCTGGCAGGTTCTTACCCTCGTAGACGTCGAACAGCTCTACCTTCTTCAGCAGCTTCTTCTCTGTCTGACGGGCAATCTGTTCAATCTGGGCAAACTCCACAGCGTTGTCAACGAGCAGAGCCAGGTCGCGACTCACAGCAGGATGCTTAGAGATTTCAGTGAAGGTCACCTCGTTCTTCTTCGTTGCCTTCATCAGCTGGGTCCAGTTGAGTTCAGCAAAATAGACAGGCTGCTGCAGGTCGAACTGCTTCAGGAGCTTCTTTGACAGGATACCCATCTCGATGAGCTTCTTGCCACCACGGTTCTCGATGACGATACCAGCCGAGAAGTTAGGATTCTCGCTCTTCTTCTGAACCATCAGACCCTGCTTCATGCCAATACGACTCAGGATATTCTGGACATAGGCCGAGAGCTCGTAGTATGTGGTGTCCTCATTGGGATGTGCCCATGAGCCCTCCACACGCTTACCAGTCACCCAGATGCCCATGAAGTTCTCTTCCTTATAGGCCTGCATGGGGTTGTCCTCGTTCTTCTTCTCAGGATCGAAGAAGTAGCAGTTGCCAAACTCGAAGAAACGCAGGTTGGCGTTCTTACGCTTCACGTTGTGTTCCACGCTCTCCAAACCACCATAGAGCAGGGTCTGGCGCATCACGCCAAGGTCGCTTGACAGGGGGTTCATAATCTTCACCACTGTTTCATCCTCGCCATAATAGGCAGTCTTCGTCAACGAGTTATTGAGAATTTCGTTGAAGCCAGCACCCACAAGCTGCTCAGACACCAGGTTCTGGAGTTTGTGCTTGCGGTCTTCCTCGGCCTTGATGACGAGGCTCGACTTCAACTGTGTGGGAATCTCCACGTTGTTATAGCCATAGATGCGCAGGATATCCTCTACCACATCGCAGGGACGCTGCACGTCCACACGATAAGCAGGGATCTCCAGTTTCAGTCCCTCAGCATTTTCCTCGAGCACCTTCATCTCCAGTGTCTGGCAGATGCTCTTGATGGTCTCCACAGGAATATCCTTACCCACGAGGTTGTGAACATAGCTATATTTCAGGTCGACGATGGCGTTCTCCATCTTCTCAGGATAAACATCGCAAATCTCCATTGACACCTTACCACCTGCCAACTCCTGGCAGAGCAGAGCAGCCTGCTTCAGGGCATAGATAATGCCATTGGGGTCGATACCACGCTCAAAGCGGAACGAGGCATCGGTAGAGAGGCCATGACGACGGGCCGACTTACGAATCCAGGTGGGATGGAAGTAAGCACTCTCGAGCACCACGTTCTTGGTGGTCTCGTAGGTACCACTACCCTTGCCGCCAAACACGCCTGCGATACACATAGGATCCTCAGCGTTGCAGATAGCCAGGTCGCGATCAGAAAGCTTATGCTCCTCACCATCGAGGGTAACGAAAGGTGTGCCCTCGGGCATGGTCTTCACCACAATCTTGTGACCCTTCACCATATCGGCATCGAAGGTGTGCAAAGGCTGTCCGTAGGCCATCATCACATAGTTGGTGATGTCGACAATGTTATTGATAGGACGCAGACCAATGGTGGTCAGTTTGTTCTTCAGCCAGTCGGGCGACTCCTTCACCTCGCAACCAGTGATGCTCACGCAGGCATAGC
>Ga0310786_10005831_pt1 | contig 16596 bp, 23 predicted proteins | sample AusTroGonzalo_MG_FD_203881 | JGI IMG/M metagenome (GOLD analysis project Ga0310786, IMG submission 203881) | Bovine rumen microbial communities from tropical cattle in Woodstock, Queensland, Australia - Gonzalo_03 (v2) (version 2) | ecosystem: Host-associated > Mammals > Digestive system >... | reverse complement strand
ATGGAGTGGATAACGAGGCTTGAACTCGCGACTTTCACCTTGGCAAGGTGACGCTCTACCAACTGAGCTATATCCACATAGATGCGGTTAAAGTACGCTCAACAAATCACGTGTTCTTTGCATCTTTACTTTAACCTAGGCCGGGACAGCTATCCCTCGGTTGCCCTACTACCAATGGTTCATCACTACGAGAGCCAATAACTCGAGAGTTCTTCGCCACTCTATCTGCGCAGACAATTTTCGCTACATGGGTGTCTGATCCCTGTTACTCTTCTGTGTCCGCCCGGTTGTAACCACCGTTGGAGGCCGATCTCGGCTTCGCTCCGAGCACTAGGGGTTACAAAGCCCTTATTTTGCTGTAATAAACTAATCGGCCACTTTATATTTTCTCCCATTCTTCGTCAGAATAAGATTTAATATCTCTTTTTTTAGAAGGAAGATTAAATTGAATACACCATTTTTTTATAGCATTATCACTTACTCCAAATTCTTTACCAATAGAAACAAAACTTTTTGTTCTAATCTTTTCCTTTAATTCTTCTCTTGAAACAGGTTTTTTAGTAATTCTATGCTTCCCTTCGCATGTTCTACATCTTAAAGCCTCTTGTGAGATTTCTGTACCACAATCAACACAATAATTTTTTCTATTCTGTAAACGCTCTCTATCGGTTCTATTTAATGACTTATAATTTGACGTGAGCGAATGACAATTTGGACACAATACTTGTAAATTGTCTATATTATTATTCAAATAATTACCATCTTTGTGATGAACATCCAATGGAACTTTTCCTGTTGTTGGATTTATTTTGTTCCATCCACACAATTCACAACTATAATTTTTTATTTCCAAAAGATACTCTCTAATTGTTGTTGACAAAGAATTTCCACCTTTTAAGCCATCAAAATCTCCATTAAGCCAGTCGTTAATTTTCTTATCTTTTCTAGCCTTTATTGAACATGCTATTGAACAATAAGTATTATATCTTTGATTCTGAGTTAATTCTTTATTGCAATATAAACAATATTTCATTTCAATTTCCTCCTTGTTTCTTCTATAAATAAGTAGAAAATTGAACTAACAAATACAATAATTTGAATGTCGGTTCAAATTTTGTGGTACGCCCAAAGGGATTTGAACCCTTATCTTACGGAGTAAGAATCCGCCATGTTACCATTACACCATAGGCGCATATAAGTGGTGCGCCTGGTGGGATTCGAACCCTACGCTCTTACGGATTAAAAGTCCGCTGTTTTACCGTTAAACTACAGGCACATATTCGTTTTATATACTTTTGACTTTCGTTTCATTTTAACCTTTCCTCAAACTTTCTAAAAATTTTGTTCTTTTGATAGCGGCACGAACCGCTTCGCGCACCCTAAGATCCATTTCTCTATCTTCATCAGTCAAAACTGAATCTGCTTCTTCAGGATAAACCACACTAACAACCATTCCATTTTCTAATCTTACAGTTTTCATTTGATTTCTCCTTCACTCTTTATGTATATATTATACATAAACTTTCTAAGTTTTTCAAATTTTTAATGTGGAGAGCAAGGACAGATTCGAACTGTCGAATAGTAAGGTTGCAGCTTACCCCCTTAGACCGCTCGGGCACTTGCTCATAAAATGGTGGAGATAGCGGGCTACGATCCCGCGACCTTCCGCTTGCAGGGCGGACGCTCGTCCCAACTGAGCTATATCCCCATAAATTGGTAGGAATGACGAGACTTGAACTCGTGACCTCTCGCTTATCAGGCGAACGCTCTAGACCAACTGAGCTACACTCCTATATAAGTGGTGGGAAGTAAGAGAATCGGACTCTTCCTTGTAGTGTCACAAACTACCGTGCTAGCCTCTACACCAACAACCCCACGCGTCCTAGTTTCAAATTTAACGTGTAAACTAGGAAACCCCACGGGAACCTATGCAGGTCATGACTCCTGCTTATTATACGGACAAAGTTGCCTTCTGCCCACTGGTACCCGCACAAGGGTTCGAACCTTGGACCTACTGCTTGTAAGGCAGTCGCTCATCCCGGCTGAGCTATACGGGCATAAAATTTACCTAGCGTTTCAAATGTGTTTTAGGTCGGTTGTGCCTCGAAGAGGGCTGATTAGAATCGAGCTTCGATATTTTGACAGTTTACCAATCACGCATAGTCTTATTCACATTAAAGGCTTTAGGATTCACCATATGTAGCTGGATTCACACTTCCTATCCCCTACTCATATGGGATGTTTACTATTTTTTATACCGCCAGTACACATCAAGCGGTTGGCGGGAAGGGGGAATTTCGAAATCCCGACATCGCGTTTAACAGACGCGCGCTCTGCCTCTGAGCTACCAACCCATTTCAACAAGTTCTTTAATCCTCTACTTGTAAAAGAGGGGCTTATTTTCAAGAGCCACTCGCCATTATCGTGTTGGTCACGTTTGGTGGGCAGGGTGGGTGTCGATCCCACTATGTCGTTGGACGTCAGTTTTACGGACTGCTGCGGTTGCCGATTCGCTACCTACCCATATATGGAGCACCAGACGGGTCTCGAACCCGCATTATTTTTGCTTGGAGGGCAAATGCCATACCAATTAGGCGACTGGTGCATTTGGCGCAGATAACAAGACTTGAACTTGTACGCCGATTGCTCGGTTACTCACGGTTTAGCAAACCGCTCCCTTACCAATTAGGGTTATATCTGCATTGGATCGGTTTCTTTTTATAGTGTTGAATCTTTCTATTCTCAGCGATACACGCCTCCGCAAACATTCACTATGGCGCTCGCCCTCGGACTCGAACCGAGACACCGCTCATCACGACTACTAGTGATTTTCAAGACCACTTCCTTACCAATTAGGATTAAGCGAGCATATCAATGGCTGGGACACCAGGATTTGAACCTAGACTCGCCGCTCCAGAGGCGGAAGTACTGCCATTATACTATATCCCAATATTTGGTACCGGATAAGGGATTTGAACCCTTAACATTCGGATTCTAAGTCCGACGCCTCTGCCTATTGGACTAATCCGGTATTTCTTAACTCTTTATGTATATATTATACACATTTTTTAAAAGCTTTTCAAGTTTTCTTTCTTATTTGGCGGGCCCACAAGGATTCGAACCCTGATCGAATGATTTGGAGTCATTTATGCTACCGTTACACCATGAACCCATTGGTACCTCGGAGTGGATTTGAATCACTGACGAAACGGGTATGAACCGAACATTCTTACCAACTGAATTACCGAGGTATATTTGGTACCCGTAAAAGGACTCAAACCTTTAATCTCACAGTTTCGTAGACTGGTATTTTGTTCAATTAAACTATACGGGCATTTATAAAATGCCTTTTGGTTACTCCCCGCAGGGATGCACCTTTAACCGGCAGTCCGCAGACTTCGGAGGGCTTAATTCACTTACTAATTCTATCAGCAATACAACTAGAAACAAAAGCTTCTGGCTTAACTTCACACTCATAACCGCAAGCATTGATCCAGCCGACTAGCATAGGAATTAACTCTTTTGTCTTTCCTTTGTCGCTCCATCCAGCATCAACGTGAATTGAGATCAAACAGCTATTTCTTAGCTCCTCGTATCCATCTTGCTCCAACATTTCAACCAAATGATTTGTCAATTCCAAACTTCGCTGAGTTTCCTCTGTCAACTTGGCGCGGACGTCATCAATTCTTTTGATGTAAGAAGTTTCATAGAAATAAATTCCACCATGGCCCGCGCAAATAACTGCGATTACCGATACAATTTTTGTTTTGTCAAAGTTCTGTGAGTCTGTACCTACCGTGATTTGGAGAGGTACATCATAGACTTTCATTCTGTTGAAGTAATCTTTGATTTTTCCTGGAATTTGGTTCAATTCCAAATTTCCATAAGTAGCACTGTGAAACATATTCTTTTCCTTCTTTTAATTTAGTGGCGGTCCTAACGGGACTCGAACCCGTACCTTCGGCGCGACAAGCCGACCGACTGACCATTATCGTATAGAACCATAAGGTGAGAGGCACAACCCTCTCGTGCAGAGATTGTCCCTGGAGTTCCCTCTGTCTCATTTATATCTACCGCAAGTATGAGGTGGGTGGACCGTTGCAACAGCCCAGTGCGGTATTGGCACCCCGTACAGGACTCGAACCTGCATCTGTACGCTTTAGAAGAGCGTTGCCAATCCATTTGACTAACGGGGCATAAAAAAGAGGGAGTTTTTATTGCTCCCTCGAAACTCAAGTCTTCTATCGTTACCTTAAACAACTTCCGCGCCATCTTCGTCAGAACCAAATAGGTTAAATCTAAAAAGTGTCGCTTCATCATCTAAATCGGAGCAATAAATTTTTGCATTTACGATCTTGCCACCCCAAATAAGGTTCATAATTCCGGCAAGTTGACTGAGCTTCGAGCGTAGATTAAATCTGTCGCCTTCATCTGTAATGAGATAGACATCTCCCTTACAATTATCCAGCGCTTTAACAAATTCGTGAATATCTACGTTGTTCATTTCGAACTGCTTCATCTCTAATCTCCTTCAAAAATAATAATATACAGACTCTAGCCGAACTCAACCACGCGACGTGAACGCATCTGTATTGGTGGTCACGAATAACGCTTAGCTAAAGCGTTATCGAATGCTCCTTCTACACGTGGTAGATGAGCTAAAGGGGTAAACGCTGAGACGTTGACGTTTATACATGGCATCGGTTACCGTTGGAGATAACTCATCACACTCCCGATTAAGGAGTAGCCATGATGGACAGTAGTTTTGAGAAAACTACCAAACACTTACTCGAAACTTCATAATCTTCCGTTCGACACATTCTTCTTTGCGAGATTCACAGCTTGCGGGCTGTTAGAGTTGCATCTAATTGTACTCGATTCTTAGCTTCACTTGCGGATCCACTAAGCCACCATATTTCAGATGGATAAGTCCATTTTCAGTTGTCGAGTGAGCACCACTTTTGCAATTTAGAAAACAGTTCTCCATACTGCTCCAGGGAGTTAGCCTGGCATTTGAAATCTCTCAATGAACTACGAGGGTGCTCTTTGGACACCGATACCTTTTGAGTACCGTCCATCCATCGTAATTCTGCTTAGCTTCGTAACCTTGCTTTAAATCTTCAAACCGCTTTTTCAAGTTAGATTCTTAAATTTAATCCTATCAGCACTTATTACATCTCTGTAACTCGCACCAAATTACTACTAGATTATTACTTCTATTTCTAAAAGTAGATACACGACTTTCACGTATACCGACTATCCATATCCTCACGCGGTCGCGCCCTAGACTTAGGATAATTCTAAAATCATTTAGTAGGTTTTCCGTTGCACACCCGAAGATGTGGCGGCGAGCGAGATGACTCATTCCGCTTTATCACCATTACTGGTTTTATCTAACGACCCGAAACCGGCCGATTTAATTATCAAGGTACTAATAAGTAGTTAGTTTTTAAAAGCTCTCTTCACTTTTGTATAATTATTATACCAAAAATTTTCAAACTTTTCAAATTTTCAACTTCTAAGTTCTTTTGTTTTGAAGCATCGCTTCATTTTATGTATATATTATACTATAAATTTTTAAGTTTTTCAAATTTTAAGATTCATTTTCTTTGAAAAAAAGTTCTATGAATTTTTCATCAGAATAATTGGGTAAAGTTCCAACCCAACCATAAAATTCTTTCGAAAGTCCATTAAACACGTTATCATATCTTGGAGCAAATACATATCTTGTTCCGCCCTCTCCATCGTTTTCTGCGATAATCATATGCGGCAACTCTGTCGCAAGGCGCTCACGTAATGCTTCTTTAAATTGAGTATATTCTTGAGGACTAACCTTTTCATTAAAAATATAATATTCTTTTCCTTCTAGATTTGTACTAAACATACAATGGTTTGAATTCTTCATGAAGCCGCAGAAGTCACAATCTTCTATATTCTCAGATTGATAGATAAATGAACTATCTTTTACATTTTTAGAACGAAATATATTTGAAGACCAGACAATATCTTCACTGCGGGCGACCTGTTCTGATTCAAAAACCCTGGTACTATTTAATACCATGTCTGAGTCATAAACCTTATTACCAAATACTACATCACCAGAAGATCTAACTTCTGTACTATCATATACACAAATACTATCCACTACTGAATGAGAGTCTCTTACTTTTGTGCTATTTTCTACGAAGTTACTATTCATCAAATCATGACTGTTCTTTACACTAACACTATTCCATATATTTGATGAATCTTCAATATGACAAAAACTATTATAAGCTTTTTCTTCTTCTTCGTCAAATTTTAAGTATTTTCGTAAATGGAACAAAATTTCTACCGGAACCTCACAGTCAATAAGATCTATTAGTTCCTTTCCTATAAGTTCCTCTCCTTCCAAATACTCTATATGAGCCTTCTTTGTATTATACTTCTTCAGTAGTTCCAATGTAATCTTCATTTTTAAAAGGGAATACGTTCTACGTTTCCACCCTCCTCCTTATAATTATAGGGGAACTTCTGCTCATTCATGATGTACTCCATTCTTTTATTTAAAAGCTTTATAAAAGCAAGAGTCGTTTCATTTCTATCAAAATACGCCACAACATATTTTGATTTCTTTCCAACTAATTCTGCGCCAAGTCTATCTCGCGCATAACGCAAATACTCTGCATAAGTTAAATTCAAAAGTCTAGAAATAAAAACATCATAAGATCCAGTAGTTCCTGTCGGAAAGAGAAAGTTTTCGTGATTCATTCGAATAACATATTTATTCGTATAAACAGAACTTGTATCCAAATAAAAATACTTTTCCATCAAACTTCAATCTCCTTCCATAAATTTTTTATTTCTTTTACTTCATCTTCAGTTAATACACATAAATGGCCCCAATCAGAACATCTAAACATTGTACTATCAAACTCTGGTAGGGGTCTATTAAAACGTTTAATTGTACTTTCATCAACTATTTCATAATCTGGTCGAACATATTTCTTTACTGTTGCTGGACTAAATCCTGTCTTTCTTGCTACTGCCGCATAAGTATGAAGCTCTGCATAAAGACGATTTATTTCTTGTATATCTTTATTTGTTATGACCCGCATTTTTTTACACCTTTCCTTACTTTCTATTTATAGTATACCACATATCTCTGAAAAATTCAAATTTTGGCAAAAGAAAACGCGCACACAATGCGCGCGTCCTTACTCAAGAGCTCTTGCTATTTTATTCTTTATCTTCAAAATTCTGCTTATCTAACTTTTTATAGTATCTGACAGAATCAAGAAGTAGGAGTGCGCCAAGAAGCGCATCAATAGCAGTAATAGTACCTACTACCTGTTCTCCATATGGTAGATTCCAAATATCTGCAAGAGCGTAATAGAAGGCTCCAATCGCAGGAAGGGCAATCTGAGCCACATACTTGAAGAAATCATATACCTTTTTGCTCATAACCATTACCTCCTTTTATTTCTCTATTTATAAGTAAACTTTAAATGACACTGATTCAAAAATTTGAAAACCGCAACGAATTATGGTATAATATTAATGAAAAAAGAAAAGGAGTATTTATATAAATGGAAAATACAAATGATAAAATGCTTTACACTCTAGCAATAAATCTATTTACGCTAGGTAAAGATGAAAAAGAATTAAATATTTTTAACTTTAATAAGAAAGATTCGCGGCACTGGGCACTAATTCACGCAGCATCTTCTGTAAGAGACATTACAGGTTTTAGTGTTAAGCTTAACGTTTCTTTCTTTACTTATTTATGGGTAAAATGGAAATTTAAAAATATCAAAGGAATTAAAAGAAGTAAAAAGGCAAACGTTGACGCAGAAGATGTAATTGCTCATGTTGAAAAAGCTTACGAGGTAGATAGGGGCTTCTCAAAAATATATAAAGAGTATTATAGTAACTCTGATAGGGGTTAAGGAGGATCCATGATCGATATTATAATTCCAACATATAAGGCACGCGAGACATTACCGGCCGCGCTAGATTCATTGGTCGCGCAGACCAAGAAATTATTTATTGTAACAATCGTACAGGATGCTGATGGAGAGGATTACTCAGATATTATAGAAGAGTATAAAAGAAGAGGTTTAAAAATTAGACTTATAAAGATGGAAAAGAATGGCGGTCCTGGACTTGCGCGGCAACGTGGTATGGATTCAGATTCAATGAGCACTCATTTTATGTTCTTGGACGCAGATGATATGATGCTTCCTTCAGCAGTCGAAATGCTCTCAAGAGAGGCTCTTATTAATGATGCAGATATAGTGTCTTCTGGTTTTATTATTACTAACAAAGGAACACCGGATGCTATTTGCGATCCACTTAAAATGCCCTGTACTTGGATGCATGGGAAAATATATAAAGCAAAATATTTAAGAGATAATAATATTCGTTTTCATCCAGAAATTAGATTAAACGAAGATTCTTATTTTAACTTAGTGGCCGTAAATAATGCAAAGAAAAAGATGGTGATTCAATATCCTACCTATCTTTGGCGGCAGAACGATAATTCTTTAACGCACCAAGGCGGAGAACTTGGATTCTTTGTAAAGAGTTGGCCGCAGTATATTTTAAGTCAGGTTTACGGCTTAACAGAATTGGGAGAGAAAAAGGGAGAGCTTTCTCCACCACTAGTTGCGCAGACTTTAATTAATATATATAAAGAACACGCAAAAGCTTTGTCCAAATCTTTTAGCCCTAAATGCAATCCTTCAGATTACAAGAAATCCGCCAGCAAATTAAAAACATTAGGAGAAAATCCTCTTATAAAAGAAGCCATTAAATCGGTAGAATTTTGGAACACTATTGAAGAAAAGCTTCCGGCTTGTGAGAAATTTGGAGACAATATTATCTTTTATAATATAAGATTCGTTGATTGGATGAAAGAATATATTGTGGAGGAAATTTAATGAAGATATATGTAGTTAATGGAAGGGAAGGTAGTGGAAAGACTACCTTCGAAACTCTTTTTGGATTACTTGTAAATAAAACATTAGTTTATTCTACTATTGATAGTATTAAGGCAATAGCTAGAGATGCTATTTGGGACGGAAAAAAGGACGAGAGAGGAAGAAAACTTCTTTCAGATTTAAAGAGAGCTTTCAATGAATATAATGACTATACAATGGAAGAATTAAAACACTATCTGTGGATTTGGGAGAGAAAAGGATATGAGGCTATCTTTATTGACTCGCGCGAGCCGTTAGAAATTGCTCGTATTTGTAAGGAGACTGGAGCTAAATCGATTCTAATTAGAAGACCTTCCGTCGAGGGCGCGGCCGCATCAAATTCATCTGATGCAAATGTATTTAATTATAATTATGATTTTATAATCCATAACGATGGTGATAAAACACAATTACTTGAGACAGCACTTGATTTTGCAAAAAAGGAAGGTTTTAAAACAAAACCATATTATATAAATCTTTTTGGAGAAATTGACGTATAAAAAAAAGCCTAGCTTAATTGCTAGGCTCTTCTTATTCTTCCATTATTTCATCGCTTTCACCAGGTTCTACTTCCCATTTACAAATTTCATTATAAAGTAGTGCAGCATAACTGTTTCCGTGAAATACATCTCTATATATTCGATATGTTTTATCTACGGTTTTTCTTTCATAAAGGGGAACCTTTTTTATTTTATAATATCGATAATAAACATTTTTAATTGTGTTGCGGCATTGTTGCATTGATACTTCTTCTAAGCCACCAAACTTTTCCATCATTTTGTTTAGCGTGTCTTGAATTTCCCTGATGTCCTTCGTCTGTTGCTCATTCTCCTCATGGAGAGTCATGGTGTTACGCTTAAAAAGTCCCGTGATGAACGCGCGGCCCGTCTTAGAACAAATGCTTAAAAGTGTTATGATTGAAACTAAGCAGCCTACAATGGCCGCGATATTCTTTATGACTTCCATCGCCTACCTCCTATTTTATTCCTTATATATTTAAGTAGGTTTTATTCATACCTCATCGAAGGTTTTGATGTTTTCGATAGGAGTCATCATTATGAAATTTAGATTTTGCCAAATACTCTGGGTTGATTAAGTCTTCAAAATTTTTTATTGTGTCTATATCCCAATACGGAATACAGTAGAGTGGAATTTTCATAGCGAGCGCCGCAGAAATTTTTAAGCGATCACGTTCCTGAGATTTTAGAAACGATGACCTATCTTTGAAGAAGTGCGGTATAAGTTGGTAATGTTGTTTACCCTGGAACTCTAGCAAAATATTTTTTTTGGGTAGATAAAAATCGAAGCGGCACTTTGGAATGCGTATCGCCTCTTCAAAAGATTTTTCTCGAATAAAAGCTATATGTTCTTTGTTTAGGATTTCAATTATCTTTTGTTCTCCTAACGACGTATTATTCATATTTACCTCTCATTCCGCTTCGCCTTCTTTAACTTACTCGTAACTTGCTAGTGACTTACGCATATCAGCACTACACATCGGGCAGAAGTTATATTGTGGAACATTCATCACTTCTTTAACCCTGACCACTTCGCCGCAATTCGTACATCTATACTTATCCTCTGTCTGCCATTCCCATTCGCCTTGCGGCCGCTCTTCTATTGTCGGCGCTTCGTATATTTTATCGAGAATGAAACACGCGCCATCAATAAAGTCTTCACTTTTACCCTGAAAGGAAACTACACCAAACGGGTCTGCATCAATCAATCTCATTCTTAGTTATGCTCCTTCTTTAGTACACTTAAACTCATTGTAACAATTTTTCCATTATCAAATGGACTATCCTCAGTTTTTATATCCACATACTTATTATAAAATAAATGTTCCCCAAACTCTTGTGCTAATATCGCAAAAGTAGCCTGAGGGTCACATTCAGGATAATAAGGAATTTTTGTCTTTAACTTAATGACTTCTTCCTTATATTTGGATTGAATAATCCTCATTTCTACTTCACCGGCATCAACCAATTTTTGTAATGAATTGATTTTTGCTTCGTAATCAGAAATCTTTACTTTATGTGTTTTATTATATAACCATTTTGCGAAATTTGCAAATTTCATTTTACTTCACCTGATCCATTGTACACTCGCGCGCCGTCTTATCCGTTCTCCAACCCAAAGCCTTCGGATGCCTAATTCCCGTAAACTCTCCTTTATCATCTCTCATCAACTGCATACCGCCAACTTCAAGAACCTTTCCTTTATAGCTCTGCCAGTTCTGAAGAACCTCTTCTGTCAGTCCACTAACAGAGCCAATCGGAACTACTTTATCTGCGGCCGCGTCATAAAGTCCAATGATGAGACTTCCTGCCCAACCATGGAAGTAAGCTTTGGTGATAGGTTCGATTGGGAGCCCATCACTATAATCTTTATAGTGGTCTCCTTCGAGCTTTTCACCCGTGCGCATATTCTCCCAATATTTCCAAGACTCGATTTCCTTTCCGCCGTAAGGACGAGTAGGAGCATTGGCGCCAAGAATAATGACGTCGATAGATTGCTTTAGAGCCTGTTTAATCTTTTTTGTTGTTTTGCTCGGGCGTTTGCCTGGTTCATATAAAGAGTCTTTTTGAATTATAACCATACCTTCATATCCATCAGCGAGCAAGGACTGAAGATTATCCCAAAGCTCCGGTCCGTTAAAATAAACCGCAAACTCTGTATATTTGAAGACATTTTTAGTACCTAAATCTTCAATAAACTTAAATCTTTCTAGCGCTGGTTCTTTCAGAAAAGAAATATTATCATAAGCGAGAACATCAAAGATGTAAAAATGAAGCTTGTTTTCTTCTTTCTCTTGTCGGGCGATTGCTTTTTCTTTTAAACAATTCATTATCGAGGTAGTATTTTTACTTCCTTCGTTGCCAACCCAATAAATCTCTCCAAGAAAACAAGTACCATTTGGGACAGAATCCCCCCATTCGTGCAACTGAGGAACCCATTCCCATTTATTTATATAATCACCACTTACAGATTTACTTCTTCCTGTAAATGTTATATTGCCATCTTCGTCTTTAAGAAACTTCATAAAAAAGCCATCACGCTTTTGACTACCATACCAGTCTCCAGACATGATTTTACTTAAGACGTCTTTCTTTTGTCTTTCCGGATCCCATGAAGCGGGATATGCGTGATACTTCATCGCTTCGAGTTCATAAAAATCTATTTTGTCTACAAAATGTTTCACAGTTCTAATTTCTCCCTTAAATACTCAAAATCAATTTTATCATAATCCCAATAAGGTATTTCCACTAATTTAATATCGTGCTGTTTGCAATATTCTCTTTTTAAGGAATCATGTTCTTTGGGACTAATCCAACTTCCTATATCATCTTTATAGTGTTGAAGGCCTTGATACTCACAAAGACACCATAATTTATTATCCTTAAAAATTGCAAAATCAAAACGAAGACTGTTTTTATCGCGTAAATCAGAAAAAGTATATTCTCTTGCATAAGAGATATTGTTATCGTCAAGTAATTGTCTAATCTTTTTATTTCCAAAAGAAAAGGTACACCCACATCCTTTTGTATGTCCAGATAACAGATGCGTCGATGATACACTAACCAAAGTGCCACATTCACATCTACACCACCAAAATGCTCTTTTACCATCTTTTGTAGTATGATAGCTTTCAACAGTCAAAGAACCAAAAGTTTTTCCAATTAAATCTTTTCTATGATTACTAACAGTTCCCAAATTATTCTTTCCAGTTTGGGCACACGTCTCTTTTGCTATCTCTTTTTGTAGGCACCCACAAGACTTAGCAATACCAGATCTTAGTTGATCTCCACGAATGATAACAGTATTTCCACATTGACAAACACAATTCCAACAGACTCTTTTTCCTTGATTTGGAGCACGACTTATAACTGTAAGTCTACTATCTTTAACTCCATGCTCACTCATTTTCCATCCAGTCATATCTATAAAAGTACCCATTTACTTTCCCTCCTATTATTAAGTAGAAAAGTAAATGGACACCTACACAATTTTGAGGATTAGAATTCCATCTACATATCCGTACATTAAATTTTTTCTCCTTAAAACTGTTTTTCTTCAAGACCTAAGTCTTTAGTCCAGACCTCTTTATCCCAAATAATAAAGACCTTTTCTTTATTATCAAGACGAACACCCAATATTTCATACCCTAAAGCATCAAAATATTTTACTACTTCGGAAAGACAAGATAATTCTGGATTAATTTCAATATAACCCCAACCATTATCAACAGCAACTAGAATTTTGCTTTCAATTTCCTTAATAGTTCTTTCCAACCGCTGAGCTTCAATTCTCATCCTGTTTTCTCTTGTAGTTCTTTTTGCTTCAAATGCACTAATCATATTTCTAATCTACCTTTCTTTTCTTTATGTAAATAGTATACCAAAAATTTTAAAAACTTTCAAATTTAAAAGACTTTCTAAAAACTTGACATTTGTTCAGAATAGGAGTATAATCTAAAGTATAAGGGCAAAGAGAACTTTAATTATTAATAGGTATTATATAGGAGAAATTTTATGATAGGAATTATTATTAGTATAATTAGTATTATTATTAGTATAATAGTAATTATAGATGTAAAGAAATCGTCTACTCGGCGGGCTTCTAATGAAATTCAACGATACAAGGAAGTAGAATTTCAAAAAGAAAAAGAAAAATATATAGAAGAATTTGAAAGAAACTTTTCGGACGCGCGCCAAGTTCGTCAGGAACAACTTCTATCTCTCGATAAAGAAATAGAAAATAAAAAGGAATTTAATAATTCTCTATTAGAAATAAGGGAGAAAGAACTCAATTCCTTAATGGAAGAAAAAAAGAAAACAAAAGAACTTCAAATAGAAAAAGAAATTGAAGAATGGGCAGAATCTGCTCAAGAAGCCGCAAATGAATTCCAAAGAGGGTACCGCGCGAAACTTCAACTGATAACTGATGCAGCGATAGGAGATATGCAGGCCGCGTTAAAAACTTTAGAGGAATATAAAGAAAAAAGAGATGCTATCAATCAAGAGATTTTACGAGCGCGCGCCATTGAAGAAAATCAAAATTTCTATCGTATTCAACTTGATGATTCTTCTAAAGAAGATATAGAAATCTTAAATAGTATAAGACAAAAACTTAATAAAACCGATTTATTAGATAAACTTATCTATGATAACTATATATCGCGCCCTGCGAAGGAAATGGCTAAACGTGTACTCGAAGGGAAAAATCCAAGTGGTATATATAAAGTAACTAATATAAAAACTAATGAAATATATATTGGGAAGAGCATTAAAATTGCAGACAGATTTCTCAACCATATTAAGTCTGCCTGTGGCCTAGAAGGTGTTGCAGAATCTCAATTCCAGCGCGCACTAAAGAAATATGGAATTGACCTATTTACTTGGGAATTACTAGAAGAATGCTCTAAGGAAAATTTAAACAATGCAGAAAAGTATTGGATAGATTTTTATGATACAAAAAATTATGGTTATAATCAACGTATGGGGTAATCATTTTTTAAGACAATTTGTATTAAAATTCTACTTAATACTAGAGGTGATAAAATGATTGATATAAATAAACAGAAACAAATTTTAGAATTACATGAATTGGGATTAAGTGGAAGAAAAATCGCAGAGAAGACGGGTATTAGTATAAATACAGTATATAAATATCTAAAAACTGGTACTCGAGTTCTTACTCCAGACATTAATATGACAGGTTGGATAATGAAAGAACACGGGGTACCAGATAGTAAATTAACAATAATTGAATATTTAGGAAAAGATCGTTGGAAATGCAGATGCGAATGTGGAAATATTACTACCCCAAGAGGAGTAAATATTCGTTCTGGTTTAACTAAATCATGTGGATGTTTACAAAAAGAAGTTGTTTCAAAAATGTTTAGCAAAGACTTTGTCGGCAAGCGCTTTGGTAAATTGGTAGTTTTAGAATATACTGGAGAAGTTAATGCTCATGGAGAAAAATTATACTTATGCCAGTGTGATTGTGGAAATAAAACAATAGTTGCAACTGGAAAGCTTTCAAATGGAGATACAAGTTCTTGCGGATGTTTGGTATCTAAAGGTGAATCTTTAATTAAGAGGTGGTTAACAGAGCACAATATAGCTTTTGAGACACAAAAAACTTTTGATGATTTAAAGTTAATAAGGCCTCTTAAATTTGATTTTTACTTACCTGAACATAATATCTTAATAGAATATCAAGGTATTCAACATAAGGACAATAGAAAATTTGGAAGCCAACAAAGGGAAATAACTGATAAGATGAAAAAAATTTATTGCAAAGAAAATTTGATTTCCTTATATGAAATATGGTATAATGAAAATATTGAAGATAGGTTAATTCAAATTCTAAATCAAAGAGAGGGATAAAATGGGACTTTCAAAAAGACAAGAAGAAATTATAAATGCTCCTTATAATAAAGTAGTAGTAATGTCATCTGCGGCCTCGGGAAAAACCAACCTTTTAACAGAAAAAGTTCGTCAGCTTATTCGTGCGAATATAAATCCACGTCAAATAGCAGTAATTACTTTTACAAATATGGCGGCGACAGAATTAAAGGATAGACTCGGAGAAGATTATAAAGAAGGCCTTTATATTGGAACTATTCATGGATTGGCTAATTATATGTTATCCGTTGGCGGCGTAGATACTCGAAAGATGCTCAACGAAGAAAAGTTTGATGAATTATTTGAAGAAATAGAAAAGAATCCATCTTGTGTGCGACATCTAGAATGGATATTACTTGATGAGGCACAGGATTCGGATTCCCTTCAGTTTAAATTTTTATTTGATATGATTAACCCGGATTGCTTCTTTGTAGTTGGAGATTATAAGCAATCAATTTATCAATTTAAGAATGGTGACCCATCACTTATGATAAACCTTTCAAAAAAAGAAGGGGTAAAAAGTTTTTCTATGAATGAAAACTATCGTAATGGTAGAAGAATTCTTGACTTTGCAAAGCGTATTATTTCGTCTGTTGGTTTATTTGATGATTCTGTTGCTATGCGGCCTATAGATGGGGTGGTTGAGGAAATTCCTTTTAGTCTTGATAAGATAGTTGAATCAATTAAATCTCAAGGCGGTCCTAAAAATTGGGCAATACTTACTAGAACGAATCAAGAAATTAGTGCTATTTCTTCTGTTCTTGAAAAGAATAAAATACCATTCGATACATTTAAACAAGGAGATTTAACAAAAGCAGAATTAGTTGAAAGAATGGAAAATGACACCGTAAAACTTCTTACAATTCATTCTTCAAAGGGGTTGGCGTTTGATAATGTAATTGTGGTTGGCGCCAGATTCTATCCAGAAGAAGAACGAAACGTATGTTATGTGGCGGCCACGAGGGCGCGCAATAAACTAATTTGGATGACAAATAGAAAAAAGAAGAATCCAAGACAAAAGATTAGATATTGGTAAGGAAAGATTAAATTAAAGAGGACGGCCAGAAATGACCGTCCTTTTATCATTAGATTTTATCAGAGCCGCGCCCTGTAAGCAAGAATTATGGGGTGGATGTTTCTTAGGCCTCAAGTTGGGACATAATAGCATTTATATCTACATAGTAGGTTACTGTGGTATCCCCGTTCGCATCATGCCACACGTTGTT
>Ga0310786_10005830_pt1 | contig 16597 bp, 16 predicted proteins | sample AusTroGonzalo_MG_FD_203881 | JGI IMG/M metagenome (GOLD analysis project Ga0310786, IMG submission 203881) | Bovine rumen microbial communities from tropical cattle in Woodstock, Queensland, Australia - Gonzalo_03 (v2) (version 2) | ecosystem: Host-associated > Mammals > Digestive system >... | reverse complement strand
CAGCACTTTTTCCTTGTTTAATTATTTTAGGATTTTTAACTGCTTCTTTTACTGTTTCTGGTGTTATATCAGCAAAAACACTGGCAAGTTTAGACGGAATACCACTTTTTAATGCACCACTAGCAACTTTTGATAAACCTTGTCTTATTAATGGAGCACCTTTGCTTACAATAGAACCAGTAGCACCACCAGCAACTGCACTAGCAAGAGGATTATTCCCTTCTTTAAGACCTTCTAAACCACCAATAACTGCACCTTCAAGAAAAGGGCTTGCTGATAGTCCAGTAGCACCACCTAATGTACTATATACTGCCAAATCTGTTGCAAATTTTTGAGCAGGACTAATCGGGCTGGGTTGTTTACTCATTTCTTGGTACACTTCCGAAAGCGTCTTGCCACCAGAGAATGGTGTTGCAATTAATGAAGCTAAACCAGTACCAGCCTTATCTATTAAACCACTAGGAGTTAAATCAATTCCTTTTTTAGTTTCCTGTGTAGCTTGTTGTTGTGGTTGTTGCTGAGGTTGTTGATTGTATATTTGCATCAATTCTTCATTACTCATTTGAGAATAATCTGGTTGGGAATTTTGCTTATTATATAAATCAATTAGTTCTTCATCTGAAAGTTGTGAGTAATCCATTATTTTATTAGTCCTCGTCTTCTCATTTCTTGTTCTAGGCTATTTCTATCTGTTTGTGGTTGCTTAATTCTACCAACATTATATCCAGCACCTTCTAGATTTTTGATATATAAATCTTTATTGCTATTTAGCATTTGTTGAAGTTGGTCTATTTTACCTCTTAGAATTTCATCAGTATCTCCAATTCTTGGAATAATTTTATCGTATTTATATTCGTCTTCTTTTCTAAGAACCCCACCTTCTAAACCTTTACCTATAACCTGTTTAGTAGTTGCTATAAATTGTCTATATAGTTGAGCTTCTTTTCCATAAGGGTTTAATACTGCCAGTCTTGCCTTGATTGGGTCTTTTAGATAATCAGACATTTCTGAAACTTTGTCTCTCAATGTATTGAGTTGATTATTTGCAGTATCAATTTCAGATATTGTTTTAACAGAACCTTCTGGTAGTATTTTACCTTCATCTGGTTTATTTGCTTTATCTTCTTGGAGCTTTAAGCCCATGAGTTTAAACATGTTATCAAGATTTTGTTGTTTTAATGTATCTTGATATCTTTCATTTTCTCTATTGTATTTGGCTTGTTCCATTAAAAGTTTTAATTGTGCAATAGAGTTTGTATCTTGAAGTCTTTTAGCAGTTGCAATAGCGTTTACAATATCTTTACTTCCAACACTTAATAAAGGACTAAAACCTTCTGACATAGCCAGTTGTGCATCTGCTTGTATTTGACTTGGGTCAAATCTTAATTGGTCTTTAAGTTGTGCTTGTTGACCTAATAAATCAACCAATCCAGCCATTTGTTTTCTTGGGTCATTTGCTATCGCATTTTGATATATCAAAGGATTATTTGCAAAACCTGCTAAACCACTTGCTATTGCAGATTGTCTTGCTTGCCATTTAGTAGCCTTATTATATTCATCTAAATATCTTTGCAAGTAATCTAGTTGAGGTTGGTATATACCTTGTCTTTGTTGAGCAGATTGTTGTTTTAAAGAAAGTATTTCATTGAATAAATCTTTTAGTTCTTCTGGACTTGGTTGTGCTTCTGTCTGACTGCTCTGACTATTTGAAAGTTCTTCTATTGGTGGTAAATTTGGAATATTTGCACTACTTTGAGTAGGATAAATATCTTCACCACTTTGAAGTTTATTTATCATTTCGCCTATATTGTCTATTGGTGGCAAACCCATACTATCAATATAACTATTATTTTTTATAGGTTGTTGAACTTGTTGCTCTTTTTTGATTGGCGTTTGTATAGGTTTAGATATATTTTTTCCATATAAATCTATTTCAGGAAGTCCAGATAATTGTCTTTGAATATTAGTTTCTTCAAGTATTCTTTGTATATCTTTTTCTTTATTTTTAGTTGTAGGTAAACTTATGTTGTTGTTTCTAATGACATCTCCTAAAAACTGTCCAGTTAGAACTGCACCAGCCAAAGGAGCTACAACAGAGGATAAAACACCACCACCAGCCATTGGAGCAAGTCTTGTAGCAATTTGTTTTACTGCTTGTTTACTCGCTTGCTTGCCAGCCTGTTTACCACCCAAACTAGAAGCTATACTTTTTGTATTTTTAAATAACCTATTTAACTCATCACTATAAGCCATTATATATTTTCCTTATTATTCATCTAATTTAATAGGGAATACCATATCATCTAACCATTTATTGTTTCTGATAAACCCTAAGTCATCTCTAAACCCATAACCAAGTCCATATAAAGCACCGATTATCGCACCCCATGGTGGAGCTATTCCAGCACCCATACTAGCACCTTGTAAAGGATATACTATTTCTTGTTCAACATCTGAATAGTTCTTGTCATCATGACCAGTTAGTGTATTATAACCAGTTTTTGCAAAACTACCAATAGCACCCCAAGGAGTTCCACCACCAGAAGAACCCATAGCCTTACTTGCGTAATTTATTCCTTGTCTTGCTTCACCAGAACCCATTGTTGGTAAAAAACTTCCTGCATTACTTACATAATTTGCATTGTGGTCCTCTTCTGTAAATGGACTTTGACTATAATTACTTCCACTACTTTTTGCCATTCTTACGCCATCCTTGTATAAAAACTATCATTAGGAGTATTATTATAATAATCAGAATATGGTGTATAAAAATCACCAACTAAACCTTTATCTGTGTTATTTGCATCTGTTTGATTAGCTAATAATCTTTTAACTAATTCTGGGATATTATATTGTTGCATAAACATAGCGTTTGCATTTGCTAGGTCTTGTTTACGTTGCTTGTATCTGCTTAATTTATTAGAAACATTACTATTAAGACCTCTATAACCACCAGCAGTAAACCCATTACTTGTATAACTACCAGCATCATAAAATGGTAATATATAATCTGGCGTTTGATTATATTCATTTTGGATTGGCATATTTCCTATTAATTGATTTATTGCAGGTAAATATTGTCCAACTTCTCCCCAGTTTATTTTACCAAATTTAAAGCCATTATTAGATGCTTCATTATTTCCATAATTAGCAATTGCTGACAATTTGTTATCTAAATCTCCACCATCAGAATAAGATGGTGTACCACCACTTTTAGCCATTATATTCTCCTTATTTCATAAACGATTTTACCGTACTACCGCCAAGAGAGCCTAACTGATAACCTAACATTGGATTACCAAGAAAAGCCCCACCAACCGCACCAGCTATTGGAAGAACTGTTCCTAATATATCGCCAGTTGGATTACCTTGTTGTTGATTGTATAGCCAGTTATTATAAGCATTTTGGTAGGCAATTTCTTGGTTTTTAAGGTCTAAATCGCTTCCAAGTTTTCCATACCCATACAGATTTTCAAACATATTTAATGTGTTGTATCTTCTTGCGAGTTCTTGGTCTTTTAGTTGTTCAGAATACAATGCTTTGTTATACGCACTATCCATTAATTGGCGTTGAGATTGTAAGTTTTGCATATCTCTTACGTATGCAGGAGCAGTAGCATTTAATGTTCCAAAACGATTATAATTTCTTGTATCGAGATTTCTCATTGTATCACGATAATTTCTTGCAAAATCGTCTTCTGCTCTTTGATAAACTGCATTAGTTGTATCTTGAATAGATTTTTGCGTTAACGGGTCAAATACGTTAACTCTATTATAATTATCTACTATTCCTTGATAACCTCTATTACCTAAATCTCTACCTTGCGAAATCCATTGTGTGTCTTTCCATGGTTGTCTTTCGGGTGGTGCACTACTTTTACTCATTCTTTAATCCTTCCAAATAATAATTCATCATAATATTTTGGTTCATTATTTTTATCGTAGAATAACAAACATTTTCTTGCAGTTCCTTCTACTTTAAAACCTACATCTTTTAATAATTTAATTACTCCAAAGTTATTAGCAGGTACTCTTGCTTCCATTCTATGGATATGTTTCATATTGTTATCTATCCAATCGTATGCTTGGAATATGATATTTCTACTGTTCTTACCCCAATATTTTCTACAAACTACAATATGGACATCACAACGTGCTATATCGTCTTTAAACCATCTTAAATTGTCAAAGGTAATAACACTAGCCACATTACCATTACTCTTGTCTATGCAAGCGAGAACCACCGTAGAATTGTCTTTTATTTTATATTCGATATAGTCCATAACATCATTAACGCCACAAGCTAAATCAAATATTTTTCTTTGTTGGTCTTTATGTAGTCTGTATGCTTCTTCTATAACTTTGAAGTTTTCTTTTGTAAAAGTTATTGGAAGAAAGTCAAACTCTTTTACGTTTTCCTTTTCCATATTTTACTCCTTTTATAATGGTGTTTCTTCTAATTGTATGTTTCGTATATCGAAACCATAAATAGCGAAACCTTGTATTCCTTCTTCTACTGGTATATCTTCTGTTGTAAATTCAATTTGATAATTGTAGAAGAATTGACGTTCAGTTGGAAATCTTCTTACTGTAATGCCTGTTTTAACCCAAGTATTTTCATCCCAGTATGTTAAGTTACCATTATCTGGTGTTCCATCATCCCAAACAAGTGCATCTGTATCATAGATTTCACTAGATATTTTTCTTTCGATATAATCATCAGAAATATCTTTCCTAACCCTTAGTTTAAAATTACAAGTTTTTTCTTCAACTAGGAATAGAGCAAACTCTTTAAATGATTTATAATATCCTGTATTTGCAAAGTCAAACCAAGGACTTTTCCAATATGCTACTATCGGTTCACCATCAAATGTTTGCCCGTAAAACTCTCTGAATACTTTACCATCATTAGTTCCAATATATACTTCATTATTAAACTCAAATACTATTGAAACATGTTGAGGTACTTCACGCTTTAACCAAGTTTTTGTATGGAAGTCATAAATAACTGCTATATTAGAGCCTTTACCAGATGTAAATGGGCAATAAAAACATACTTGTCTTTTTTCTGGTAGTCTTACAATAAAGATTTTATCAGTTTCCCAAGAGCGAAGTTCTTGGAATAAATTATTAATTTGTTCTGATACAACTGCACCAACATATTTATCACCATATATTGTTTGCATTGTCAGAGGGAATATACCCATATTGTCATCAGAGTAAACAAAATATAATCTGTTAAATACTGTAAATGATTGTTGACTTCTGCATGTAATGTTTGAATAAGGGTTTATTTCCCAGTTTTCAGGTTCACTAGATTTACCGTCAAGGATATATGAACCATGACGTTTGTGTATCATCATGTAACTTGAATATAAACCAAGTGCCGTTATTTCTGATGTATCGTTGTATATGTTCCTTACAACTCCACCACCGTATTTAATATCAAACTTATTATAGCTTCCTAATTCTGAATAAAATAAAGCACCATTCTTATCACCAATAAATAATCTGCCTTGGTAATATTGTAAAGCAAGTCCTCTAATATCTTCTTCAATACTAGGGTCATCTTCATTTGTTAGTTTAGCATTACATTCTGATAAATCTGATAGATGTGCTTGTTTTCCAGATAGGCTTGTGGGATTTGCATCAATATCTGGTGTCACTTTTATTTGAGTATCACTATCGATATCAGTTACTTTATATTTACCTTCAACATCTTCAATGGTTATATAATCACCTATTGAGAGTTCTTTTGTAAATTGCGTAGATGTGCCAGTTATTGTGTCACTTCCGTCTGCTACTGCCACAGTTCCAGATAATAAAACATTTCTTCCGTATTCATAAAACACTAAATCATCAATACCGTTACTCATAACTACGCCATTGTTCATATTAACGTAGCTACAACGGCTTGTAGCAGAAGGAAATGTATAAATAAGGTCAAATGTATCAGTAACATTATTATATCGTCTTACAGAGCCGTCTGACGTTGTTATAATCATGTGGTGAGTATTACCTTTGATATAATCCCAACCACCAACAATTGTGCAATCCTCCAGTGTATCCCCAAATTGGACATTACCAGCCATGGTTTGAATACCACCTAAACCATAGTATTCAACATTACACATATCAGGACTTTCTGTTGCCTTTGTGGTTTGGTTTATAGTTCCAATGTCATTTTCAACATTAAGACCACCTGTTAAATTTTTATAACTAAAAGTTCTACCCATTTATTATCTATCACCTTGTACGTACGGATTATAAAATGCTTCTACCATGCTTTCTAAGTTACTCATAGGTACATCATTAATTCTGAAACCTTTTAAGTAATCTTGACTTAATTGCATTGTGTACATCATATTTTGATACATTTCATTGTATTTGCGTTTATAGAAAAGTGCTTGATTATCACCAGCATTACCACGCCAATCCTTCATAACACCATAAACCAAAATATCTCTAAATATATCAGGAATAATTGGTTCATCAGTTTCATCAACCATTTCTTTCTTTTCGCAACCATCTTCATCAACTGCACAACAATTAGTTAAATATTGTATTCTGTAATTTGTGCCTTCTTGGTCTTTGGTTGGAATGGGGAATAAATTTATTTTGTTTTCATATATCCAATATTGAACTGGTGTACCTGTTGCCGTACTTGGTAGGTATAAATAATCATTATTATAAAGCAACGGTATTCTATCTGACCTGTCATTAGGTTTAATAGACAAAATAAAACCATGTACCATAGGATACTCTCTTTTATTTGCTACTAAACGAAAGTCTTTATGGCGTTCTCTAAACTTCCATATATCATGCTCTCCACCACATATCTCACGAAGTACATAATTAAGTCTTTTCTTAACCATTCTTCCTTCTGTTGTATCCAAGTCATCAAATGTTGGAGCAGGAGAATAAAACATCAAGTCCAAACAGTCATTTGCTAATTGAAAAAAATTTCTTCCCATATATATTCCTTTTGTATTTAAAATTCCACGATTGTCGGAGTTGCACCGACCATACTCTTGTCGTGATAAAAGGGTAGGCTTTTACACCTACCCATAAGATTACGCTTCTGAGTAACCAACAACCAAACATTTTGGGTTTGTGATTTTGTAACCATAGAGGTACAAAGCACGACCAATATCTGCGAAAGATTGAGGGTCACGAAGTTTTTCAACTTTATTGAATTGTTCTGCAAATGTAATACCCATTTTAGTACCAGCAATAACAACATTCTTTTCGTTATCTTCGTTATAACCAGTAACTTTCATAAGGTTAGTATCAACAAAGATTTTCATACCAGCGATTTGACCAGCAACACCTTTGTAGATTACGTCATCACCTTGAACAGTTGGGTGAGTAAGAACATCAGAAGAAACTAATTGTTCAAACATAGCAGGAGTGATAGTAACCATAGCTTCCAAAGCCAAAGTTTGTTCTTTTGAACCTTTGAAGTTATAGAAACCAGCAGAGTTCAATGCTTTGTTTTCAACAAGTTTACGTTTAATTCTGTTGAAGAACGCAACTGTTTTAGTACCTGATGATGTATCAAAGTAAGAACCAGAAGTACCAACAGTCGGAACATTAGCATCAGCAATAACTGCTTCTTCAAGTTCCAAGTTTACTTCATCCATCATTTTTTGTAAACCACCATTCATGTATCCTTCAAGCATATTGAATTGAGATTGAGCTTGTTCAATATCATTGAATTTGAATTGGAAGTTTTTAGATTTGTCAATTGTCAAAGTGATTTGTTTCGGATATACGTCAGAACTATTAGGAACAACACCTTCACCAATTTCAATAGCAGAAAAATCAGGAGTTGTAATTCTAACTGTATCACCAGCAGATTTGATTTCGCCTTCCCAGTCAGAGTTAGTCATGTTGTTTTTGAAATCTGTTAATTCTTTTGTTTCTCTTAACAGTTTCGCTGACCAATACTCTGGAACGAAAGCATTTACATTATTTGCCATAATTATAAGTCCTTTCTAAAAATTATATGTATAAAACACCAACGATTAATTTACCAGCAGATAAACCAGCAGTTCCTACTGTAACTTGAATATCTGTTTCAACAGTTGTGCAGATAGCAGTAGGTACATTATCAGCTTCGGGAGCTGTTCCTAAATCTGTTAAAATCGGTTGATAAACACCTTTACCTTTAATATCTGCTTTTCCTGATGCACCAGAACCAAATGCTTGGTCAGTAGAGCCATCATAATCAACTGCTTTTAATCTTAATGTAGCAGAGCCAGATGAAGCCAAGTCATCTGCTTTATTTTTAATATATCCACCGATAATAAGTTTGCCAGCAGGCACTTTCAAACCGATAGATTTGTCACCTGTTGATGCTAATGCAGTATAATCTACTTCGATTTCTTTCGGAGTAAAGCAACCAACAACACCACCAGCAGTTTTTCTTAATTGTTCAGCCGTCATTGTCTATTCCTTTCTAAACTATTAAACCTTTTTTCATTTGTTCTTCTATTACCTTTTCGTTCTTAGCGAACTCATCTGGTGACATTGTTTTTAACTCAGCTCTTGTAAAGATGTGAGGTTCACCAGAATATCCACTTTGTGGAGCAGTAACTATTCCACCTTGAACTTTTGAGGTATCAGCTTTCGCTTCTTTTAGAGATGCCATACGTTGACCATACTCTAAGGCTTCTCTATAAACATCGCACAAATACTCATTAATGGTATTGAGGTTTTGATAGATGTTAGGGTCGCCAGCATTTGCTTGTGCGTATTCAGTTAAAATACGGTTCAATACTGGACTGGCATTTAATAGCTGATTGTTTTCTTGTGCAAATCGTTGTATTTGAGATTGGCTCACTTGATTAGCTATTTGTTGCCTTTTATTGTTTAGATTACCCATAAGAACTTCAACTTTGCGTTCTAATTCGTAACCTTTTTGAGGATTAGTTTCTTTGAGTTTATTTATACTTGCTTCAAATTCATTAGGGTTAGCACTAACACCATATTCGTTACAAAGTCTTAATAACTCTTGTTGTCCACTATTAATTACCTGTTGGTCAAGAGTTTGGTAATTAAAGTCTTGTGGGTTTACATCTTGAAGACCTAATCTCTCTTGTAGAGCCTGACGTTCTGCTTCAATAAGTTCGTATTCTTTTAATTTCTTGTACTCATCCTTATTGAGTTGTACCGTTTCTGGTTCTTGTATATCTTTATTAGCATCATCAGAACCTTCTGGTTGTTCAATGTTTTCTGGTTGCGTATCAGATGGTACGTCAACCCCTTGATTTTCAGTCGGAGCTTCTGGTACTTCATTTACCTGTTGTTCTGTTGGAACTGGAAGTCCATCAGTATTGTTTGTAAATGTTGGTTGTTCTACCGTAGTAGTTTGTGTAACTTGTTCTTGTTCAGTCATTATTCAACCTCCTGCTTTGAGAGTTCTTGTATTAACTCATCAACAGCCTTAGCCCTTGCTTCAATACGTTCGATAGTCATTTTAATACCCCAGCATAAGTGGTAGTATTCACTATCTTTTGAGAAGTGGAGATTTCTTACAATATCTTTTTCAAGTGTTGATTTAACCTTTTCCCATGACGGAGAGTTGATTAACTCTTTAAAAGGTTTACATTCTTCTAGTCTTTCTAATCTTTCTTTTTTGATTTTTTCGAGTTCTTCTCTGGTCAAGCCTTCATTTTCTTGCTCAACATCAGCTAAACTTTGTGTCATAGTTTGTCCTTTCCTTTATTGTAACATCTGGTCTTCTTGTTGGACTTGTTTTCTAACGTCTGTCGGATTAGGGATTTCACCTTGCACTTCTTGTTGTGCTAACAGATTAGCCATGTCTGGAATACTAGCGTTCATTAGATTTCTCATATCGCCAACAAACTGACCTAAATTCTTTTCTTGGACACCCATCTCTCTACCTTGATTTGCTATCATATCTTGTTGGGTTAAAGCATAAAGTAAACTGTCAATTTGTTTGAAGTTAACTTCATTTAATACCCATTTGAAGAAATCAAGTGATGGGAACTCTGGTCTTGCTACAATTGCTTGGAAAGTAGGTAATTGCATTACTTGGAATAATTTTTGAACATATTGTTCATGTTCTACTGTTGCTTGTGCAGTACCAATAATGAATTGATAATCTCTGTTACGTACTTCATCATCTACATAAGCAAAACTCTTAACACCACTATTGTCAAATTTAACCAAGTTATCACCTTGTTCAAATTCTTTTTTCATTAAGAAATATCCTTTAACAATAGGTAGGATAATTCTTTCTGAAAATGCGTAACTTTCTCTTGAAAGTCTTGTAGTTTGTCCAGAGTATATATAAGTTGCTTCACTGGCAGTTCTAACACCACCCATACCACCTGTACCTTGCATGTATGGGGATATACCAGTAGCACCTTCCATTTTACGTTTTAAAAATTCTTGGAAATCAAAACCTCTTAACCCAGAACTAAAATCAAGTTTTTCTGGTTTAGTTGTTTCGTTGAATTGGTTGTAGTTATATTCAAAAGGTCTTCCAGCTACTAACTTTTGTCCAACTGGTATCATGCCTTTTGGAGCAAGCATAACTGGGTCAACTGAAAGTTTCCAAGCCTTTAATTGCAAATCAATACATTTATTTTCTAACTCATTCAAAAGTATCGCAGGCTTTAATGGTGTTTGACCTCTTAAAGTATCTGGTCTTTCATAACAACATCCATAAACGATAGGACATATAGGATATTGACTTTCTTCTAGTTGAGCGACATATTCACCAGCAATAATAGTAATAACAACATTTCTTGCCACATCACCATTATCGGGGATAATATAATCACCCCAATATTCAAGTACCTCAACAGTTGAACCAAGGTACTTTGTATCAATATTGTATTTTGCTTCTTCAATGTCGTCTTCTCTTGTTTTAATGTTTTGTGTAACTTTTTCTTTTAAATCTTTTCTTTCTTGTGGTGTGAGTTTGTAATTCTTGTTTGCTAAGATATATTGTAACGGAACAAAGTTACGTATAATCTTACCACAACTACACCAATCTTCTTTTTGAGATTTGTCAAAGTAAAAATTAAGAGGGTCGATACGTCTTACAGTAGCCCTGCTTTCTTTGACAACATCTTCTACGACATTTACTATTTCGACTATTGGAGAACCTGTTATCGGGTCAACAGATACGTTCTCTTGTTGTTTTCTTTGTCTTTCGACTTCTGCTTTCCAGTGGATAAATGCACATGCTTCACCTTTATCAGTCCAATCTTCAAGCATTTTATCTAGTGTACGTTTAAGATTAATTCTTTCAAAGTCATACACCATTGACGCTTTTAATAAGGCTGATACGTTATGTGCTTCTGGGTCTTGACCTTCAACGTCAAACATACCTTCATAACTTGAATAGGTAGCTTTAAACATATTAGCGATATATGTTTGTCTTTGTTCATATACATCTGGAATAAGTTTAACTTTATTTTGTTGCCCAGCAACTATTGAAGGAAACACATCTCTAACTATTCTTTTGTAATCATCTCTTACGTCTTGTGTATCTTCATGCCATTGTTTGCATTTATCAGAAATATCTTTTGCGATATTATCTCTGTCTATCTTTTTTATTTCTTTTTTATTGTCGTTCTTGTAATAATAAAATCTCATTTTCTATCCTATTTCAAGTTCGTATTTTTCATCACCAAAAGCGTCTATATAACTTCCAACAAAGTTTTCGTGAGTTGGTTGTTCCTTTACTGGGTAATAGTATAAAACAAAGTAACTGCAACTATCTGTTGGGTGAGTTAAGAATTTAGCATAAGTATCATTCTTAATCTTGCTTGAACTTGGTTTTTTAATAATACCAGTTCCTTCAATTACTTCTAGGTTTTCTATATCGTAAATCAAATACTTACATTGTTTGTGTATGTAGATATTTGTTTCACCTTTTTGATTTCTCATCATATTGTTCCAGCATAACATTCTGTACTCAATAGATGGGTTCTTTCTCAATAATTCAAACTGGAAGTTATCAAATCCTTCCTCTTGTAATACTCTTTGAATTACTTGGTAATCATTACCAGTTGTTTTTTGATAATTACCACTAGCATCACCATTTATGATAATTCTATGGTTTTTATATTGTCTTAACGTATCACAAAGGATATAAGCCACATGGCGTGTGTCTGTATAACATTCAACTATCTCATGGAGTATATATACCTTACCGTTGTAATGTTGGCATATATACCAACACATGGGGTCTGTGTTAAAGTCGCAACATACATGGATTGGAAATTGTTTGTTTATTCTGAGGTCTTCTCTGACATTCTCGTTTCTATCAAAACCTTTCGTTGCCAAACCAGACACATAATCAGCGTCTTGACCCAGTACGTTTCGTTTGAAGTAATCTTCATCATAAGCATCCTTCATGGCTTTTATAAAGCCTTTTGGTAGGTTTTTCTCATTATCTGTTGTAGGAGCAATTATCCTACGATAATAAGGCTCTTTATTCTCTACAAATCTTTTGTAGATATATCCTTTTGTTTCTTGGGGGTTTGTATGACCAAATAAACGATATTTGAACTTATCTCCCCATTCTGGTTTTCGTGATTGCCTTAGACGCCCCAATAACATATTAAAGGTGCTTTCAGGCACATCACTCATTTCCTCTATCTCAATAAATCCAAGATTGAGTGATTTAATCTTTTCTGGTTCTAACAGATGTCGAAAAAGGATTTCCGACCCGTTAGAAAAACAAAGCTTACTCTCGGACTTTACTTCCCACCAGTCTTGTCCTTCGATTAGACCCATACGGTCTAAATGTTCTTTATAGCTGACCAAGGTTGTATCTCTTACAAGTGCGAAGGTTTGTGCTCCACAAAAACCCCTAATTCCTGCATATTTTAAACAAAGAAGTATTCCTAAAAGGCTTCCTGAAAAGGTTTTTCCAGACCCGTACCCACCGAGATATTCATTGATACAATGCTATATCCAAATCGTATTCACTTTCTGGCATTTCAAGAAACTTCTTTTGAGCAGGTAGAAGTTCTGTTTTGCATTGTACCAATTTAATCACCACCTTTACATTCGGGGAAGTATTTTCTTTCACCAGCCAATCTTAATTTAACTGCATCTTTGAAATTTTTACTACTTCCAAGTCTAATTTGTTTACCTTTGACTTTTATGTAAGCAACGTAAACTTTGTCTTTTTTATTAAAACTAACGCCAACCTTACCACTAGTATTATGGCTTTGGTTTTGATTATTTTCAAATTGTGTGCATACTCGCAAGTTGCACCTTCTGTTATCTAATGGATTGCGATTAATATGGTCAACTGTCATATTATCTTCTGGTTGCATTATGTATCGATGTAATAATCTTGATTTTGCATTTTCTGGTTTTTTGGTAAACTTAATGTAGAAATTTTTTATAGTTTTATCAAATGTCAAGCTTAAACTATAAGGTTCTCTAATTACTTTTTCGTAATCATCGTCATCCATTAAAACAACTTTAATACCGTACTTTTTTGAGTTGATAATATACTCTTTTGTCATTTGAAACTCCTGTAATTTCTTCCTGAAATCTATTAAAAAGGACAGAACATTCAGGATTATGTTTTTTCGGGAGCTACCCTAGTCCTTTTATATCTTGTCTTCAATATTGAAACATAATGTTGCTATTTCTGTTTTAACTTTATCTGGTTCAACACCATTCCATTTAGCAATTGTTTCAATTATTTCTTTTGCATCTTTGATTTTGCCTTTTTTAATACAATCGTTATACATATTCCAAAAGACACGAACCAAATCATCTTTATCAAACTTAATCAGTCTGTTGACTTTATTAAGATTTGCTCTTGTTTCTTCGATAGCCTGTTGTATATTCTCATTACAAAGGAGTTCATAACCAATAGTTGAAGCATTTACTCTATCATAACCAGCAGTTCTTGCACTCCCAGCAATATCGAAAGTTTTAACGTATTCTTCTACAAACTTTTGTTGCTTATCATCCAGTTTCATTTTGTTATCCTGCTCATGAGTTTAGCAAACTTTTCTTTATCAACTCTTTTTCTTGGTATTCTCTTAAAAGAAAGTGAAATATCCCAAAGTCTTTTGTTTTCAAAGAGTATTCTTGCCAATGCACTCAGGAATACTGCATTTGTATAAAGCCAAAGTTCAAATATTGCCTGTAATTTGTTCAAGAATATCTCCTTTTAAAGAAAGAGATTGAGGGATGGTGGCAACCTCAACCAGATATTGTACGAAAAGAGGTATAAAATAGCTCCACCAATTGTCTTGCTTTATGACATTTCGTCAAAGGACTACATCTAGTGTAGTTATGCCTTGGTGACCCCAGCTCTCAACCAACTCTCAGCAGGTCATTGGTTTTATAAAGACGGATTAAGAGAGATTAGGAAGCTTCACACGCTCTCATACTTCACTCATTGGTGTTGATTGACTACTGTCAACGCTCCGTTCCACTACTTGTATTGCTTTTTCCCAATCCAGAAATAAGGTTTGTCTTTACTATCCCTTATGATTGGTACTAACTGCGTAGAGAAAGAATTTCCCTTGATATTTACTATAACAAAGCCTTGTTGCCAGTCCATCATTCTTCTTTTGCCTTTTAGTACATACCAAGGTTTTCTTTCACATAAACATCCACATTCAATTCCCACATACTCACCAATTTCGTTTGTCTTGTAAACCTGACTAAGTTTGTGAGTGTGTCCTTGAATAATGGAAGTTCCAGAATATTCTACTTCTGCCATAGCAGACCCACCAGACTTTCCTCTTGCAATAGTCCCATGGGTTATGATTAGTTCTTTGTTGCCGATTGGGTCATAAGTTTCAGGTACAAACTCAATTCCAAAATCATCCAACTTAAACCAATTCTTTATGGTGTAGTTTTCATCAGCCAGAAGTATCGGAGAAAGAGAAGCCCATTTATCTATCCAACCTTCATGACATTGCGAACCAACATACACAATCTTGCTTTCAGGAAGTGCTTGTCTTAAACACTTAGCAACCGAGAACCAGTATTCCCTTTCCTCTTTACCAGTAGTAAAAGCATTACCCAATTCTCTAATCTTTGGATGGGTTGAGAAGGAAGTACAATCATTAATGTTTCCATTAAGTATTAACTCATCTGGTTTGAACTCATAAAGAAAACTTGTAAATAACGCTAAGACTTCTTTATCTACAAACGGTATATGGAAATCAGAAGCAACTACCAAAGTCCTTTCATCCTTCTCTTTACCTTTTTTGTAATTTACTTTTTCTTTTGAGTTTTTGTTTAACAAAGGTAAAAAGGCTTCAACTAGGCTTTGTTCTAACCCATCAGGAATTGTTACCTTTTTATCTCTAATCTTTTGTCTATTAGGACAATTGTTTGCATAATACCAAGAGGTTAACCCTTGTACTAACTTATTTAACCTATCCATTATATTCCTCAATCTAACCAATATCTAGCAGAAAACTAAATTCTATCTCTATCTATTTTGCATTATATCATACATTTGAAATTTGTCAACCCCTAATTAAAGATTTTTTCATACAACCTTACTCCGTAAGCTTTGAACCCCTCTAACAGAAAAAAGATAATAATCGTCAAATTTACTTCGTAAACTTTGTTTTTTATTTTGCAGTTAAAGAAGTAAAAGATTTTCTTACCTTTCTATAATTATATAGTAGTATTATATTATATATTATATAATATAATACGTATATTATATATAACTATCTATATACTATATACTACTATACTACTATATATACTACTATATAGTAGTACTACTATATAAGGGTTATATTTATATAGGTATTATTACTATACTACTATACTATATAGATACTATATACTTTAGGGGGTATATACCCCCTATTATATATAGTAGTATATAGTAGTAGTATATAGTACTTTAATATAATACAATATATACTTTGAGTATATAAAAAATAGTAGTAGTATTTATAAAATACTATTATTGTAATATGTAACAAATTGTAAATAATTCAAATAGATGATTGACTAAAAAATTTATATGTGATAGTATTTACTTGTTAGTTAATTTCAGGACTTGTTAAAAACCAAGTATAAAAAATTATATTATATTCTGTTATTGGCTAGCAATAGCATAACAAGGTTAGTTAAAAAAAAGGAGAAAAATGATGCAAAATTTAGACGTAGCACACGAGTTTTTTTACGATGGTGACGGGAATTTTTACCGTTCCAGTATGACTGTTAGTTATAGAGACAATAAATTTTATTCCTATGCTACTTGTATCGGAGAGCTTACAAAAGATATTAACGGGAACAATGTTTGTATTGTTTCAGATGATACTTTTAGCAGTACAACTGCCAAGCATTTAAACGCCTTAAAAAGTGCTTGCCCGTATGACATTTATTATTTGCCAACAGATTATGGTAATCGAGAATTTTATGTTAATGAAACGATAAAAGAACTTATCGACAAATTAGAGTATTACTCAAAAAGCAAATTAACGCAAAAATATAATCGTGAAAAATTGACAAATACTTTTAATATGTTGCAAGGCATTTTACAGTTAGAAAAATTTAAAACCGAACACAATTTCATTAAAAAGATATTAAAAAAATATACTGACAT
>Ga0310786_10005829_pt1 | contig 16597 bp, 11 predicted proteins | sample AusTroGonzalo_MG_FD_203881 | JGI IMG/M metagenome (GOLD analysis project Ga0310786, IMG submission 203881) | Bovine rumen microbial communities from tropical cattle in Woodstock, Queensland, Australia - Gonzalo_03 (v2) (version 2) | ecosystem: Host-associated > Mammals > Digestive system >... | reverse complement strand
TTATTATGAACATGAAAGATCTGAAAAATAAGAGAGAATCTGACTTAAGAATATTGAATTCATTTCGTAATGCTTTGAATACTTTTGCAAAGAAAAAATGAGAGTATTCACATAAATATACCAAGGGATTGAAGCAAAAGTTGTAGAGAAGAAGAATCAAAAGAAAGAGAAAAAGTAACTTTAAAGAGGTGTTGAGCATAAACTCAGATCTGGAAATCACCTTGCTTTTTCGAATTATTCTAGCCAGATAATGTCTGGTATTTGAGTTGTTTTGTTCGATGGTAAAAGTATGCTTCTTACTTGCGAAGTGTCGTTTTTTGGGTAAAACCTTCGAGAATCCAACCCATTTGTCAGTGTAAAATTTACATTTCTTTAGGTGTTTGATTTTTCTGTACAATTGTTTGAAAGTCGCAACATCACGACCACCTGTAACCAAGGCAATAGTTTTTCTTGTTTTACGATCCACTGCTTTGAAGATCCATTTTTTATTTTTTTTGTCCTATAACCCCAATTATGGATTAGAAAGAAGGGAGCAACGAACAGAAATTGAAGGCTTAGTCGACTTTAATTGATAGGCAGTGAGCGTAGAAATGATGTGCACGAGCATATTGATAAAAGACCTGGCTTTAGGAAAGAAATATTTCTTTGATAAAGATTCTGTTGTCCAAAGTATGTATCGACCATTTTTTAAACAAATATGTTATTTTAATCGGCAATTGAACAATTGCGTTTATCAACTTCCTAAAATTTTCCCGACTCGAGATTTCAAAAACCTGGTGATATGTTTTGTGGGAAAAGCATCAAAAAAATCTTCATTCCCAATCATTACCAATGTTCTACCTGATATACAATTAATGTTCAATGGGCAATGTTATCCTCTGTACTATCACACAGAATATCTTTCTGAAGGTTTGTTTTTATCAGAAAAGCCGGCAAAACAGTATGCTGTAACCGATTTCATTCTTCGTGAATATCAAAAACTCGATAAAAGCATCACAAAAGAAGACATTTTCTTTTCGGTTTACGGATTTTTGCATTCTCAAGAATATCTGAAAAAATATGCTGCCGATTTGAAACGATCTCTGCCTCGACTTCCTTTGCTTTCGAAAGAAAATTTCTGGATTTTCTCTAAGGCAGGACGACAACTTGCTGAATTGCATCTGAATTACGAAACCATTGGCGCACCGTCAGATGTGATTGTTGAAGGAGAAGAATTCGGGCATTTTGAAGTTCAGAAGATGAAATTTTTATCAAAAAACGATAAAAGCGCAATCGCATATAACAATTACATCACCGTAAAGAATATCCCAGAAGAAGCTTACGAATATGTTTTAAACGGACGGTCTTCCATCGAATGGGTTATGAGGAATTGTCAAATCAAAATCGATAAAGCCAGCAAAATCAAAAACGATCCAAACCTTTGGGGACAGGAACATGGAAACCCGCGCTATATTCTCGATGTACTTCTCGGAGTTATAAACATAAGCATCAAAACCATGGAGATTGTGAAAAAATTACCGCGTGATTTTTAACCTTATCACTCCCACAAAGCCGCCAGAGGCACAGCGAGCAAGCCATCTCCGAACGAAAGAGTGTTTTCTCCCGTATACAGGATAATCGTTGCTATGTTCGAATCCTTCACTATGTTCTTTCTAAACCATTCAATGTGCTTAAAATCAGATTTGGAAATCGCTGAACCTGCTTTTACCTCGATACACGCAATTTGTTCATCTTCTGATTCGACGATGAAATCAACTTCCCGATTTTCTCTGTCGCGATAGTGATAAATTTTCGCGCCGCACATTTCGCTTTGAATAGATAACTCGTGATAAACTAAAGTTTCTACAAGCTTGCCTGCCCGATCGGGATTCAGCAGCACTTCTTCTACATTCCAATTAAGTAAAGAAGCCATCAGTCCCGTGTCCGCCATAAATAATTTATCTTTTTTACCAACACGTGCGTAGTCTGTTTTGATCCAGCTCGGCACTCTTTCGAATAAATATAAAGATTCCAACGCATTTAAGTAACTGTCGAATGTTTGGCGAGAAATCGACAACTTCCCGCACAAATCGGTAACATCGAGAAATTTGCTGGACCAAGCCGCCAAGATTTTCACTAATTCTTTTAATACTGAAGTACGTTTAATGTTGCTAATATCCTTTAAATCCTTGGAAATTAGTGTATCTATATAATCATTAAACCAACTTTTTCTGTGACGAGATGAGTTCAGAGCCAACGGTTCAGGGTATCCTCCGGCAAAAGCGATTTCTATAACTTTTCTTTTATCATATCCTTTAATCTGGCTCGGAAAGTCACACTTAAAAAGTCTTTCCATAAAACTCGGCTGATTCCCTAAAATTTCACCGTAAGATAACGTTCTCAAATGTATATTTTTGATTCTTCCCGCAAGACTTTCCGTCACCTGCGGCAATTTACGGATATCTGCAGAACCCGTAAGTAAAAATTGTCCCGGACGATTGTTTTGATCAACCATCAGCTTAATCGATGGCAGTAAATCGGGCGCCTTTTGAATTTCGTCAATAATGAGAGTATCTGCCTCTGTTTTAACGAACAATTGAGGATCATTCCAAGCGGATTTCAACAGTGTTATATCATCAAGAGTTCTGTAAATTATTTTTTCCGATATTATCTGCTTTGCGAGAGTTGTTTTTCCGCATTGCCTGGCTCCTGATATTACAGAAACTCTGCGTATTTCTAGAGACTGTTTCAAAATGTCTGAAAACCACCTTTTATAATCGCCCATTCAAACCTCTCCTTTTCTGTAGTGTACAACATATCCGCAAAAACGCAAATATAAACCTCGCGAAATTATAAATACAAAGCCCGCGAAATATAAAATTAATAGATCGCGAAATTATAAATATAGGTGTCGCGTTTTTGATATTAAAGGTGCTTCCCAGGCTTTACACAATGCGGGTACCAAACCCCCGGCATTTCGCTAGCGACAAAAATTTTTTATTAACTTTACTTTACTCGTTTCAAAGCTCTGCAATATTAAATTTCAAACAGTGAATATATTAAAAAATTGCATTTTCTCTTCTTAGCAAGTAAACATCCGCGGGCTGAGTTAATTTTTAGTTTTTTTAGATGAATTTTAGATTTTGTTAACAAGAAACTGAGTGTGGGGCAAGGGGCCAACAATTTTTTCAAAAAACAAACCCCAACGTGCTAAAATATAAGCATAGAAGGGTTTGAGAAAATTATGAAGAAAATCACTGATAAACAAGACATCGCAAGCGTGAAAATTGATGGGAACGATTACGAAATCCCGAAAGATTTGGCGTTATCGACGTTGGGGTTTTTCGTAATGAACTCTAACGGCGTAGTTTCGAAAAAAGCCGATAAACTTAGTACTCAAGCGCAGGTTGATTCATTGTTTAATCCTGAGGAAATAACGGAACAAACTTTGATTTCAGCTTTAATCGGAGCTCAAAACCGAAGCAACCAGCTTTATAACGCGGGAGTTCAAGCTCAGTCGTTGCCGTTTAAAGAGCTGTATCTGAAATATGCAACAAAATATCAAAACCGCGTATCTCAACTTGCGATCGCTCTTTCAAAACTTAAAAATAAAACGCAGAAAATCGTCGTCGAGAAAATCAATATCGAAAAAGGAGCCCAAGCTATTGTCGGAAACGTCTCAAAATAGCCTGCCCAACGTCTGCGGAGCAAAGACAAAATTCGGAAAATGCCAAAATCTCCCAATGGAAAACGGACGTTGTCGACTTCACGGTGGATTAACTCCGAAAAAACATCCTAATCATCAAGCAAAACTCAATGCGCTGAAAACGGGAAGGTATTCTAAAAATTGCATTGAACAAATTGAATTGCTGAAAAATGAACTGAACTGTTTGGACAAGCTCATTTGTAATTTTGAATCAGATTAGCAGAAACCTTTTTTATTTCTTAGCCTGTAAATGTGATAAAATGTCTTCACTCGCTAAAGGGAGAAAAGCGTTCACAACTCCTTTTTAATCACCAAAAGAATCTTAGCGTCACATAAAATCGCGGGGGAATAGCGGGGGAAAACCAAAAATCCTCGAAATTTTTCTTACTTTTACTGTGCCTAAAAACGCTGAAATTTAAGTGGTGCCGAAAAGAGGAGTCGAACCTCCGACCTACTGATTACGAATCAGTTGCTCTACCAACTGAGCTATTTCGGCAAAAAATGGAGGAAGTAAAACTTCCTCGATAGATTACCTTGAGTAATACTCGATAACGATGTTTGGTTCCATAACAACCGGGTAAGGAACATCCTCAAGTTTCGGAACGTTTACAAAAGTTCCTTTCAAAGACTTAAGGTCGACGTCGATATAAGCCGGAACGTCTCTTTCCGTGGACTGTGTCGCTTCAATTATCACGGCATTCTGCTTGGATTTCTCGCGAATTTCTACGACATCGCCCTCTTTTACCAAGTACGAGGCAATGTTCACTGACTTGCCGTTTACAACGACATGACCGTGATTGATTAACTGACGAGCCGCAAAAACCGTACTTGCGAACTTCATTCGATAAACAACCGCATCTAATCTGCGTTCCAACAGAGCAATGATGTTCTGGCTTGTGTCACCTTTCATCTGAGATGCCTTCTGATACACACGTCTGAACTGGCGCTCTGTAAGATTTCCGTAATATCCTTTCAATTTCTGCTTGGCCAACAACTGAATACCGTAATCCGTAGGTCTCTTTTTGTTGCTACCATGCTGTCCCGGAGCGTAATTCCTTTCATTCACCGGACTTTTTGAAACTCCCCATAAATTAACTCCGAGCCTTCTATCAATTTTATGCTTTGCTGCAATTCGCTTGCTCATTAAACATACCTTTTCATATAACCCCCTAAAGGTTAATGGAAATTGGGAAAAAGTCAATCTTTTATATGATTTTTTTGCGAAAATAAAACAAAAATACCTTCGTTTACAGAGAATTCGTAATATTAACTAAAATTAAATAAATCTATGAAATAATACAATCGTATGATTGGTTGGATTATGAGCAAAATTCGGTTATTTGCATGTCTGTTATGTTTATTTATAAATTTCAATAGCAGTATTTATGCTCTGACTGCAGTTGACTCCTCAAACATTGGAATAGAGTCGGATGTAAGCTTCGGAAAGTCTGATTTCGGAGGAGAAGGTGACATTATAAGAAAACGCCTTAAAAGATCAGATTCTAATACGACACTCTATGAAGAACCGATTCCCAGGGCACAGGGGAATATAGAAAAGTTGGATTCTTCCAATATTTCACAGAATGCTCCTAAAAAGGATGAAGAATATTTTGATGATACGGAAACCTTTTTCGAAGAAGACGGAGATGACATCGCGGACATAAAATCCGAAAAAGGACACCTTAAAAGATCAGAATCTAATGCGACATTATACGAAGAACCGATTCCCGAGGCACAGGAGGATGTAAAAAAGAAATCTGATGGGGAGATCACAGAGAATAAGAATACTGAAAATCTCAAAAAAGTTGAAAGCGAATCGGCTCGAAGCAATGGTAACTCCTGGACTACCATGAAAGCCTTACAAAAATTAAAATCAGGAAGGCGTTCTTCCCCAGAGAATTCTTCTAAAATTTCTGATGACAAGGAAAATATTCTCAAAGACGGTAGCTCAAATAAGGACCCGGATACAAAATCTGAAAAAAATAGCCGTCCTGTTGAAACCAAAAATATTGGAACGAAAAAAAGATCAATGAGTCTACAATTTCCGATCAGTATATCGGGTATTAAGGGATACAGAAGAATCACACCGAGATATTATGATGAATTAGAGGACAATGGATCAGGAATTTACGGTTCTCAAATGGAAGGAAGGGACACGTATAACACTTTTTCGGGAAATAATGTCAGATATTATTCCGAAGGGACAGGTGGGAGGACCTCAATGTCGGGAAATTACAGAAAAACATATATAGACGATGGATCGGGAATTTACGATCCTCAGACAGAAGAAAGGGACACATATAACACTTTTTCAGGAAATAATATAAGATATTATTCTGACGGGACAGGGAGACGTTATCTTTCTTCAAGGAATGGACTTCGGAGGAGCAGATCTGAAAATATAAAGTTTGAAATAGATCTCTCTTCTTTTGGAGAAAAATTGAAAGATCGCAACAACGATAGCGAGGATGAAGAAGAGGAAAATGGTGATGAAGGGGAGAAAACATCAGTCGCACAGCCGATGCAAATGTTGACTTTACAACAATCCAATCCGTCTATGATTCAAAATACTTCCATGATGTCTACCGTATCTCCAAATCTTATCGGAAACGAAAATTTGAACGGTCTGATGAATATGCAACAAATGCCTCAAGGGCAGACGATACAATATGTAACAGCAGCTCCAGTAAATATGCAAAATACTGTGACTGATAATTCCAAACCTTCTTTTTTTGAAAATTTTTTGCAAAATCTGACTGGGGGAAATAACAATAATCAAAACTTAGGTCAGCTTTCAAATCAACAATTGAATGGAAATGTATACAATCAGAATATGAACCAATTAAATCAGGGAACACTCGGTTTAGGACAAGTGACAAATAATTCGAATATGGGATACAATGACTCCTTACTTTCCGGAATGAATATGTCAGGTGGGAGAAATATGTCCGACGACGAGGTAGTGGAAAAAACTATTCGGTACCTCAGGGATTTGGGCGTTATAGATGAATCAAAATTTGTGAAATTAAACATCGACTCCATAGGTACATGTATTAGTTGCAGAACACAAACAATAGTCGTCATGTTGGATAAAGAAAAGAGGATGGGAATCTGTAAAACTTGTGCCAAACGTTTTGTAAGCGATGCTCAATCCGGAAAGTTCCTTGGCGATGGAAATTTATCAAAGGTATCCAGACGGGATAGTAGTGCAGATCTTTCTGGAGATATGGTCAGAGAAGGGCTAAGTCAGAATAAGGATGATCCTGCTATCGGTAACTTAGGGAAAGTTCTTTCTGTCGAAAATATCGCCTCAGCAGCATTGTCTACTATGGCTAACACGGATTCTTCTTTAAACCCGAACGGGCAAATGGGGCAAAACATGCTTGGTCAGTCAATACCTATGGCAGGTGTTTTAACACCGTCGCAAATGGCTGGAGGTGGATTAATGGATCAACAAATGCTGATGAATCAACAGGGGTTAGTAGACGCAAATGGAATGCCTCTGCAGCAGGCGTCGATGTTGAATTCAGGAGCTAATGCTATTGCAGCTGGAATGCCTTTACAGCAGGCATCGATGTTGAATTCAGGAACTAATGCTATGATGAATGGTGCAATTTCGGGGCAAATGTCGAGTTTAGGAATGGATTCTTCAATGGCTACTACGGGAGTTGCAGGTACATCCAATATGGGTAAAATTGGAAAAATTGCAGCGGGAGTTGCCGCTGGAGCAGCAGTTCTGGGGGCAGGAGTTGCCGTATTGAATAAGCTTAAAAAATCAGGGAGTTCTTCTACTGAACAGATGGTTCTAAACGCTAATGGCGAATTGGTTCCTCTGAGCTCTTGGAAAGATGCTTCGGCTCCTTACGGATATAAAGTAGATCCGACAACAGGTGCTTTGGTTCCCGCTGCTTCTCTTGAAGAAGGATTGGCTGCTGCTCAAAGTTCCTCTGAAAAAGCAGAACAGATGGTCCTAAATGCTAATGGCGAATTGGTTCCTCTGAGTTCTTGGAAAGATGCTTCGGCTCCTTACGGGTATAAAGTAGATCCGACAACAGGTGCTTTGGTTCCTGCCACTTCTCTTGAAGAAGGGCTAGCTGCTGCTCAAGAAGTTGCCGCCGCTCAGAAAACCTCTGTCGCTCAAAAAGTTGCTTCTGCTATTCAAGGGGCTGGCAGCAAATTGAAAACAGCAGGTAAGGTGGCCGCAGGAGTTGCAGTGGGAGCAGCAGCTCTGGGAGCAACAGTTGCAGCATTAAAGGCTATAAAAAAGTCAAAAAGCTCAAGCAAGAATGGAACAAATAACGGAACTGGTACAACAGGTAGCAATGGTGCTGCGGGTAGCGATGGCTCTAATAAAGGAGTGAATAGCTCAACCGGTGCATCAAGTTCAGGTACAACAGCTTCAGGTACAACAGCTTCAGATACAACAGCTTCAGATACAACAGCTTCAGGTACAACAGCTTCAGATACACAAAGTGAAGCTTCGAAGACATACTCGGCAGATCAATTAGAGGATGCTCGAAAAACCAAAAAACGTCTGGATAAATCAATTAAGAAATCCGAAAAAGAAATAAACTCTCTTAAATCAAAAATAGAGAAAGCCGAAAAGGCTGTAAATGATGCCCAAAAACGAGTTGATGCTAAACCTGATGATAAAAGAAGGCAATCGAAATTAGATGCAGCTAAAGAAAAACTTCAGTCGCTTCAAGAGTCCCTAAAAACTCAACAGGAATCTATGGAAAAGGCTAAAAAAGATTTGGAAAACCTGCAAAAAGAATACGGTGCAGACTTAGATAAAAAAGCTGCGTAATAATTTTAACATATCATCAGTTCGGAAATATGGCATATGATTTGCTCGGTGAATCTGTGATTAACAAGTCCTCATAAAATTTTTTCAGACAATATTGTTACCACGGAGATATCTTTTTTGTTCTCCAGAGATTTCAGCAATGTCTAGGCAGAAGCGCGTGATCCCCGAAGAGAATCAGACTCGGAAGATAAAGGGAGGTAACAATTTGTACGACGAGAATTATTCAATGTCAGAGAAATTCCCTATTTTCCTTTTTGGATTTCTCTCATATATCTTACTTTTTCGGAAACGAAATCATAAGAAACCTTGCTGATTCTCACAATAAAATCAAAAGCAACCGACAATTTTCTCTTCTCTTTTTCTATAACCAAGGAGAATAAATTCCAAGCGGAAGACTCTAAGGCTGAAACAGTGAGACGTCGGCATCGTTCAGCGAATATGAGCCAGAAAGGACTGAGGAACAGGCTTAAAGCAGTTAAACTGACGAGGAATTTTAATTCCGTAGCCTCGATCAATCCCACGTTGCTGGCCGCAAATGCTAACATGAAAGAAAACTCTCCGACATGCCCCAAGAGAACGCTTATAACAAAAGAATCCGGAGAGGAAAATCTGAATAATCTCAGCAATGCAATGTTAAGAGCAGTCTTTCCGACCGTGATGTAGAATAGCGCCAACATAATTATGCCCAAGTGATTCCACATAAATCTCAGATCGACCATTAACCCGACGCTGAGAAAGAAGGTCATGAGGAAAAGTTCTTCTATAGGTTCAGAGACATTTTTTACCTCGTCTTTCAGGTCCGAATTTCCCAATATCAGTCCAGCAATAAAAGCTCCAAACGGGGCAGAAAATCCTCCGATTTCTGCAAAAACAGCACTTCCTAAACAAATTCCGAATATCGTTATGGATAGCATGTCCACGTGACGTTTTATGAAATTCGTAAGTTTGTGAACATGCTGATGATATCGAGTAAAATAGATAAACAGCCCAATTGAAAATAAAATTAACGCGATGAATTTTGGAAACTTATGATCAACCGGAGCACTTTCTTCATTCGACATCAAGTTAACTATTAATACCATAGCTAAGGCGACTATATCTTGAGCTACAAGAATACCAAAAGTGTTTTCTTCTACAGACTCTTCCTTGTTTTTCAGACTATCTAAGGATTTCACGGTCACAGCGGTAGATGAAAGGGTTATGCAAAATGCTGAAAGAACAATCAATTCATGACTCATCCCAAACATCCATCCAACTAACAGCAATACCAGATACGTGCCGATAGTCGAGGCAACAGTAAATGAAACAGATGTTTTCCAAATATTTTTTACCTTTTCAAAAGACAGACCTTGACCGATAACAAACAACAGGAAAATTATTCCCATCTCGGAGCATACAGAAACTGCTTCGGTGTCCGCTATCACAGCAAATACCGACGGACCCAGCAATAACCCGGCGATGATATACCCCAGCACGGGAGTATACCCGAAGCATGAGAACACAAATCCGGATCCCATTGCGCACAAAACCACAGATGCTATCTTCGTAATAGTCCAACTCATAACAGCCACTATCCAATGTCTGCTTAATGATACTATTTAGCATATGTAATTCAAGTAAAATGATCAAAATTGATGGGTATCGGTGTTTTTTTGCAACACCCAATTTCATTTGTGAGAAAGGGGTAAATATCGCTCTTAAAATATCAAAAAACACTAAATATTTTAATAAAAATTAAATAAATAACAAGTGACGTTCATTGTATATGGTAATATCATTACGTATAGTTCGAATGTATGGATTTATGTATGTTAGATTCGTATTTTGGGAAGATGTTTTCGGCTAAACAAAAATTCAATAAAAAGAAAAAAATAACGATGATTTTATGGGTTGTCATGTCGTTGTGTTCGAGCAACAGTGCAGAATGCATGAATTATCAAAATAAGTTAAACCATCAAGTCTATGAGAAATTTCTAATAAATGCGATAATTACCGGAAATTTGAAAATGGTAAAAGATCTTACTGTTGAAGATGCGAGTATAAATTTACCTCTAAATTGTGGGGCTACTCCGCTATATATTGCTGCTCAGGAAGGACATCTGGATATAGCCAAGTATTTAATGTCAAAGGGAGCGGATGTTAATTGGATAGGCATCAGAGGGAGCACTTGTCTACACGTGGCATCTCAGAAAGGGCATCTGGAAATGGTTACATTACTTATATCTCATGGAGCAAATGTTAATGCTCGAATAGATCAAGGGGCTACGCCACTATATATTGCTGCTCAAGAAGGACATTTGGATGTAATAAAATGCTTAGTGACGTATGGAGCCAACATTTCCGAGATTAACGACGACGGATATACTCCGTTTCATATAGCGATTCAACAAGGTCGTCTGAAAGCCGCGGAGCTGTTGTTGAGCTACGGATCAGACGTTGATGCTCATGTGAAAAACGGGGCTTCTCCATTATGTATTGCCTCTTGGAACGGATATTTGAATATAGTCGAATTTTTAGTGGAACATGGGGCTGACGTTAACGAGGTAAATATGTACGGATTCTCTGCTTTGCACGTCGCCTCCAGTTACGGACACAGCGATGTGGTTGAATTTTTGGTAACCCACGGAGCAAGTGTTAATTCTTGTATTCCTCGGGGAGGGACTCCCCTATATATAGCAGCACAGCAAGGATTTGCGAAAATTGTGAAATATTTGATAACTCACGGAGCAAATATCGATGAGGTTTGCTTAAACGGCAGTACATGTTTGCACATAGCTGTTCAGGAAGGACATTTGGATATTGTCAGATATCTGTTAGCTCATAATGCGAAAGTTGACCTGCTTGATAACAGAGGGAAAACAGTATTTCAACTTGCTATAGAGGGAATGATGTGGGGTAAAAAAAAATACGAATATACAAACATAGTCTACCTTCTTGAAAATTATATGCTTTTGAATGGAGTTTATGACATTGTTCCAGTCGCCCCGGCAGCCTGAAAGGCAACACAAAGCATTTGAGTTTTGATAAATTTACAAAAAAATTCAGCAAATATTTAATAACCATTTAATAACTATTTGTTTAAATATTTGCTTTTTTTGTTGATAATGTTAACAATATGCATTATACCTAACTCCGAAGATAGCAGGGATAATTTAAGTTTTCGTGTAAATGATGAATTTGTTTATTTAAAAATGGAGATTCTTTATGAATAAAAAAACAGCTATGGTTTTAGCCACAGCGACTTTATTTTCTTTTGAACTTAGGGCAATGAACTCAGCTAATTCTCGATTTTCGTTATATACGCCAAAGTCCGAAATGAGCCCGGTTGATGAAGGATATCATTCGTCTGAAAATGAAGTAAGATCGGATATTCCCAGACCTCAGATGCAAATGCCAGGAGCTGAACAAGGTCCGACCCTGAGTGAGATTCAAGTACGACTGGTGCTATTGGCTTGGGAGGGAAACTTAGCAGAAATCAAAAATCTAGAAAGCCAAATAGAGGATATCAATGTCGCATATGTGAGAGGGAATACGTTACTTCACATTGCCGTTCAAAACAAACATTTTGAAGTGGTAAAATATTTGATTAGCCGCGGTGCGAACGTTAATGCCTGTACAAGTGGTGGAGTTCCACCTCTATATATTGCTGTTCAGAATGGAGATTTCGATATAGTTAAATTTCTGGTAGAAGCCGGAGCGGATATCAACGCACGTACAAATGACGGAGCCACTCCGTTATATATGTCTGCCCAAAAAGGAGATTTGGAGATATTGAAATACCTTGCACAGCACGGAGCGGATATCCATGAAAGCTGTCTTGATGGGGTTACCTCACTACATATCGCGACACAAAATAATCATTTAGATGTAGTCAAATGGTTGGTAGAGCAGGGAGCGGATATTAACGCTCTTGGAGGGGCAAAAGGATTTACACCTCTATACGTGGCTGCTCAGAATGGATTCATGGACATAGTGAAATGTCTGGTGCTTCATGGGGCAGATGTTAACGGAATAGTTTATGGCGGACTCACACCGATACATATCGCGTCTGCACATGGACATTTAAATATAGTTGAGTGGCTTGTAACTCGTGGAGCAGAAGTCAACGTATATGCGAGCAATGGAATGACTCCGTTGTATCTTGCGATAGCTGGTGATCAAATAAGTATAGTAGAGTATCTCATAATCCGCGGAGCTGATATCAATTCGCCTACGGATTTTGGGATGACCCCATTGTATGCAGCCACAGTGTTAGGGAATTTGGATATAGTTAAATTGCTGTTAATTTCCGGAGCTAGTATTAATAAATCTTTCAGTGATAATGACACCCCACTTCGTGTAGCATCTGCACATGGACATTTGAATGTGGTTAAATATTTTGTAGAAAATGGAGCGAATGTTAATGAATCTTTCAGCAAAGGTGAGACTCTGCTTCATGTGGCATCTGCATGTGGGCATTTAAATGTGGTCAAATATTTGGTAGAAAACGGGGCTGATATCAACAAGTTTGATATTTACGGATATGCTCCGCTGCACTTTGCTGTTCGGGAAGGATTTACAGATATAGTGGAATATCTGATAAGTCAAGGAGTTGACATCAACAGCGCCGATATAAATGCGATAACTCCTTTGCGTGCGGCAATTGTTGCCAATAACTTAGATATGGTCAAATATCTTGTAGAGGAGAAGAAAGTAGACATCAATAGGCCTGATCCGGACGGAAGTAGTATGCTTCGTATTGCTGCTGAACATGGATACTCGGATATACTGACTTACTTGTCCCTTTATAATTCATCTGACAATACTCTGAGTAGTGATGGAAGTGCTCTTCTTCGTAGACAGAGTGCGAATGTCAATGCTTTGGGCGTTGATGGAAAAGCGCCGATTCACATTGCTGCTGAATATGGGGACTTGCACGTGATGGAAACTCTTGCAATTCATAATGCTGATATCAACTTACGTGATGTGAACGGAAATACTCCGTTACATATTGCCGCTCAGAAAGGATGTCTGAAAATGGTAGAATGGCTGACAGACCACAATGCCAATGTCAATGCTCGCGCGAATTATGGAGATACTCCTCTGATCGTTGCTGTGCGAAATGAGAGATTCAAAATAGTGAAGTATTTAGTAGAACACGGTGCTAACGTAGAGCAAGCCAATAATTACAACCAAACCGCGTTGCTGCTGGCATATAATTTGGGGCGCCAGGATATTTTCAATTTGCTAAACCAAGCAATACAGAAAGACGCTTGTAATTTAGAGTATCAGGATAATTTAAATTTGCGATGCCATGCAATACAGGAGGATGCCATGGGTTTCCGTTTTCATCCTTACAAACAATTACATCCGAGAAAGAAACTTAGGTTTAAGTGAATTCGATGAGGTAACTTGCATTAAAAAGGATGAGAAGCTAAATTTATCGATGGAAAGACAATTTCTCTGCTGAAGTTCGAAAACGGAGGATAAATGCTGAAAGAAGAAATTGAAAGAATTTGGAATGGCGAAGTTTCTGATTTGAGTGCGATGCATGAAGCTCTGGAAAAATTGGACAAAGGTGAGCTGCGTGTCGCGGAGAAGAGAGGAGGCAATTGGCAGGTCAACGATTATCTGAAAAAAGCGATATTGCTGTATTTCAAAAATTCGGATTCGAAAATTGTCAGCGGAAATTCCTGCTCTTTTTTTGATAAAGTTCCCTTGAAAACCGAAAGTTGGACGGCGAAAGATTTCAGAAATGCAGGATTTCGTGCCGTTCCCGGAAGCCTGGTGCGCTATACGGCATACATTGCAAAATCTGTCGTTTTGATGCCGAGTTTCGTCAATGTCGGAGCTTACATCGATGAAGGGACGATGGTTGATTCCAATGCATTGGTCGGAAGCTGTGCTCAGATCGGGAAAAATTGCCATATTTCGGACGGCGTAACTATCGGCGGAGTGCTTGAGCCTCTGCAGGCAAATCCCGTGATTATCGAGGATAATTGTTTTATCGGAGTGAAAAGTGCTGTCACAGAAGGTGTAATAGTCGAGGAAGGAGCCGTTCTTGCTACTGGGACAATGCTGTCTGCGTCCACGAAAATTATTGATCGGGAAACCGGGGAAATTTCCTATGGAAAAATTCCTGCCTATTCGGTAGTTGTTCCGGGAACATATCCGTCGAAAAACGGAGTTCATTTGGCTTGCGCGGTGATTGTGAAAAGAGTTACGGAGCAGACTCGGCGAAAGACTTCGATCAATGAGTTACTTAGGGATTGATAAGGGATTTTGCTATGGATGTCGTGAAATTTTGTTCGGATTTGGTTCGGTGTAGAAGTGTCACTCCCGTAGATGACGGAGCAATTGATTATATTTCTGAATTTTTGAAAAATTTGGGATTTGAAACGAAAATTTTGGAATTTTCGGAAGGAGACAGGACCGTCCGAAATTTATTCGCGAAATTCGAAAAAGGTGAGGGGCGAAAGCTTGGATTTTTAGGCCATTCTGATGTCGTTCCCGCGGGAGACGGATGGAAGTCCGATCCATTCGATCCTATTCAAAGCGACGGATTTTTAATTGGTCGAGGTGTTGCCGATATGAAGGGAGGAATTTCTGCCTTTTGTTGCGCCGTGGAAAAATTTGTTAAAGAAAAATCCTTCAGCGGGTCCATAAAAGTTTTCATTACAGGAGACGAGGAAATTGGGTCGTATCAAGGCATGCGGTCTGTGTTGGATTGGGCTGAGCAGCACGGAGAAATTCCCGATGATTGCCTGATTGGCGAGCCGTCGTCCGATAAAGAAGTCGGAGACAGAATTTATGCCGGCCATCGCGGAAGCATTAACGTCCGCGTAGAGGCGGTGGGCAAGCAGTCTCATGTCGCCTATTCCAATGGTTGCGAAAATTCACTTGCCCAAGTTTGTAGATATATTGCAGCCATGAAGGATTACGAATGGAAGCACGAGGACAAGCGATTTCCCTCTACGAATTTGGAACCAACGTTGTTGTTTACGGGAAATTATGCCGAAAATGTCATTCCGGGAGAGAGTTCTGCGAACATAAACATTCGATTTGGCGCCGATTATAATTCTGATCAGCTCAAAAAAATTCTGTCAGAAAAAGCAACTCCGTTGGGAATAAAGTTGAGTTTCCGAGTCAGCGGGGAGGCCTATTGTTGCGACGACGAAAATTTGAAAAATCTGATGTCTGCGGCGATCAAAAATACTACAGGACTAATTCCTCGATTTTCAGCGGAAGGTGGTACTTCAGACGGTCGACATATGATTAAATATTGTAATGTGATCGAATTTGGAATCCAGGATGGAACTATTCATCAAATCAACGAAAGGGTAAAAGTCGCGGATTTGAGAAAGCTGGAAGATATCTATTTCGAATTTTTACGGTTGTATTTCAATGCGTAGTCTGACTTTAGATGACGCTGGAGATCTTGCCAAAATCAGGAAGACAAGCTTTGCTGATTTTTGGTCGGAGCGTGAATTCGCGACAATGTTGTCGGACGAAAGTTTTTTCGGGTTCAGAGACGATCACGGATTTATCTTGTGCCGCAAAGCTTTAGACAGCATCGACATTGTGACATTTTGTGTTACTCCTTCTCATCGTAAAAAAGGCGTGGGAAAACAATTAGTTCAGGAAGTATTAGATTTTGCAAAGGCAAACCAATGTAAGATCTTTTTGGAAGTCGCCGAGAAAAACCACGTCGCTCGGAATCTTTACTCATCGCTGGGATTTGAACAAATTTCCGTGAGAAAAAATTACTATAAATTTCCGGACGGCCCCCAAGACGCTATCGTTATGATGCTATCCCCAACTTAACCTTGTCATTTTTCGAAGTTTCTAATTTCGAATCTCTCTCTTGCCTTGCTATTGCAAGTTCAATCAGTTTATCGATTAACTCAGGATAAGACAAACCGCTCTTTTGAAGAAGTAAAGGATACATGCTTGTTCCCCCTACAAATCCGGGAATCGTATTCATTTCATTTACGATTACGTCACTTCCCGAAACAAACATATCGACGCGACACATTCCTTCACAATTCAGAGTCTTGAATGCTTTCAACGCTGTTGCTTTTACTTTTTCCAGTGTTTCAGGGGACAATTTCGCCGGGATTTCCAGC
>Ga0310786_10005828_pt1 | contig 16598 bp, 15 predicted proteins | sample AusTroGonzalo_MG_FD_203881 | JGI IMG/M metagenome (GOLD analysis project Ga0310786, IMG submission 203881) | Bovine rumen microbial communities from tropical cattle in Woodstock, Queensland, Australia - Gonzalo_03 (v2) (version 2) | ecosystem: Host-associated > Mammals > Digestive system >... | reverse complement strand
GTCAGCAGGCAGAGTATTCTCCTTTAACCCTCCACCTTTAACCTTTAACCGTAAACTGTAAACTGTAAACTAAATCAAACTTCCAAATTTCGTACTTCAAATAAAGAAACGGCTATCCTCGAGGATAGCCGTTTCTCGATAGTCGTAGATTTCTATAGGATTTCCCTTGCTATCCAGGCACATGCCTCTGCATCGGCGAGTGCATGATATTGATCACCGTGGGATTCTCCACACGACCGTAGTTGGGTGCCTTCAGCTTGCCTGTGAATGCATCAGCTCTTGCTGCTCCATCGGATTGAGAAAACCAAGAATAATTTTGGTATTCTCCTCGCTTATTCGTTCGAAAATGAAAAGAAAACAAGTTTTCCTTTTGCATTTTGCTCACTTAATCGTACCTTTGCACCAACATTCCATACGTAAGCAATATGAAAACAATCAAAACCTATGCGTTGGCCCTGCTGACCGCCTTTCTCGTGAGCATCTCCGTGCAGGCGCAGACCAAGCTGCCCGCCACTGCAAAACTGGCTGATGACAACGGCCGTCAGCAGATCTACTTGAACGTTGAAAGTGCTCCGAACGAGGAAGATATGGGAGGCGTCACGTCCGTCTGGCTGTACGACAAGCAGCAACGCAGCGCCAAGCGCCTGCTGACCAGCAACTCTATGGCCGAAGGAGCGTGGGACCGCATGGCCAACCACCAGGCAGCCTCCGTCATGCTCGACAAGATAGCCGCCGCCGACAGGGCACGCTTCGTCGTGGGGGAGTCGAAAATCATCGTTGAGGGCTGTCCCGATGCCCGTAATATCTACTCATACCTCATTGACCTGGAGCAGAACACGGCATGCCAGCTTCCGTCCAACTCCGGACTCGTAGGTTTCTGTGGAGAGGACGAGAACTACATCGTCATGTCGTCCTACCGCTACCATCCCGACCCGGAGGTGGGCGGCCGATTCCCCGTCCTGTCGGTCTATGATACCAACGGAAAGTTCGTGAAGGAACTGGAAGTGAGATGACTCTCGCTTATCCGTAGCTCTGACTTTGTCGAAGGAGGTTTGCACTACCTTTGACCTGACGGTCGAAGGTACTTTCGTTCGAAAATGAAAAGAAAAACAAGTTTTCCTTTTGCATTTTGCTTACTTAATCGTACCTTTGCACCCGCAATTATAATTGATTAGATTTGAAGACATTTGAAGAACTTGGTGTCAGCGAAGAGATTCGCCGCGCCATCGAGGAACTGGGCTTTACACAGCCCATGCCCGTACAGGAGGAAGTTATCCCTTATTTGTTAGGAAACCGTAACGACGTCATTGCCCTCGCCCAGACGGGAACGGGCAAGACGGCGGCATTCGGCATCCCCGTACTGCAACGCATTGACCCGTCACGCAAGGAGACGCAGGCCCTGATCCTCTCACCGACACGTGAGCTGTGCCTGCAGATTGCCGATGACTTGAAGGATTTTTCAAAGTATATGCCAGGCATCCACGTGGAGGCGGTGTATGGCGGTGCCAGCATCGGACAGCAGATCCGCGCCCTGAAACATGGTGCCCACATTATCGTGGCCACGCCAGGACGACTCATCGACCTGATGAACCGCGGGGTGGCGCAGCTGGACGAGGCATACAACGTGGTGCTGGACGAGGCCGATGAAATGCTGAATATGGGATTCTCGGAGAGCATCGACGCTATTCTGGAGAGGATACCCGAAGACCGTAATACGCTACTCTTTTCGGCTACGATGAGCCGTGAGATTGAACGCATTGCCAAGGGTTACCTGCACGACCACAAGGAGATTGTGGTGGGTAGCCGTAACGAGGGTGCGGAGAACGTGAACCATATCTATTACATGGTGAATGCGAAAGACAAGTACCTCGCCCTGAAGCGTATCGTTGACTTCTATCCGCGTATCTTCGCCATCATCTTCTGCCGCACGAAGCTGGAGACGCAGGAGGTTGCCGACAAGCTCATCAAGGACGGCTATAATGCCGAGTCGCTGCATGGCGACCTGAGCCAGCAGCAGCGCGACCTGACCATGCAGAAGTTCCGCCAGCATACGGTACAGCTGCTGGTGGCGACGGACGTGGCGGCACGTGGCCTCGACGTGGACGACCTGACGCACGTCATCAACTTCGGACTGCCCGATGACATCGAGAACTATACGCACCGCAGCGGACGTACGGGACGTGCGGGCAAGAAGGGTACCAGCATCAGCATTGTCCACATCCGTGAGAAGCACAAGATCCGTAACATTGAGAAGGAGATTGGCAAGGAGTTCGTGGAGGGAAAGATTCCCTCGGCACAGGAAATCTGCCAGAAGCAGCTTTACAAGGTGATGGACCAGATTGTGAAGGTGGATGTGAATGACGATGAAATCGCGCCTTTCATGCAGGATATCAGCCGTTACTTCGAGTATGTGGAGAAGGAGGACCTGATCAAGAAGATTGTGTCGTTGGAGTTTGGAAAGTTCCTGGCTTACTATGCCGATGCACCCGAAATCCTCCCCGTTTCATCGAAGAAAGAGGGTAAAGGATCGTCATCAGCTGCCAAGAAAAGCCCCACAAAGCCAGAGGCCGGTTATCGTCGCTTGTTCATTAACCTGGGCAAGGCCGACGGTTTTTACCCTGGAGAGCTGATGCAGTTCCTGAATAAGCATGTAGAAGGCCGCGTGAGCGTGGGACATATCGACCTATTGACGAAGTTCGCTTACTTCGACGTGCCCGAGTCTGATGCCAAACGGGTGATGAAAGCCCTGAACGGACAGCATTACAAACGTCGTGAGGTGCGTTGCAACGATGCCTCGGATACGCAAAAGCCGGCAAAGGGATTCGTGAAAAAGGAAAAGAAACAGGCTCCAAGGAACAAAGAACGCGAGACGCGCAGCAAATACCGCAAAGACGACTGGATGGAGTTCATGAACCCCAAATCCATGAAGCTGAAGGGCGAAATCCCTGATTTCTCCGAAGAGGGCTGGGCCCGTCGGAAACCGAAGAAGAAGTAAGCCGTCTTCTAACAGTTCTGCTGTTGCAGGAACCGTAGTTGTTGTTCCAGCATCTCCAGCTTGGCCATGTGGAAGCCTGCCTTGCGGGCTTCGGCAATGGGGCGGGTATAGAGATAGTCAATCTCCATAGGACGGTGGAAATCATAGTCCAGACGCATGCTGGGCGAGTAGGGCACCATCTCTTCCGTCATGCTGACCATCTTATCGACGAAGGACTCGTCGAAACCGGTGATGCCCAAGGCGTGTGCAGCACCTACCACCTCCATCATCAGGTCGATGATGAGCTGACGGCTAGATGGGTTCTTGAGCAACAGGTCTGTCTGGGTTTTCAGGGCGACGGTCATACCGTTGAAGGGCATGTTCCATACGGCTTTCCTCCAACGGGCCTCATAGTATTCAACGTTGTGTGCATCGACTCCTGCTTCGATGAAATCGGCCAAAATGTGCTCAAAACGCTCGTTGTCGCGACAGCTGAAGTTGCCCAGATTGATGCTGCCGTAGCACTGGTGGTTGATGTGTCCGGGCTCTGTCTTGGCAGAGCAGATGAAGGCCAATCCGGCTACCAGTTGCAGGTTGGGGAACCATTCCTGAACATCTGGCTCCAGTCCGATGCCGTTTTGGATGAGCACCACCACCGTGTCTTCCTTCAGCAGTGGTGGCAGCAGGCTTTTCAGCAAATGCTCGTTAGTGGATTTCAGTCCTACCAGCACCACGTCAGCCCTTGGCATCTGCCGGGCGTCGTTATAGGCATTCACATGGTCCAAATGGAAGGAACCGTCGCAAGAATCCACCTGCAGGCCGTTTGTCTTCACGTACTCATAGTCCTTATGCAGCAGAAAGTGTACTTCCTGCCCGCTACGTGCCAGTTTGGCTCCGTAATATCCTCCAATAGCTCCTGTTCCGATGATGGCGTAAGTCATAAATTTCTTCGTTTTTGCGTTGCAAAGGTACGAAGAAAATGAAGAATAAAGAATGAAGAATGAAGAATTTTGCTGCCGCCATGATAAAAAATCAAAAATCTTACTGCTTATCACTTGTCACTTCTCACTTATTTTTTACCTTTGTCACGCGAAGAACATTAATCCAATAACTATATGAACAAACGAACAGTTTTATTGGCTGCACTGACCGCACTGGCTGTCAGTACGCAGGCGAAGGTAAGGTTGCCGCACATCATCTGCGACAACATGGTTTTGCAACAACAGACAGATGCCCGCCTTTGGGGTTGGGCCAAGGCTGGCAAGGAGGTGACGGTCACCACCTCGTGGGACGGACAGTCCGTGAGGGCAAAGGCCGACAAGAGAGGCAAGTGGCTTGTCAGGGTCAACACTCCTGCGGCTTCCTATGCGCCATACAGCATCACCTTTGACGACGGTGACGGTGCCGTGACCATTCAGAATGTGCTGGCCGGTGAGGTCTGGGTGTGTGCCGGACAGTCGAACATGGAGATGCCCGTCAAGGGCTTCGGCCAGTGTCCCGTGGAAGGCTTCAACCAGTTTGTCCTGGAAGCGCAGAACCCCAACGGCGTACGTTCGGTGAAGGTGCCCAGCGTGATGTCGGCCACGCCGCTTGACGATGCCGACTGCTCCTGGAAGGAGTGTACGCCGCAGAACGTCGTTGACTTCTCGGCCACGGGCTATTTCTTTGCCCGTCTGATGAACAAGACGCTCGATATTCCCATCGGCCTCATCGAAGCCAACAAGGGTGGCAGCCGTGTGGAGAGCTGGTTTACGAAGGAGAACCTGCAGAAATATACTGATGACCCGACGGACTCGCTCGACATCGTGAAGCGCTGGCCGGAGTGGGACTATCACCGCTCGCTGCTCTGGGGCAACGGCACGTTCAACCCCATCCTGAACTATACCGTCAAGGGCATCCTGTACTATCAGGGCTGCTCGAACGTCGGTGACCCCGGCAACCAGTATTCTGAGCGCATGAAGGTGCTCGTGGAGCAGTGGCGCAGTCAGTTTGCCCTGGGTGAACTGCCCTTCTACTTCGTCCAGATAGCTCCTTACCATTATGACAACGTTGACGGAGAAGATGCTGCCCGGCTGCGCGAACAGCAGTTCCGTGCCTCGCAGATCATCCCCAACAGCGGACTGGTATGTACCAACGACTGTGTCTATCCCTACGAATACACGCAGATACACCCCACGCAGAAGCAGAAGGTGGGTGAGCGGCTGGCCTTTCTGGCGCTGAACCAGACCTACGGACAGCAGTCCATCATTGCCAAGAGCCCGTCGTATAAGGAGATGACCGTCAAGAACGATACGGTTTTCCTCCATTTCAACGATGAGTTCGGCGGACTGAGCCGTTTTGAGGATATCGAAGGCTTCGAGGTGGCAGGTGCCGACAAGGTGTTCCACAAAGCAAAGGCCCGCCACTTCTGGCAGCCAGGCGGTGGCCACTGGGACGAGGCCGTCATCGTGGTGTCCCCCGACGTGAAGCAGCCGGTGGCCGTACGTTACTGTTTCCGCAACTTCCAGTTAGGTAACCTTGCCAACATGGGCGGTTTGCCATTGTTTCCTTTCAGAACTGACGAATGGTAATGAAACATCCCTTGGATAAATTCGCCTACTGCCCCGTGTGCGGCAGTAAGCACTTTGAAATCAATAACTTCAAGAGCAAGAAGTGTCGTGACTGTGGCTTCACGTACTATGCTAATCCCTGTTCGGCCACTGCCGCCTTCATCCTTCGCCAGCCACTGCCCTCGGAAGGCAGCGAAGAGCTGATGCTGGCCGTCCGTCGTGCCAAGGAACCGGCAAAGGGTACGCTGGACCTGCCGGGCGGCTTTGTCGATATGTACGAGACGGTGGAAGAGGGCATGCGTCGTGAGATCAAGGAAGAGACGGGACTCGATGTGACGGAAATACAGTATCTCTTCTCCAGCCCCAACGTCTATCAGTACAGCGGTATGGGCGTGCATACGCTCGATATGGATTATCTGGTGCGTGTGCCTTCGGATGTCGTCGTGCGTGCTGCTGATGATGCTGCTGAATGTCTGTGGATTCCCCTCTCACAAGTGAACCCTGCCGAATTCGGACTGACCAGCATCCGCAATGCCGTGATTCGTTTTCTGGAGGCGAACGGATGTCGTTGTGAGGGATAAAAGTGTTAAGAAAATTAAAATTCTCCTATATATATAAGGTGTAACCAAAACTTTTCTCTACTTTTGCAGCCCGAAATAATTAGAAAAGAGTAAGATGCAAAAGAATTTGGTTATTGTAGAGTCGCCTGCCAAGGCAAAAACTATTGAGCGTTTTCTTGGAAGCGACTTCAAGGTGATGTCTAGCTATGGTCACATCCGTGACTTGAAAAAACACGAGATGAGTATAGATACTGCTACGTTGGAGCCGGAGTATGAGATTCCCGACGAAAAGGCCAAACTGGTCAGAGACCTCAGGGCCGAAGCCAAGAAAGCAGAAAAGGTTTGGTTGGCAAGTGATGAAGACCGCGAGGGAGAAGCCATCAGCTGGCACCTGTGTGAGGTGCTGGGACTGGATGAGGAGAAGACCAACCGAATCGTATTCCACGAAATCACCAAGCCGGCCATCCTGGAGGCTATTGAGCATCCGCGCCATCTGGACATGAATCTGGTGAATGCCCAGCAGGCCCGTCGTGTGCTTGACCGTCTGGTAGGCTTCAAGCTGTCGCCCGTGCTGTGGCGCAAGGTGAAGCCGGCATTGTCGGCAGGCCGTGTGCAGAGCGTGGCTGTCAGGCTCATCGTTGAGCGTGAGCGCGAGATACAGGCCTTCAAGAGTGAGCCGTTCTACAGCGTGAATGCCATCTTTGCCATTACGAATGCAGACGGTTCGCAGACAGAGGTGAAGGCCCTGTCGGACAAGCGTCTGAAGACGCATGAGGAGGTGGAGGCCTTCTTGGAGGCTTGCAAAGATGCGACGTTTGTCGTGAAAAGCATCAGCAAGAAGCCGCTGAAGCGTGTGCCTGCACCGCCTTTCACCACCTCGACGCTGCAACAGGAGGCAGCCCGCAAGCTGGGCTTCACGGTGAGTCAGACCATGATGGTGGCACAGCGCCTCTATGAAAATGGACGCATCACGTATATGCGTACGGACTCGGTGAACCTGTCGCAACTCTGCCTGAATGCCAGCAAGGAGGAAATCACCAAGCTCTACGGAAAGGAATACAGCAAGCTACGCCAGTACCACACCAGTTCGAAGGGTGCGCAGGAAGCCCACGAAGCCATCCGTCCCACCTATATGGATATGACGGAAATCGAGGGTACCGTACAGGAGCGTCGTCTCTACGACCTCATCTGGAAGCGCACTGTGGCCAGTCAGATGGCCGATGCCGAACTGGAGAAGACAACGGTGGAGATTGTCGGCAATAGCCAGCAAGATAACGGCCAGTCGCTGACCTTCATCGCACAGGGTGAAGTCGTCAAGTTCGACGGTTTCCTGAAGGTCTATCGTGAGTCACTGGACGACGATGCACAGGAGGAGGAAGAGAACAGCCACCTGTTGCCGCCGCTGAAAAACGGTGACGAGCTGACCCGTCGCGAGATCAGCGCTACAGAGCGCTTCAGCCAGGGTCCCCAGCGCTACACGGAAGCATCGTTGGTACATAAGCTGGAGGAACTGGGCATCGGCCGTCCGTCAACCTACGCTCCCACCATCTCCACCATCCAGCAGCGCGAGTATGTGCAGAAGGGTGACAAGAAAGGCTCGGAGCGCCTCTATACCATCGACACGCTGAAGGGTAAGCAGGTGACGCAGAAGACCCGCAAGGAAATGGTCGGTTCTGAGAAGGGCAAACTGTTGCCTACCGACGTAGGTATGGTGGTCAACGACTTCCTGATGGACTACTTCCCAGGCATCATGGACTATAACTTCACGGCTAAGGTTGAGCAGGACTTCGACAAGATTGCCGAAGGCAAGGAGAAGTGGAACAAGATGATGGCTAACTTCTACAAGGACTTTGAACCGACAGTCGAGAAGACCATGAACAGCCGTCAGGAGCACAAGGTGGGTGAGCGCATGTTAGGCATTAACCCCAAGGACGGCCGTCCCGTATTCGTGAAGATCGGTCGTTTCGGACCTGTGGTTCAGATGGGTACTGCCGAGGACAAGGAAAAGCCCCAGTTTGCGCAGATTCCCAAGGACAAGAGCATCGAGACCATCACGCTTGAGGAGGCGCTTGAGCAGTTCAAACTGCCACGTGAGCTCGGTCAGTACGAGGGAAGTGCCGTAGTGATTGGTTCGGGACGTTTCGGCCCTTATGTGCTGCACGAGCGTAAGTACACCTCGTTGCCCAAGGGCGCAGACCCCATGACCATTACCTACGAGGAAGCCGTGGAACTGATCAACCAGAAGCGCCGCGAAGAGTCGCAACGTCACGTCAAGACGTTCGATGAGGACGCCAAGATGGAAGTGCTGACGGGCCGCTACGGACCCTACATCGCCTATAACGGTAAGAACTACCGCATACCCAAGAACATGCACGACAAGGCAGCATCGTTGACTTACGAGGAGTGTATGGCTATCGTTGAGAAGCAGAATAAGAACTGAAAACGAGATACCTATGCGTCGAATCATCCTCGTGGGCTATATGGGCTCAGGAAAGACCACAGTAGGTCGCGCATTGGCCAAAGAGCTTGGCATGCAGTTCTATGACCTCGACTGGTACATTGAGAGCCGTCGTCGCAAGACCGTGGCGCAGATTTTTGCAGAACGTGGCGAGGACGGTTTCCGTGAGATAGAGCGCAATATGTTGCACGAGGCGGCCGAGTTTGAGGACATCGTGCTCAGTTGCGGTGGCGGCACCCCCTGTTTCTTTGACAACATGGACTACATGAACCAGCAGGGAGACGTCATCTGGCTGAAAGCCGACCCGGAGGTGCTCTACAAGCACCTGCTGATGGGAAAGACAGAACGCCCTTTGCTGAAGGACAAGTCGCCGGAGGAACTTATCCAGTTCATTAAGGAACAACTGGAGAAGCGCGAGCCTTACTACTCGAAAGCTCGTCACACGATAGACGTGAGCCTGATGGACACCTACGAGAAAATTAATATTACAGTAACCAAAGCAAAAGAATTGTTGCAGCTATGAAGAAATGGACGATTGAGGACTCCAAGGAGCTTTACAACATCAACGGCTGGGGCACCAGCTATTTCGGCATCAACGAACAGGGAAACGTCTTTGTGACGCCCTGTAAGGATGGTACGCAGATTGATATCCGTGAGGTGATGGACGAACTGTCACTACGTGACGTCCAGTCGCCTGTGCTGCTGCGTTTCCCCGACATTCTGGACAATCGTATCGAAAAGACGTGGAGCTGTTTTAAGAAAGCCGCCAAGGAGTATGACTACAAGGCAGAGAACTATGTGGTCTATCCCATCAAGGTGAACCAGATGCAGCCCGTAGTAGAGGAGATTATCTCTCATGGACGAAAGTTCAACCTCGGCCTGGAGGCCGGTTCCAAGCCTGAGCTGCATGCCGTCATCGCTATGCAGTGCCAGAGCGACAGCATCATCATCTGTAACGGCTACAAGGACCAGAGTTACATCGAACTGGCCTTGCTGGCACAGAAGATGGGCAAGCAGATCTTCATCGTCGTGGAGAAGATGAACGAGCTGGAGATTATTGCCAAGGTGGCCAAGAAGCTCAATGTGCGTCCAAATATCGGTATTCGTATCAAACTGGCCAGCTCCGGTAGCGGTAAATGGGAGGAAAGCGGAGGCGATGCCTCGAAGTTCGGACTCACCAGTGCCCAGTTGTTGGAGGCCCTCGACCTGCTTGACAAGAAGGATATGCGCGACTGCCTGCGACTCATCCATTTCCATATTGGTTCGCAGATCACGAAGATTCGTCGCATCCAGACTGCTTTGCGCGAGGCATCGCAGTTCTATGTCCAGCTGCACAAGATGGGCTATAACGTCGATTTTGTGGATTGCGGAGGCGGACTGGGCGTTGACTATGACGGTACCCGCTCGCCATCGAGCGAGAGCTCTGTCAACTACTCTATCCAGGAGTACGTCAACGACTGTATCTACACCTTCGTAGAGGCAGCCAACAAGAACGATATTCCTCATCCCAACCTCATCACGGAGAGTGGCCGCTCGCTGGCTGCCCACCACTCCGTGCTCGTCATCGACGTGCTGGAGACAGCCTCTCTGCCTGAGATGCCGGAGGAGTTTGAACCCGATGAGGACTCCCACCAGCTGGTGAAGGACCTGTATGATATATGGGACAATCTCAGCCCGCGTAATGTGCTTGAGGACTGGCACGATGCGGAACAGATACGTGAGGAGGTGCTGAACCTCTTTGCCCACGGCATCGTTGACCTCAAGACGCGTGCCGAGATAGAGGCGATGTACTGGAGTGTTTGCCATGAGATCAATGCGCTGGCCAAGAACCTCAAGCATGTACCCGAGGAACTGATGAATATCGACAAACTGCTGGCCGACAAGTACTTCTGTAATTTCTCGCTCTTCCAGAGCTTGAGCGACTCGTGGGCCATCGACCAGCTTTTCCCCATCATGCCTGTTCAGCGGCTGAACGAGCGTCCCACACGTAATGCCACGCTGCAGGACATTACCTGTGACTCGGATGGTAAGATAGCGAACTTCGTGACCAACCGCCATAACAGCCACTCGCTGCCCGTACACCCTCTGCGCAAGAACGAGCCTTACTATCTGGGTGTGTTCCTCGTGGGAGCCTATCAGGAGATTCTGGGCGACATGCACAACCTGTTCGGTGATACTACGGCGGTACATATCTCTGTCAAGGACGGAGGCTACCACATTGACCAGATCATTGACGGCGAGACCGTGGCCGAGGTGCTGGAGTACGTACAGTATGAACCCAAGAAGCTTGTCCGCCAACTGGAAATCTGGGTGGCCAAGAGCGTCAAGCAGGGTAGGATTACGCTCGAGGAAGGCAAGGAGTTCCTCAGCAACTACCGTAGTGGACTTTACGGATATACCTATTTGGAATAAGCGATATGAAAGAAAAACTAACCGTGGTGAAGGTAGGAGGAGCTGTAGTCGAGGACGAACTGCAGCTCTCTCAGTTATTACGCGACTTCAGCGCCATTGAGGGCCGCAAGGTGCTGGTACACGGCGGAGGCCGCCGTGCAACGAAGGTGGCCGCCCAACTGGGTATCGAGACGCAGATGGTGAACGGCCGCCGCATCACCGACGATAAGATGCTGGAGGTGGTGACGATGGTCTATGGCGGACTGGTCAACAAACAGGTGGTGGCCCGTCTGCAGGCAGGCGGCGTGAATGCCATCGGACTGACAGGTGCCGATGCCAATGTCATCCGCAGTCACAAGAGACCCCTGAAGGATGGCATCGACTATGGCTTTGTCGGCGATGTAGACAAGGCCGACGGCGAGATGCTCAGCCGGTTGGTCGAGGCAGGCATCACACCCGTTATGGCACCGCTGACCCATAATGGCCAGGGAGACATCCTGAACACCAATGCCGATACCATTGCCTCGGAAACTGCTAAGGCGCTGGCATCGTTCTATGACGTAACGCTGATTTTCTCGTTCGAGAAGAAGGGCGTGTTAAGCAATCCTGACGATGACGATAGTGTCATACCGCAGATAACCCGTGCCGACTTCGAACGCTACAAGGCTGACGGCACCATCTCAGGCGGAATGATGCCCAAGATAGAGAATGCCCTCTCTGCCGTTGAGGCTGGCGTTAGCCGGGTGATTATCACCCTGGCTACTGCCATTGACGGAAAGCATGGAACAGTCATTTTATGAGCAATATCAGTTTCCAGACCGACATCCTGCCGCTGAAGAACAAGCTCTTCCGGCTGGCCCTCCGCATCACGCTGAATCCTGCGGAGGCAGAGGATGTGGTCCAGGAAACAATGATAAAGGTATGGAACCGACGCGACAGTTGGCAACAGATAGACAACATCGAGACCTTCTGCCTCACCATCTGCCACAATCTGGCGGTTGACAAGATGCGGCGGGCTGACAGTCAGACGCAGACACTTGACGAAGCCGTCACCGCCTATCAGGCTCCCGTCGCCCCGTCGCCCGAGGAACAGGCCGTACAGCGGGACCACATCCAACTGGTACGCCGAATCATCAATAGCCTGCCCGAAAAGCAGCGCAGCTGCATGCAGCTACGTGACATCGAAGAAAAAAGCTATCGTGACATTGCCACTATCCTCGGCATCAGCGAGGAACAGGTGAAGGTCAATATCTTCCGTGCCCGTCAGGCCATCCGTGAACGCTTCCGTAAGATAGAAACGGAAGAAAATTAAAAATTTTTTTCGATTTTCTGTAACATTTCTTATTCTCATTCGTCAATGTATATAGAGACCCGAAAAAACAACAGTATGGATTACAAGTACATCGAACAACTTCTCGACCGCTACTTCGCAGCGGAGACCTCTTTGGAAGAAGAGAACATCCTGCGTGCGTTCTTCAGCCAGAAGGATATTCCTGCCGGCATGGAGAAGTATCGGGATCTGTTCGCCTTCCAGCTCGCGGAGCAGGAGGAGGCGACGTTGGGCGATGACTTCGATGCCCGTATGCTGGGGCTCATTGGAGCGCAGGAAGCAACAGGTAAGACGCAGGTGGTCAAGGCACGCGAAATCCGCCTCAGCCAGCGTCTCATGCCGCTTTTCAAGGCAGCCGCCGTGGTAGCCATCTTCCTTACGCTCGGGCAGGCAGCCCAGTTCTCTATCGGTGAAGACCGTTCAGAGGACGAGATTAACTATGCCAACTACAAGGATACCTATGATGATCCCTCAGTAGCCTACGACAAGGTACAGAGTGCTCTGCAGCTCATCGGCGAAGGCTTCGACGCCCAGCCGACAGATGTTGTGCTGAAGGATTCGACAGTAATAGAATGAGACGCGTTCTTTGCTTATTGATATTAAGCATGGCTGTATTCTCGGCCGTGGCACAGCGGGGTCAGGACTTCGCATCGCGCTTTATGCAGCAGTGCCATAAGGATTCCGTAGAGTGCATCACCATCAGTCCCAAAATGATGGAGCAGATGGCGTCGATGGGCGGTGGCTATTGCAACGACACCCTCATGCAGGCCATCAGCAAACTGAAGGGAGTGCGCATCCTGCAGGCTAATGCCAACGGTAACAGCTATTACCAAAGGGCAGAAGCCTTGCTCAAGAAGAATGCCCACCGCTTCAACTACGTAAAGACCTATCGTACAGACCGCTTTACGGGCGTCTTCTATAACCGCCAGTTGCGAAACGGCAAGGTCGTGGAGCTGGTGATGGCAGGCGAGACGCTGAAGGGCAACAAGTTCGTGCTCATCAACCTGACAGGCGACATTGACGAAGAGTTCGTCGAGATCCTGTTGAAAATGTTCGGCCAGCATGCACCGGCCGACACCTAAGAGTCAGAATAATGTAACTAGATAATTTCTATGCTTTCTCTATAAATAATCATGTTTAGTAAAACACAACGATGAAACTGTGAAGTTTCAATTCTCTCAAATTTTTCATAACATACTAACGTAGAAGAAAGGCCGCCTCCGAAACGTCGGAAGCGGCCTCTTCATTTTCTGTCATTTTTTGTCATTTGGTGTCATTCCAGGAGCCTCTCAGGGGCTTTCCTGAGCCGCTGGTAGAGTTGGAAGAGGGCAGGCAGCATGAGGCATAGCGAAGAGCCCAGCGCTATATAGACGGTACGCTGGTCGCCGCCGAAGAGGTCCACCAGCTTCACCTCGTTGGCGTTCGGCAGGAGGTTGGCTATGACGTAGGCCGCCGAGTTGTTCACCCAGTGGAACACGATACCTGGCAGTATGCTGCCGGTGCGGTAGTACATCCATCCCAGGATGAGGCCGATGAGCGTGGCATGCACGAACTGCTGTATGTTGCCATGTACAAGTCCGAAGACGACGGCGGACAGGGCGATGGGCAGCCAGTGCCAGCGCTGCCCGAACACCTTCAGCAGCACACGTAGCACGGCACCACGGAAGACCACTTCCTCGGTCAGCGGTGCCAGGATGCCGACCGCCAGGTAGCCCCAGCGGTTGCGCATGATCTCGTTCAGCATGGCCTCCATCTCCGCAGGCATCTCGTAGGGTATCTGTTCCCCCAGCCATGTGGAGGGAATCAGGGTGCCGAATGCCAGGATGGTCACCCACGCCATGACGGCCCACGGACGGCTTCTCAGATAGGTGCGGGTGGCGGGTGCCCACTTCAGCAGCAGAAAGAGCAGCAGTGTCAGTATGCTGCTGATGACGGAGATGATGATGAGAGCTGTGACGTCGGGCGTCAGGGTGCCGTTGCCGGCCTTTTCAAGTATCTCGTGCATGTTGCTGCCGTTCCTGTACCACTGTATGCCCGTCACTATGAGCGTGACGAAAAACTGGATGGCCATGAATATGACGACATAGAGGATGGCCTCGAGTAAGGGTTTTACGTATTTCATCTTTCTTCTATTTCTTGGTTAAAGAGTTCTTCTGCTGTTGCTGCGTCCTGACGCAGCTGCTCGACCAGCGCCTCAGGACTGTCGAAGCGCTTCTCGTCGCGCAGGCGGTGGATAAAGCTGACGGTCATGTACTGTCCGTAGAGCTTTCCGTCATGACGCAGGATGTGCGTTTCTATGGTGGTGGAGGGTGAAGGGCGGAAGGTTGGTCGCCTTCCGATATTGGTCATGGCATGCTTCTGCTCGAGCGAGTCCTCCAGACGTGCCTTCACGGCATAGACGCCGTTGGCGGGAATGAGCTTGCAGGGGTCGTCAGGCTGCAGGTTGGCCGTAGGAAATCCCAGATGCGTGCCGATATGCTCGCCAGTCACCACCGTGCCGGAGACGGTATAGGGATGTCCAAGCGCCTCGTTCGCCTCGTCGATGCGTCCCTCCTGCAGCAAGTGGCGAATCAGCGAGGAGGAGGGTGTAAGGGTGGAGGGTCGAGGGTTGAGGGCTATCACCTCGATGTCCAGCTCCTGTCCGTAGCGCCGATAGTCCTCGAAGCTCTCCGACACCCCTTTGGTCCTATGGCCGAAGTGGTTGTCGTAACCCGTCAGCAGCACCTTCGCGCCAATCTGTTCCTTCAGCACCTGCTGCATGAAGTCGTGGGCCGACAGTGCGGCCATGTCCGGCGTGAAGGGCAGCACCACACACAGCTCGATGCCGGTCAGCGCCAGTAGCGTCAGTTTCTCAGGGAGCGTAGAGAGCAGCTGCGGCTGCCAGTCGGGCTGCACCACCTGACGCGGATGGCGGTCGAAGGTGATGACACACGCGGGCAGTCCTCTCCTCGCGGCTTCCTGTCGTAGGCAGTCAATGACGAACCTGTGCCCCAGGTGCACACCGTCGAACATACCGATGGTGGCGACGCATGGAACAGGTTCCTGTATAGAGGTATTTAAATGAATCGTTCTCATCTGAATTGGTGCCGTCCCTCTTCTCCATCTGCAAAGGTATAGGTTTTCCACGACTTCTCCAAATATCAAGTGCGAAATCCTCAAAAGAGCACCGCAGAACAGCTGAAATATCAAAAAAAGCGGCCGTCCTAATAAGGGTAGCCGCCTTTCTCGATATTTCTACTGTTCTATTCTATGATTTCATATTGGTTTCCTTTCCTTTTTGAACCAAATTCGTCGTCGTCCCCTTCTTCCATCAGGTATGGTGGAGCCAAAGCCTTTTTGACATTCGTCGAATGTACTCTCGTTCGACAATAAAAATAAAAAAAATAAGTTTTTATTTTGTTTTGTGCTCACTTATTTGTACCTTTGCAGCGCAAAACTGGACTTGTAGCTCAGTTGGTTAGAGCAACAGACTCATAATCTGGAGGTCCCAGGTTCAAGCCCTGGCTGGTCCACACACGATGGGAAGATACGAGAACACAAGGCGTTTTCGTGTCTTTCTTCGTTTATAGGAAAGCGTATGGGCATACACTATTCGAAGAAAGAGGAGTACTGGAACTCATGGTCACACGCAGGCGGTATCTTGCTGGGTGTGGCGTTTGGCATCGTGTTCCTTGTCATGTGCTTTCGTGGTGAGAACGGCTGGGCACGCCTGGGTGTCTCGCTTTATCTTTTCGGTATGCTTGGCAGCTACATAGCTTCAACGGTCTATCATGCCGTGAGCCAGCGTTCCAAGTGGCGTGAGCGCTTCCGCAGGTGGGACCATGCCGCCATCTACTGGCATATTGCGGGCAGCTATTCGCCTATCACGCTGACCGTGTTGCGTGACCAGGGCTACTGGGGTTGGGGGCTATTCGCTTTCGTCTGGCTTTGTGCGATTGCCGGAACCACCATCAGTTTTATTCATCTAAAGCAACATTCCAACATCGAGACGTTCTGTTTCTGTGGCATGGGCCTAAGCGTGCTCGTGGCTTTCAAACCATTGCTCGATGCTGTCAGTACTGCGGCTGTCATCTGGCTCATTGCCGAGGGCGTCTGCTACCTCACGGGTGCAGTGTTCTATAGCATTAACAAGAAGAAGTACATGCACACCGTTTTCCATTTCTTCGTGCTGGCAGGCTCCATTTGCCACATCATTGCAGTTTGGGACGTGCTGATGGATTATCTTTAGACATAATAACAGAAAAAGACAGACTAACATACTAACAATAATGGGAGTTTCGTGACTGCCGCAAAATGTTATGATATTAGTCTGTCTTTTGTTTGTATGCTAACCTGT
>Ga0310786_10005827_pt1 | contig 16599 bp, 18 predicted proteins | sample AusTroGonzalo_MG_FD_203881 | JGI IMG/M metagenome (GOLD analysis project Ga0310786, IMG submission 203881) | Bovine rumen microbial communities from tropical cattle in Woodstock, Queensland, Australia - Gonzalo_03 (v2) (version 2) | ecosystem: Host-associated > Mammals > Digestive system >... | reverse complement strand
AAATGAAAATTTAAACAAAAATAGTTGCATAGCTAAATTTTTTAGTTACCTTTGTGGAAAAGAACGGATGCGTATGAAACGACTGACAAAAAAAGAAGAGATCATTATGGAGCACTTTTGGGAGAATGGGCCGCTGTTTGTCAGGGAGTTACGGGAACTGTACCCGGAGCCGCGGCCGCATTTTTCCACGCTGTCCACACAGGTACGGACGCTGCAGGAGGAAGGCTTCGTCGACCATAAGGCCTATGGCCCCACCTACCAGTATTTCGCCAAGGTGACGCGCGAAGAGTACAAGCAGCGCTCGTTGATCGGCCTCATCGACAAGTATTTCGACAACTCGTACCTGAGCGCCGTGTCGGCCCTGGTGAAGGAGGATAAGATTACCGTGGAGCAATTGAAGGAATTGATCGACCTCGTCGAAAAAGGAGAACAGAAATGATGGACTTCCTGATTTACGAAGGCAAGGTGGCCGCAGCACTGCTGGTCTTCTACCTGTTTTACCGGTTCCTCCTGAAGAAGGAGACGTTCCACCGCTTCAACCGCGTGGTGCTGGTCGGGACGGCGGTGCTGTCGTTCGTGCTGCCCCTATGCATCATCACGATCCATAAACAGGTCGAAGTGGCGTCCGTAGCCCCCATGTCCGCCGCAGTTCCCCTCACCCCGGAGTCTGCCGGGGCGGAGACGGCACTCCCGGAGTCGGGATGGGCTCCCGTTACCGCGTCCTCCGCACCCTGGTGGCCGACGGCACTTGCCATTCTCTTCTGGGCGGGCGTGGCCTTCGTGCTGATCCGGGTGATCATTTCTATACTTTCGGTACTCAAAATTGTCCGTCAAGGTACGTTCATCCGGGAAGAGGATGGCTGCAGGATCATCGTGACGGAACGGGACATCGATCCATTCAGCTGGATGAAATACATTGTACTCTCGCGCAAGGATTGGGAGAGTGACCATGCCCCTATCCTCGCCCACGAAAAGGCGCATATCGGCTTCCGGCACTCTGTGGAATTGCTTCTCGTGGATGTGCTCTCGGCCTTCCAGTGGTTCAATCCGGCCATCTGGATGCTGCGCGCCGACCTGCAGGAACTGCACGAGTATGAGGCCGACGACGCGGTCCTCCGCGCCGGGGCCAATATCAAGGAATATCAATATCTATTAATAAGAAAAGCTGTCAGCAAGAGCGGCTACTCAGTTGCCAACAGCTTTAATCACAGTATCCTTAAAAATCGTATTACTATGATGTCAAAATCCAGATCGCCCCTTTCGCGGGGCCTGCGGGTGCTGTATGTGCTCCCGCTCGTGTGCCTGGCCCTCGGCCTTCAGGCAAGAACTGTCTATGTTCCAGTGAACAAAGATAGTGAAAAAAATGTTATCGAGGAAACAAGTACGCTTTCCGGCACTGTTTGGAAAGGGGAAGTAGGCAAGCTTTCGTTCTCCGACAACACCTTTGAGATCCGGACGGACGATGAAATGATCTCAGGTCGCTATTCCGTCAACGATACGCGTATCACGTTCGTTTTCACGAACTTCAAGAATCTATCCACCGGAAAAGAGAAAAAGGGGGAAGATGAACTCACCGGCGAGATGGACGGGAATTCGATAACCATCCCCGTCGAGAATGGCGAAATGGTTTTCAAGAAAGTCGTCCTGGTCTCAGGACAGCCTGCGGCTGAGCCCGTTATCCTGCGCGTAAAAGCCGACGGAAGCGTTGAAAACGGCGGGAAAACGTACACCATCGCCCAGCTGAAGGATGTGGTGAAACCCGCTGCACAAGGAGAACTCCAGACCGTCGTGCAGATCAGTGCTGCGGACGACGTCCCGATGGGCGTGATCCAGGACGTGCGGGAAGCGCTGCGGGAAATCGGCTCCATACGGATCCGCTACAGCTCGCCTTCCGACCAGGATGGGGAAACGCTGAATATGCCCCCTACCCCTTCCCGGGAAAAAAACGGTGTCCATGAATTGTGGCCGGGCGTCAAACGGGAGAATATCTTTATCGTGCGCATCAACGCCAACGACAAGATTTTCTTTGGCGACGCACCGCGTCAGGACGATGCGGAGATGCTGCAGGTCGGCAAGGACTTCCTGAAGAAGCGCGGGAAAGACGCCCGCTTCACCCTGCAGGCGGACCGGGGCACCAGCTACGGCGCATACCGTCACATGCAGGATCTGCTCTTCCAGGTCTTTACGGACGTCCGGGAGGATAAGGCGCAAGCCGTTTATGGCAAGCGCATGAAAGACCTGACGCCGGAACAAAAGTCGGAAATCAACTTCATGGTTCCGCTGGCCATTTCAGAAACGGAGATGAAAGCGAAAAAACGCTAAGGCCGATATCGGTTATTGCTGCCGTTCGGCGGCCTGGATCAGGGCGACGTTAAGTTGCTCGAGCAGGCTAAGCTGGACGGCAGCATTGTTGGTGGCCGGCCGATACCAGGGTTGTGCTTCGAAATAGGCCTTCAAGTCTTTGGAGCGGAACACATAGCCGTGCGATGCGAGGATTGCGTTGCGCATGATGCGCAGCAGCGACTTGTCATAGCGGCGCAAGACACCGTTCAGCAGGGTGTTGCTGGCGAATGCGAAGCGGCTCCGGTCGCCGGCCCATTTCACATCGAAGGAAGAAACGGTCCGCGTGAACCAGGCTCCCCCTTCTTCCATCTTTACTTCGGTAAAACGAATGCCTTCCCGGGTCGGCACAGCTTCCACCAGGCCCACCAGAAACGGGCCCTTTTCGCCGAAGTCCAGCACGCCAGTGACCATCCCGTTGAAAGTCACCGGCTGCATCGGCATCTCTATGCCGTTATACGTAGACCCGGACTCGCCGATAACGACGTCCTTGCCGCCCTCACTCTTGTACTTCCCGCAGAGCAGCGCCATCCATTGCTTTTCGTTCAGCGCCTGGGCATCCCAGACCTGGGTGGCTTCCATCACGGCCATCAGCCGGTTCTGCCCGTCGTAGAAGCAGATCACGTCCAGTCCGTCCTTCCGGATCCGTCGGGCGTACGCTGCAGATTCATACTGATTTACTGCATCTTCCCGGCTGTCGGAGATCTCGAAAAGGTCCGTCCCGCCCGTCACGGGCGTCAACACGAATTCATGCTCCTCCCCTTCTGCCATGGCATTCATCCGGACACAGCCGTCCTCACCGGGGTTGGCATCGTAAACCAGGGCGCCGTTGTACCACAAGCTGCCCGCAGCAAGGTCCTCCATGGGCAGCACGCGTGGCAGCACCTTGGCAACAACGTCGTTGTCACCATAGATCACCAGATACGCGTTGTCCGGCTGGACAACATAATCGATGTGGGTGCCGAATCCAGTTCCATATGGAGCTTCTTCGGCATTGCGGCTGGGCCGGAGGGTGTATTTCCCGGGCTTGTCGGGCCACTTTTCGAGGGTCAGTTCATTATCTCCAAGGACATCCGTCATATAGACGATATTTCCCATCCGGATTTCCTGTACGGTAAAAAGTGCAAAGCCGTCATAAAAACGGTCGCCCACCTGAATCGTCTGCGCCCCGGCAAATATGCCCAGGGTCAGTACAAAAAGTGACAAGACAATCTTTTTCATATCGTTACTCATGAATCTGGAAAAAGGCAATAGCCAGCATTTGCGAAGTTAACGAATTAATAGTATAAATTTGCTATATTTGTTCAGTATCTTGATTTCCCATGAAACGCATCTTACTTTTCGCAGCTGCGGTCCTTCTCATGACCGGCTGCGCCGAAAAGAATCCCGTACTCACCATTGAGGGTGGCCAGGTCCGGGGTGTCCCGACCCAGACGCCGGGCGTCACCGTTTATCGCGGCATTCCCTTCGCCGCACCTCCAGTGGGTGAACTCCGCTGGAAAGAGCCGCAGCCCGTCATCCCCTGGGAAGGCGTGAAAGTGGCCGACACCTGGGGCCATCCAGCCTGGCAGGCTGCACACACGCCGGGCGGCTATACCCCCGAATTCTTCTTCGATGGTGACCCCGCTTTCAGCGAAGATTGCCTATACCTGAATGTATGGACACCGGCGGCAGGAAAGCCCGGCAAAATGCTGCCCGTCACGCTGTGGATCCACGGCGGCGGCTATTCCGCCGGTTGGGGTTTCGAGCCAGAGATGGATGGCGAAGAGTGGGCACGGCATGGTGGCGTGTTGGTCACGTTCAACTACCGTCTGGGCGTCCTCGGCTTCCTGGCTCACCCCACACTTTCGGCAGAGAATGAACACGGCGTTTCCGGCAATTACGGCATGCTCGACCAGATTGCGGCACTCAAATGGGTGAAAGCCAACATCGCCCAGTTCGGCGGCGATCCCGACCGCATCACGCTGATGGGCCAGAGCGCCGGGGCGATGAGCGTCCAGACGCTTGTCACCTCTCCCCTCTCCAAGGACCTCGTGGCCGGCGCCATCATCCAGAGCGGAGGCGGCCTCACCGACGGGCCCCTGCTGGGCGGAACGCCCCTGGCAGAAGCTGAAACCATCGGAAAGGAACTGATGGAATGGGCTGGTTTTGAAACACTTGAGCAGATGCGCACCGCTTCTCCCGAGGAACTCCTGGCGATTCCGATGCGCTACATGATGGAGAAACGGCAGTATCTTCGTCTCTCGCCCGTGGTGGACGGCTACGCCTACCCCGAGACCTTCCAGGAAGCAGCCCGCGCGGGTCGCATCGCCAACGTACCTTATATGATTGGCGGAACGCTTGATGACATGGCCGGTCTGGCCAACGGCATCGACCGATTCTGCTTTGCCCGCGAGCAGGCCGGCATTCCTGCCTATGCCTACCAGTTCGCCCGCCGCCTTCCCACCGACGGCCGCGAAGGCGTGCTGCAGGGCGCTTTCCACTCCTCAGAGCTGTGGTACATGTTCAAGACGCTGCGATTCTGCTGGCGTCCCTTCGTTTCCGGAGACTATGACCTGGCAGAGCAGATGATTACGTTCTGGACCAACTTCTCCGCGACAGGCAATCCGAACGGAACCGGGCCCGAAATCTGGACACCCTGCACGGCCGCTAGCCCCGTTTTCATGATCCTGAAGCTGGATGAGGAAGGTCAGGTCGCTTCCCGGATGGGGGTCCCGGAAATCGCTATGAAATAAACACTAACATTGACATTATGAAAAGAACGCTCATCCTTGCATTGCTGGCAATGCTCCTCCCTTTCCTGGCCGGTGCGCAGGAGGGACTCAAGAAAGTATATGACGAAACAATCGACCAGAACGTCCAGATCGACCAGGCCGTGAAACAGGCCAAGGCCGAGGGCAAATTCGTCGTCTGCCAGGTCGGTGGCAACTGGTGCCCCTGGTGCCTCCGCTTCGCCGACTTCATAACAAAAGATGCAGAAATCAGCCAGCTGATCCAGCAGAATTTCGTGTACGCCCACGTGGATTACTCCCCGCGCAGTTTCAAGGACAATCCCGAGAAGAAACAGCGCGCCGAAAAGATGATGAAGCGCCTGGGTAATCCGGGACGGTTCGGGTTCCCCGTCTTCGTCGTGCTTGACGCCAAGGGAAATGTCCTGCACATCCAGGACTCCAGCTTCCTCGAACAGGGCCAGGGCTACGACAAGGAAAAAGTAGTCCGCTTCTTCAAGAATTGGACCCCCGCAGCCGTTCAGCAATAGCATCCAACTTTCAATGACCCGATGAAACGATTGATTCTAGTTACACTGGGCATGGTGCTCTGTTTCCCGCTTTTTGCCCAATACGACTTTGAAACCGAAGACACCCGCGAGATGGTGGTCTCCACACTCAGCCCGAAATTCCACAACTACTACTTGAGCCTGCAGCGTGCACCTATGCCCGACGGGGGCCATGTATTCTATCTTTATACACAGACCCCCAAGGACCTGACGCGCTTCCAGTTCCATCTCGGGACCAGCGCCGAGGAATCGCTCCAGACCATCGAGCGGCTGCGGGAGTTCCTGAAACAGCCGGCCAACACTACCGAAATGGTACAGAACTACAACTCCCAGACTGAAATCAAGGTAGTCTCGTCCGCACGGCAAGGCCATATCCTCAAATTTTGGAATCAGGAGCAGGACGGTTTCGTCTATGTAACGGCGCAGACGCTGAGCATCATGGAAGATGCCTTGCGCAACTGGGATGAAACGGCCAGATCCTCTTTCGCGAAGAAAGAACTCACTACCAGCCGGGCCATTAACGACGAGATCACCAAGTACAAGAAACGGCTGAACTTCAAGCACAGCAAACCTTCTACGGCAGACTATTCGCCGTCCTACCGGAAACTCTTCAACCAACGCATTCGGGAATACAAGAAGGACCTCCGCAACCTCCGTTAGCCAGGGAGTATAATCCTTGTCAAAAAGGGTACATACCAAGTACCTGTTTATCCTCGTCGCCCTCGGAATACTGGCAGCTTGTGAAGAAAAACCCGTCGTCATTGACGACAGCTCGTTTATTGAGCCCATAGACTTCGGTCTCTCGGTCCTGTGGGGCTCCAACAATCTGGGTGCCACCACCTTCTTCCTGGGCGGGAAATGGAGAATGCCCACCGCCAAGGAAGTCAAGGAACTCATCAAGTATTGCAACTGGACGGTCGAGACGGTGAATGGCATTCCGGGCAGACGGATTTCCCATCCGGCCCGTCCGCGACTATTAATAAGCGGCAATCCTTCTTATCGCAACAGTTGTATCGGGGCGGAAATCGCCTCGATACGGTGTAGTTCTTCTGCAGAGAAGCCGGTGCCTTCCAAGGCCTTGAGATTGTCTGCGAGTTGTGCCACGGAACTGGCTCCGATGATGACCGAGGTTACACGCGGGTCGTTCAGGAGCCAGGACAAGGCCATTTGCGCCAAACTCTGGCCGCGTTGCTGCGCCAGGTCGGCAAGGCCGTGCAAAGCGTCCAGCATTGTGGGCGTAAGGGCATCCTCGCGCAGCGAAGTGCCGCGGGCCATCCGTGAATCGGCCGGAATGCCGTTCAGGTAGCGGCCCGTCAACAGGCCCTGCTGCAGCGGCGAGAAAGAGATGAAGCCCGATCCGTATTCGACGCCCAGGTCAATCAATCCTTTTTCCTGCGGCACACGGTCGATGATGTTGTAGCGGTCCTGGTACAGCAGGCAGGGCACATCGTGCGCTGCGAGATAGCGGAACGCATCCCGCGCCTTGTCGGCCGGATAGCGCGACAGGCCGGCATACAGCGCCTTCCCCTGGCGGACGGCGTCCACCAGTGCCTGCATGGTCTCTTCCAGCGGCGTCTCGGGGTCGTAGCGGTGGGAATAGAAGATGTCCACGTAGTCCAGCTTCATCCGCTTCAGACTCTGGTCCAGGCTGGCCATCAGATACTTGCGCGAGCCCCAGTTGCCATAGGGGCCGGGCCACATATCCCAGCCCGCCTTCGTGCTGATGAACAGCTCGTCGCGGTACGGGCGGAAAGAACCCTCCATCAGCCGGCCAAAATTCTCCTCCGCCGTGCCGAATTCCGGACCATAATTGTTCGCAAGGTCGAAGTGGCAGATGCCCTTGTCGAAGGCAAAGTGCGCCATCGCCTTGATTTCCTGCATCGGTTTATAGGAGCCGAAGTTGTGCCACAAGCCCAAGGACAGGACGGGAAGTTTGACGCCGGAGCGGCCGCTGCGGCGGTACTCCATCGCGTCATAACGCGCGGGAGCGGGCGAATAGACAGGTTCGATCATCCTTGATATCTTTTACCAGGGAAATACTTGTTCACCTCGCTGCAATAGCGGGCGTATTCGGGATATTTCGCGGCGCTGATCTTCTCAGCGAAGGCACTGCTGCCAAGGAAGAGGAGGATCAGCAGGAGCGCACCAAAGATGCTCCAGTTGAAAATGCCGATGCCTGCCGCAACGGAGAAGAGGTAGAACGCGCACCAGGTCCCCTGCTCGGCGAAATAGTTGGGATGCCGGCTTACGCCCCAGAGTCCCACCGTATTGAAGCCCTTGTTGTAAGGCACGGGCAGTTCCTCCAGCTTCTTCCCCTCGCGGATCATCCGCCACTTGGCCGACTGGAAAATCCATTGCTGCTCGTCTGCGACAGTTTCATAGAGAATGAAGCACAACATCAGCGCGGAGGCGATGCCGTCGCCCCAGCCGAAGGGCTTGTCCACGTTCATCACCGCCAGCGCCGGTAACGTGGTCATCAGGACCAGGGCGTTCTGGTAGATGCTGATGAAGAAGAGGTTGAACAGCATCCACTTCCAGCGCGGCTGGAATTCCTTTTTTGCACGAAGCACCGGCCAGCGGTAATCCTCCTCCCCTTCCCAGAACTTGAGTGAGTAGGCGCCTTTGCGGGCGAAGTTGTAGGTGAGGCGGATGCCCCAGACCGTGACCAGAAGCGCCATCACCAGCAGACGGGGCGACATGCCGCCCCTGGCGGCGATGACCCAGGTGTAGGCGATGGGAAGCAGGCTCCAGAGCTTGTCCATCTGGCTGTTGTTGCGCGTAAGTTCACCCACGATGAAGCAGTAGATGGCGCTGCCTCCGGCGATATAGGCAAGGATTCTGAGCGTTTCTAGTTGCGAAGCGTCAAGCATAGCGATCGTATTCATGCTACTAAGATACGGATTCTTTTGGATTCCTTATTATCTTTGCAAAAAATAGCGACTTCCGAACAACCCGATGAAACGTTTGATTCTTTCTCTCCTGGGCCTCGCCCTCTTTCTCTTTTCATCCTGCGGTGTGGACAGCAAGAAGGATTTGCAGCAGCGGTACAAAGAGAGCGCCCGCCGGCCTACCGACAGCATCATGGGCGCCGTTTTCCGGGCCCATGATACCGAACGCGCGTTTGCCCTTGTTGACAGTTTCGAGCAAAGCGGCGCCATGACGCAAGTCCGCGCCGATTACTATCGCGCCTCAGCCTATACCTCCTTGGGCGACAATCCCAGGGCCAAAGCCTATTATCATCGCGTGGTTTCGTCCGGACAGCCAACGCTCGGCGATTCCTGGGTTTACGAGCGTTCGGGGTTTCGCCTGGCCCAGATGCTTTATGACGAGACCCAGTACGAAGGGGCCCTGCGTGTCGCTATTCCCGTCCTGGACTATCTCGACTCCCTGGGCGTCGGGCAAAAGTATGCGAAGGCGGGTCTGATCACCGTGATCGGGTGCTCTCAGATCAAACTGGGACAATGGGAACAGGCGCGCCAGAGTTTCCAGCAGCTGGACATGGTGCTGGAACAATGGCTCGACGAGGACCAGTCGGGCCATGCGGTGCTTTCGTCCATTGAGTTCGGCATGTGGATCTGTTCCGATTATCTGGCTGAAAAACGTTTTGACGAAGCCAAGGTCTGGGCTGACCGCACGGAATCCTATATGCCGGACTTCATCGCCCGCTTTGAGTCATTATCTCCGGAAGATGTGTCCAATATCCGCGCATCGGTGGATATGCTCCATATCCGGGTCGAACAGGGACTGGGCCACGCTAGAACAGCAGCCAGGGATTATGACCGCTTCAAGATCACTCCCTACGCCGGCACGATGGAGGGAAAGATGAAGGCCGTCGACTACCTGATGGCGGCGGGGCGCTATTCCGAAGCGGCCGACTGCCTTTCCGTCCTGGACGCTTACACGGCCGAAAATGAGATGGACATTTCCCTTGACTGGCTGGGCGAAAGTTACTTCCCGAAGCTACGTGCCAACCTCCAGGCCGGCCGTATTGATTCGGCGCTGTACGTAGCCGGACAGATCGCCGCCGCATACGACTCGGCCCTGGTTCACCAGAAACGCAGCGCCGCAACAGAAATGGCCACCCTGTTCGACTTGCAGGGAAAAGAACGACAAATCGAGATGCAGCACAGCCAATTGCAGCAGCAGCGCATCTGGGGTATCGTTGCGGCGCTGGTCCTCGTCGTGGCTTTCTTTTTCTTTTATGACCTGCACCGCCGCCGGGCAAGCCGCAAGCTGGCCGCAGCACATGCCTCGCTCGAAAAGACCCATACGGAACTGCAGTCCGCCTACGATCAGCTGGAAGAAACCACGGCAGCCAAGGAGCGCATCGAAAGCGAGTTGCGCATTGCCCGGGACATCCAGCTGTCGATGGTCCCCACCGCCTTTCCCGAAATAGCAGGTCTTGATCTCTACGCTACCATGCTCCCCGCCAGGGCTGTGGGCGGCGATCTGTATGACCTGGTCCTGCTTGAGGACAAATTATACTTCTGCGTGGGTGACGTGTCGGGAAAGGGCGTTCCCGCATCACTCTTCATGGCTCAGAGCGTAAGGCTGTTCCACACCTTTGCCAAGGAAGGGATCATGCCAGCCGACATAGCCCGCCGCATGAATGACGAGCTGGCGCAGAACAATGAACAGTACATGTTCGTCACCCTGTTTATCGGCATGCTGACCCTGAACACCGGGCGGATGGACTTCTGCAACTGCGGGCACAACCCGCCTGTCCTGGACGGGGCGTTTCTTGAGATGAAACACAAGAACATCGTTCTTGGCATCTTTGAGGGTTCCGCCTTCGTAGGGGAGCACATCGATGATATCCGCGGAAAGCGGCTTTTGGCCTATACCGACGGACTGAATGAGGCCGAGAACCGTAACCACGCTCTGCTCGGCAACGACAGGGTGCTGGCTTTGATGGCCGAGACCGCTGAACTTCCCGCCCGGCAAGTGATTGAAAACCTCACGCAGGCTGTCGACCATTACCGGGACGGCTTCGAGCCCAACGACGATCTCACGCTGCTCTATTTGCGGCTGGCAACTCCCTGCAGATAAGCCTTGAAGAAGCGACCCTGCGTGGTCGGGGTGAAGTCCCAATCGCTGAAGAGCATCGGAGCCCATTCAGGGTCGAAGCACCAGACCGTAAAGGAGATGCCTTTCTGCTCCAAGTACTTCGTAATGTGCTCGCCGTAGACGTCCGTCGACATCACCGGGATGTGGGCGCCCGGCTCATCCGGCAGGCAGAATCCGATTTCAGTACAGATAACCGGGTACATATCAGCCACATAGCCAAAATCCTGCTCCCACTGTGCCTCCCACGGCTGATCGCGTTTCATCGGGTAAGGATGCGACACGTATGCGATGTTCTCACGCGCGATAGGCTGCGTCGCCACGGGCGTGAGGTCGTACGCCCAGTTGAAGCCGGCGCACAGGCAGATGGCCTTGGGATTGTAGGTGCGGATAGTGTCGATGATCTGTTCCTGCAGCGCCTTCCACTCGGGCCAGGTGCACGTGCCGACGCCCTCCGCCGTCACGGTGGGTTCGTTAAAGACCTCGTACAGGGCGACCGTGGGCTCGTCCTTGTAGCGTTGGGCGACCGTACGCCAGAACTTGAAGGTTTCCTCTTTCGTGGTGTTGTACATGTCCGAAGTATACTTCTCGTCCTTCAGGTTGCCGATGGAGTGCCAGTCCATGATGACGTACAGCCCGCGCTGCTTCGCCCATGCGATGCCCTGGTCCATGGCGGCAAACGTCTCGTCCCAACCCAGGGAATTCAGGTTGGCCGGATGGACGGCGAAACGGACAATGTTCGCGCCCCAGTCCGCCGCTTCTGCAAAATAGCGCTCGTTCCACTGTCCGTCGCGGACTAGTTTCACGGGATCTGAGAAGCAGAGCCCGCGGAACACCAGTTCTTTCCCCTGCGGGTCAATGAATTTATTCCCCTGGACTTTCACCCAGCCGCCACCGGCCGAGCAGGAAACTGCCAGCAGCATGATGGCTGCAGTGGCAAGGACAGATAAAAACTTTTTCATGGTAGTATGTGTTATTAGCAAAAATCAATCGGTGTGCATGCTGAAGTCGCGGGCGGCGGGGCAGGTAGTTGATACCCCACCAGCACATCTGGAGGCAGAGGAAGGCCTGATTACAACTGCTCTTCGATAGCGGCAGCCATGGCTTCGGGCGCGACCACGGGCTCAAAACGGGCGACAACGTTACCTTTGCGATCAATGAGGAACTTGGTGAAGTTCCATTTGATGTCCGGATTCGCAGCATAGTCAGGATCACGGCGGGCAAGCATCTGGTCCATGAACTGGGCCGTCTCGCCCTCACCGAAGCCTTCAAAGGGCTTCTCGGTGTAAAGCCACTTGTAGATAGGCGCCGCGTTCTCGCCGTTCACCTCGATTTTCTCCATCAGCGGGAACGTCACGCCGTAATTCGCGCGGCAGAATTCCGCGATCTCTTCGTTGGAACCGGGTTCCTGGTGGCCGAACTGGTCGCAGGGGAATCCAACCACCACGAGGCCCTTGTCCTTATATTGCTGATAGAGAGCTTCTAAACCGTCGTATTGCGGGGTGAAGCCGCACTTGGAAGCAGTGTTCACGATAAGGAGAACTTTGCCCTTGTAGTCGGCGAAATTGACCGTCGAACCGTCGTTGGAGACAGCCGTAAAATCATAGACCTTCGTAGGTTTCTGCGACTGGCAGGCGCCGAGGCAGAGCACAGCTCCCATAACTGCTGTGAGGAGGATAAATCTTGTTTTCATATTCTATTGGTTACTGAGTTTGGCAATCATATCGTCGAGCATCCGAAAAAGCTCCGGCGCGGTTTCGGGAGTGACGCAATCACAGAGGACAGCGTTACCCACAGTGAAGGGAACGTCCGTCAGCTTTTCCTGCAAGCCCTTCCCTTTCCGCGTAAGAGAAACAATCATCTGGCGGGCATCCTTCTCCCCCTTCCGACGGGTCAGGATGCCTTCCTTCTCCATCCGCTGCAGCAGCGGCGTGACCGTATTCGTTTCCAGGAACAACCGCCTTGCGATGTCATTCACCGGCTGGCCGTCCTTCTCCCACAATACCAGCAGTACAAGGTACTGCGGATATGTCAGCCCCTGTTTGGAGAGCAGGGGCTGATAGACCTGCGTAATGAGCCGCGAAGCGGTGTAAAGCCGGAAACAGAGCTGGTTGTCCAGCAGAAATTCCGGTTTCATCAAAGCATCTCCCGGATGTCCTTCTCCATCTTGACCGGGGTCACCGTAGGCGCAAAGCGCTTGATGACAGTGCCGTCGCGGTTGATGAGGAATTTGGTGAAGTTCCACTTGATGGCGTTGCCGAACGTGCCTTTCGCTACGGATTTCAGATACTTGTAGATGGGGTGTGCGTTTTCACCGTTCACCTCGATCTTGCTCATCAGCGGGAACGTGACACCATGGTTGATGCGGCAGAATTCCGCAATCTCCTCGTCACTGCCGGGTTCCTGGTGCGCAAACTGGTCGCACGGGAAACCGACGATAACCAGCCCCTGGTCCTTGTATTTTTGGTAGAGGGCTTCGAGACCGTCATATTGCGGGGTGAAACCACACTTGGAAGCGGTGTTGACAACCATCAGCACCTTGCCCTCATACTGGGCGAAATCCACCTCCACGCCCTTGTTGTTCAGGGCCTTGAAATCATAAATCCGTGCCATTTTACAGTTGTTTTACGAGCCAGTTCTGATATCCGATCTTTTCGATGAGGTCCAACTGTTCCTCATCCCAATACAGGTCTTCCTCTTCGTCCAGCAGGTACGCCTTGGTGATGTCATACGTGGTAGGGTCTGCAGCAAGCGTAGGCATTACCTTGTAGAGAATCTCCACACCTTCCTTCTGCAGTTTGCAGTCGGCCTCGAGGTATGCCTTGGGATCCTCGATCAGGGTCGTCTGGTTGCAAACTTTTACTTCAGGAACGCAGCCAAGATCGAGCATGCGCTCCGTGTACTTTTCGACCCACCCCATTTCCTCGGTATAATGGTCAAGGTACTTCTGGCCGAGTTTGGTGAAACCCTGGCTCTTGAAAAGGTGTCCCTGCATCTTGTGTACAAATGCGCTTCCGGTGAGTTCGTTCACAATCATCTGTGAGATCTGAATAGTGGTACTAAAATCCATGATATTTATAGTTTTAAAAATTAATTATGTCGTTCACGATGCAAATATAGACAAAAAATTTATATCGCAAGCGATATTTTTAAAAAATGAAAAAATATTTCTGCAACGACTCCAAAATAACGCATCAAAACTTTCGCTATCTTTGCAGTAAGACACGCAGGCTAATGAAGACCATCGAAGTAGTCGCCGCCATCATCCGCAAGGGGGACAAGTTGTTTGCCACCCAGCGCGGATATGGTGAATGGAAAGACTGGTGGGAGTGGCCCGGGGGCAAGATTGAAGAAGGCGAGCTTCCTGAGCAGGCGCTTGTCCGCGAGATCCACGAAGAGTTGGATACGGAAATCCGGGTCGACAAGATCCTCACCACCGTAGAATGGGACTACCCTGCCTTCCACCTCACCATGTACTGCTACCTGTGCTCGCTGGCGTCCGGTTCACTGCACCTCAAAGAACATGAGGCAGCCCGCTGGCTTGGCAGGGACACCCTCCGGAGCGTCCGGTGGCTGCCGGCAGACGAAGGTCTCCTTCCCCTGCTGGAAAATGAACTCGAAAACCACTGAAAAACCATGCGTACGAAGAACCCGTTTCTCCAGCTTCTAGCCTCAATCCTTGCGTTCGTTGCCGCCACCTCCTGTCAAAAGCAAGAAATACTGGTTAAACATATCATTTTCGATCCGGACGACGTCGAGGTCTTTTCCGGCTCCTATGAAAAAGTGAGTGTCAGCACCTATCCTCGCTATGCCGAGAATGAACAGGACCTGGAGTTGATCGTCGGCGACAAGAAAGTTGCGGCTTATGACGGGAGCAGCGTCATCGGCTTAAGCGGAGGAAAAACCGAAATCCTGGCTATTTGCGGAGATGTTACCGCCACCTGCAAGGTCCGTGTCTATGACTGGCAGATAATACTCGAGGGCTTTCGGTATGGCGTCAGCAAAAGCGAAGGAAGGCTAAACAAGAAAGGCGGTTCCTTGCCCATGGAACTGCAAATCGACCTCTACCACAACACAAGCGAAACCCTGCGCGAGTTTACCGTTTGGATTCCCATCAACCTGCTCGGACAGACCATCGACATCAATTCTGCTGTCGCTAATGTCTACGCGGCCGGCTTTTTCGATATCTCCAAAGACGGCTTCGCGGTTGCGACGACGTATACGGGAACGCCGAAGGTCTATCACGCCGATTGGTCCGAGGCAGAGGACATAACCGTCTCCAAAGGCAGCGTGCTGGTCGAGCAAAAGGGTACCGGGAACCTGTTCCACGTCAAGGCCGACATCATGCTTTCGAACGGATTCCGGTTCGGTGCAAACTGGGAAGGGACCCTTCCCGTGACGCTTTAAACACGATTCGCCGAACATTCTCCCGTTTTTTTCTGTAACTTTATGGCAGAATCTTCGAAAACCTTAAAATAATGCCTATGAAAAAGTATTTAGCAGAATGCATCGGAACGTTCGTCCTGACGCTCCTGGGCTGCGGAACGGCCATGTTCCTTGGCTGCAACACGTCTGCCGGTGTCGTCGGTACGGCCATCGCTTTCGGTCTGACCGTGGTCGCCATGGCCTATACCATCGGTGGAATCAGCGGTTGCCACATCAACCCTGCCATCACCTTCGCCGTCGCGCTCTCCGGGCGCATGAAATGGGGTGAAGCCATCGGCTACTGGATCGGCCAGGTAATCGGCGCCATCATCGCCGGCGCCGTGCTGCTGCTCCTGACCAAGGTAGTCGCAGCACCCGACCTCACGGGCGGCGGACTTGGCACGAACGGTGTCGCCAACGCGGGCGGCGTGGGTGGCGCACTCCTCGTCGAGTGCATCGCTACGTTCATCTTTGTGCTGGTCGTGTTGGGCTCGACTGACGCGAAAAAAGGTGCGGGCAACCTCGCTGGCCTCGCCATCGGTCTGACGCTGATCCTTGTTCACCTGGTTTGCATCAACCTCACCGGCACGTCCGTGAACCCGGCCCGTTCCATCGGCCCTGCTCTCTTCGCTCGTGGAGAGGCACTCGCAAACGTCTGGGTCTTCATCGTCGCCCCGATGGTCGGCGGCGCTTGCGCAGCCGGCGTCTGGAAAGCCCTCGCGAAATAAGCTTTCTGCCCTCTATTTAAAAAGCCTTCCGGCCATTGCCGGAAGGCTTTTTTTGCATCACTTACATTCCCATGCCGCCGTCGACCAGGATCACCTGGCCGGAAACATAGGAGGACAGGTCGGAGGCAAGGAAAGTACAGACCTTCGCGACCTCTGCCGGCGTTCCGCCGCGCCGCATAGGAATCTTGGCTTCCCATTGTTTCAGCACGTCAGGGCCGAGCTTCTGCGTCATGTCGGTGAGAATGAAACCGGGCGCCACCACGTTGGCACGCACGCCCTTCGGACCGAGCTCCGCCGCGATGGACTTCGCCAGACCAATCATGCCGGCCTTTGAAGCCGAATAGTTGCATTGCCCCGCGTTGCCGTGCACGCCCACGATCGAACTGATGTTGATGATTGAGCCGCCGCGCTGCCGCAGCATCACGGGCGAAACGGCGTGAATGAAGTTGAATGCGCTCTTCAGGTTGACCGTCAACACGGCATCCCACTGGAGTTCGCTCATGCGAAGCATCAAACCGTCTTTCGTAATGCCGGCATTGTTGACCAGCACATCGATCCGGCCGAAATGTTCGACCACCTGCATGACGGCGTTGTGTGACTGCTCGAAATCGGCCGCATTGGAAGCGATGGCCAGCACGCGCACGCCGAAGGCCTCGAGTTCGGCTTTCGTTTGCTCGCCGATTTCATCGATCACCAGATCCGTGAAGGCGATATCCGCGCCTTCTTCCGCAAACTTGAGAGCAATCTGCTTGCCGATGCCCCTTG
>Ga0310786_10005825_pt1 | contig 16605 bp, 10 predicted proteins | sample AusTroGonzalo_MG_FD_203881 | JGI IMG/M metagenome (GOLD analysis project Ga0310786, IMG submission 203881) | Bovine rumen microbial communities from tropical cattle in Woodstock, Queensland, Australia - Gonzalo_03 (v2) (version 2) | ecosystem: Host-associated > Mammals > Digestive system >... | reverse complement strand
CAAGCTCCTCACCAACGACACCTACCTGCTCTGCGCAGACTTCCGCAGCTACGTGGATATGCAGAAGAAGGTCGCCGAGGAATACTTGGACAAGAAGACTTGGGCAGAAAAGGCAATCCTGAACGTCGCTCGTATGGGCAAGTTCAGCTCCGACCGTACCATCAAGCAGTACGCCGAAGAAATCTGGAACGCCAAGGGCTGCAGCATCAAGCTGTAGTTTAGACGAGAGAACGCTCTCTGCGTTCGCTACAGACGAGAGATTAGGTCGCGATTTCTATCGCGACCTTTCTTATATGACCGCTCGGCTCACGCATTGTCTATATTTGGGCTATGGAAATCAAGAAGACGAATGCGGCGAGAATTTTAGACCGCCAGAAAATTTCTTACGAGCTCATCCCCTACAAGGTTGACGAAAACGACCTGGGTGCGCAACATGTCGCCGACAGTCTCGGCGAAGATATCAACCAAGTTTTCAAGACGATTCTCGTTCACGGAGACAAGATTGGCTACCTCGTATGCGTGGTGCCGGGGAACCTCGAAGTGGATTTGAAGGGTGCCGCTAAGGTCAGCGGCAACAAGAAAATCGATACCGTTCCGCTCAAGGATTTGACGCCGCTGACCGGTTACATTCGTGGCGGTTGCAGTCCGCTCGGTCTCAAGAAGAATTTCCCGATTTTCATTCACGAAACTGCGATGCAGTTCCCTTACATTTACGTGAGTGCTGGCGAGCGCGGCTTGCAACTGAAAGTTGCACCCGCCGACCTTGTGAAGGCGACACGCGCCACCGTGGGCGTGATCGCGCGAGTCCCGCCTGAAGCTCCGCAAGATTAAATCAAACTAAAAAGCCTCTCCCAAAGGAGAGGCTTAAATCTTTGCGTTGTAGCGAACAGGATTACTTCACCGAGATGCTACGGACAGCACGGCCCTGCTTTACCATGTAAACGCCAGAATTGTACTTGGCCTTGATAGCTGCATTCAGAGATTCTGCGTCTGCAGTTTCAAAAGAACCGAGGTACTTGCCCTGAGCATCAAATACGAGCGACGTATTGCTACCGACGGTCATAGAACGAATGCCCTTGATAGCATCGGTCGAACTGCTGGATTCAGGTTCAGCAGAAGAACTGGACTGTTCAGCGCCTTCAATATAGACCTTGGCATAGGGGAAGTCGTATTCGCCCTTGGCATTAGCACCGCTGTTGCTTCCGGCTTCGCCAAGAATTTTGGCTTCGTGCATCTTACCCATCTTCATGCCCAATTCTTCCCACTTCTTGAAGTGGGCAGTAATGTCAATGGTACCGCAATCGCGCTTACTCTTACGCACGCTAAAATACTGTTTGAAGTATTTATTGTCACCATCGATGGAATAAGAGGTACGGTCACCTTCGTAAACCGTATACTGAGCGCCATCGATTTCAAAATCGCCGTGATTCTTTGCAGAAGCACCCTGGGCAACCCACGAGCCAGGCATATACTGGCTACCGGTGTTATCCACAATGTACCATTCCACCAGAGGTTCACGAGTCCAACCATAAATACCGATATAGGAATAGTCAATTCCCGAAAGACCGGTCTTGACCAACTTGAAATCTGCCAACATGTGGCCGATTTCTTCGTGAGTCTTATCGCTATTGAAAGAAAGACCGGTACGGCACAGATAGTCCTTGGCACCGGTCATCTTGCAGTTAAAGGAGCCATCAGCATAGAACGTCGCAGAACCGCCGTTACCGCCTTCGTTCCAGAGTTCGTAACCAACGTCGCCAATTGTTCCGACCTTGTTCGAAGTGATTTCCACAGATTCACCGGAATGGCTAGCGGTTGAACAGAAATCCTGAGCAAAAGCATTTGCAGTCAGGGCACAAGCGGCGATTAAGCCGAAATTAAGAATTGTTCTCATATACACCTTCCTTTGGTTTAAAAGCAATTTAACAAAATTCTGTACGAAGCAATCGAATCAACGCCGTATATTTCTGTATAAACGCTTCGTGATTCTTTTTCACAAAGTCAAAATCGCCTTCTTTGCAAGCCATTTCGAGCGCCTTGGCATCTTCTGACACTTTTATTGCTCCAATTGTAAGAGAAGTACTTTTTACAGCATGCACTGTAATACGGTAATATTCAAAATCTTCTTTACTAAAAGCCTCCATCAATTCTTCTGTTTTGTCTGCACTGACATATTCACCAAGCATTTCCTTATAAAATTTCTGGTCATTCATGCAATAGGCAAGGCCTGTTGCCTCGTCCAAGAAATCGGACAACTTTGTCGAAGACTGCACCGCCGGCTTCTCATTTTCAGATTTTGCACTTTCTACAGCGGAATTCTTTGCAACCGACTTAATCAATTCCTTAGGCAAGAACTTCTTAAGGCAAGAAAGCAAGACCTCTTCGCGAATCGGCTTTGCGATATAATCCGAGAAGCCTTCATCCATGTATTGATTTTTAGCATCGACGACAGCGTTTGCGGTAAGCATCACAACAGGTGTATTCGCATTTGGATTTTTCGCAAGCAACTTCATCTGGCGGAACGCTTCAATACCGTCCATGACCGGCATCATGTGATCCAAGAATACAACATCGTAGTGATTCTTTTCAATGAGTTTCAAGGCTTCGGCCCCATTGATTGCCGTATCAATCTGAATCTTGGTGTCTTTGAGAAGACCCGCAAAAACCTTCAGGTTCATTTGCATGTCGTCCGCCAAAAGAACTCTTGCATCAGGCGCAATAAATTTTTCGTGAGCAGCATCCATAACATTCACCTGCTGCTTGTACAACTTATAAAAATCGCCTAGCGGTTTTTCATCGCTCACCTGTTGCATCAAATGGACCTTGAAGGTAGACCCTTCGCCATAAACACTGTCTACGCTTATAAAGCCGCCCATCATATCAACCAACTGCTTGGTCAGATTCAAGCCAAGCCCCGTACCTTCAATGTTACGGTTTCGTTTTTCATCGAGGCGGACAAAGTCCCTGAAAAGTTTTCCGACATCCTTTTCACGAATACCGATGCCCGTATCCTTCACATGAATAAAGAGCTCCACCTGATTGCCCTTATTTCCCTGCATGGGGTCTACTTCGACTTTTTCAGTCCAAACAGAGAGCGTGACAGTACCTTCGTTCGTGTACTTGACCGCATTCGAAAGCAGGTTGTTAATAATCTGCCTTATACGAACTTCATCGCCAAACAAAGCTGCTGGAATTTCAGGAGAAATATCCATCACCAATTCCAAGTTTTTATCTTTGGCACGAATGGCAACCATATTGTAGCAATCATTCAATACATTGAATACGCTATATGTTACCGGCAAAATTTCCATCTTGCCCGATTCTATTTTCGAAATATCCAAAATATCATTAACGAGCGAAAGCAGCGTCTGCCCGGCGCTCTGAATATTCAAGGCATAGTCACGCAACGATTCGTCTTTGCATTCCTTAAGGAGCATGGAATCCATACCCAAAATGCCATTAATCGGCGTACGAATTTCATGACTCATGTTGGCAAGGAATATACTTTTCGCCTTGCTCGCGCTTTCGGCATTTTCTTTTTCGCGAAGCAGTTCCTTATTTTCACGAGCCTTCTTTTCTGACACTACCACATAAATCATGGCTATCGAGAACATGAATATCAAAAGGCCGAACACCCAAATAATCAAAAATGAAATATCATCTTTTTCAGACGCCACCACTTCTGCAGGCACCACCCCCGTCAAGACAACGCCCGGCAACTTGAGGTCTGCAACAAAGTAATAATATTCAATTCCATCAACTTCTAAATTTGCAGCCGAGGCAATAGATACATTCAAGCCGCTTGCAAGTTTTTCGCGAACCGCCTGGTAGCCTCTTTTGCCCCAGAGCAACGACTTTCCCAACGCCTCATTATCGGAATCAATAATGATTTCATCTTTTGAATCTCGCAAAACGGCATAACCCTTGCCGCCATATGAAACCACTCCAAAATTCTTGATAATGAATTCTTCCTTGAAAAGGCGGAACAACACATACTTGATATTTTTTCCGCTATATACCGGCACCGAAAACAGGAGTCCCTTTCCTTTGCAATAGCTGATATATTTGGCTCCGTGAAACGACTCGGAAAAGCCCTTGAAATCGGCAAAGCGAATATCATGATCGCCACCCGAATAAACAATCTTGTCATTCAAGGCCATTACGCCGTAATAGAATTCCCCATTCGGATCTTCCAAAGTGGAAAGCATTCGATCAATATTATGCATGTTGGCAGAAAGCCCCGCCGAAATTCCGACCAAGGATTTCAACTGTAGCACAAGCCTTTCACCGGTCGCTTCAGCATAATTTTCCGCCTGGAAAGCAACCTGTTTTTCGACATAACTTTGAAACAAGCTCGAAAACTTAATGCGTAATAATCCCCCAACCAAAAGGAGAATCAACACAAAAAATAAAAGACCAATTAGAGGACGTACACCAAATTTTTTAATCATTGCTCAACCACGCCATTGATAAGCCATTCCATTTCACTACGCAAGGCGTCATCACTAATTGTTTCACCTTCTTCACAACGGACATGTCCCTTGTTATCGACAATCTTACCCGTGAAAACATGATAACCATCCTTAATTCTTTGAATGGTATTTTGAATCCGGACCTTAATGGAATCAGGAATTTCGTTAGAATAAAAAGCAAGACCTACAGCATCTTTATCAAGTCCAAACCAGTAATCCATATTTTCCGTATTTTTATTCTGGAAGAAATCCTGGAACACGCCCTTGTAAATAATATTCCAATTAACATCTATAGAGCTCAACATTTTAGGAGAGTAATGATTTTTTTCAACGTGGTTTCCAATAGAATACACCCCTCGGGCTTCGGCAACCTCAACGACATGCGAACGATCCTGATGTAACGAAATCACGTCTACATTAAAACTATCGATTAACGCATTCGCAGCTTCAGTTTCAATTTCTTCATTATCCCAGAAATGAGTCCAGCGCAAATACACCTGAACATTCGGATTCACGCTTTGTGCGCCAATGGCAAATGCGTCGATTCCCCTATAGACTTCGCTATTTTTCATGGCAGCCACATAACCGACATGATTCGTCTTGGTCATGGCTCCCGCTATAATGCCCGCAAGGTACCTGGCTTGATAAGTTCGGGCAAAATAAGGCTTATAATTGGGCGCTTTAAATTTCCAATCACCACCATAGAATGTCACATCCGGATGCGCCCCGATAACGCCATCTATTTTCTTAGGATAATTATAGCTCGTCAGAACAATGATTTTGATACTGTCGGCAATCATGTCTTTTACGACTTTTGCAAGCGGCGCCGTTTCTTCGGGCACATCAATTGCCACAACCATTTGTGCGCCTAGGCTATCACATGCAATTTTTGCTCCCTTGTAATGAGTTTCATTCCAACCATTGTCAGCCGTATCGCTTAAAAGAATAAAACCTACGCGGAGTTTTTGAGCGACCGACTTCTGCATTTTTTTGTCGTTGCCAGCCTCTTCAAAGGTCATATACAGCAACGAAAAGAACGCTACAACCGCTATGATTGCAGCGACCGTAATTCTACTTTTCATCTATGGTTACCCCCTTCACAAACCAATTAAAATTATTCAGCATGTCCGTATCAGACATGGTCTCACCCTCGTTTATACGAATCACTCCCGTATTGTCTTCTATAGGGCCATAAAAAACATCAAAAGATCCATTCTGGATTTTTTCTCGTTCGCTTTCAACTAACGCAATAGCCTTTGGATTCACATGACTAGTGAACGGCGACAAATCGACAATGCCAGAATTGATTCCTTCCCAATAGCGTTTGCTTACGAATCTCTTTTTGAGCACATCAAAGATATGCGGGATATAAAATTTTTCCCAGCGCCATACCGGAGCCGTCAAAAAATGATCTGGATATAAATCCGCATTGTCCAAATTGTAGCCCACAATCCACACCCCAAGAGAATCGGCAATGCGCATGGGCAATTGGCTATCGACATGCTTTGCAAGAACATCTATTGAATCGTTTGCCAAAAGGGCCCGAGTCGCCTGAGCACAAACTTTATCGTTATTCCAAGATTTTGTCCAACGCACAATCACATTGGCGTCGGGATTCGCTTTCTTGACGCCCAAGGTAAAAGCATTGATTCCACGAATCACTTCGGGAATATCGTATGCAGCCACATAGCCTATTTTTCCGGTTTTGCTCTGCATGCCGGCCACAATGCCCGAAAGGTAGCGCATTTGGTACATGCGTCCAAAGAAAGTCGCCACATTCGGCGCAGTCTTTAGACCGGACGCATGGAAAAATTTTACGTCCGGGTGTTTGGCAGCTACATTCTGAATATAAGGGCCAAATTGGAACGAATTGAGAATGAGCACTTTTACACCCGCTGCAATAAGGCCCTCCATTACTGCTTCAGACGTTCTATTGGTCGGAATTTGTTCACGGAACAAGACATCCAGATTCAATTCCTCGGCAGCCTTTTTCATGCCCTCGTAATGCGATTGACCCCAGCTATGGTCATCAATAGTGCCGTGCATAATCATCGCGATTTTTGTCTTTTCGCGAGTGATATCGGTATTTTTCTTTTTCACATTGACGGTGAACAAGCCTGCTAAAATAATAGCGATGATTACAGTCGGAACAACATAGATGAGTTTCATCATGTACCTCCTGCAGCAAGGTACTCAGAAAGCTTATCTAGGATTTTCTTATAGTCCGCCATGCATATTTCATGCTGTTCACGGACAAAGTCAAAGTTGCCTTCTTTGCATGCGTTTTCGAGAGCCTTGGACATTTCCGAAAGCTTTACCGCCCCAATCGTAAGAGATGTACTCTTGAGCGAATGAATGACTATGCGATAATGATCGAAATCACTTCTAGCAAACGACTTTTCTAAATCAGAACGGCGGTCATTTTTCACATATTCCAAAAGCATTTCATGATAGAACTTCTTGTCGTTCATGCAATAGCCAAGCCCAGTCGCCACATCTAGAATTTCTGAAAGCCCACCCACTGTTCGCGAATTCTCAGCGGGTACACTAGCCTTGGTATCCAAGCTATCTCCTTCGACAATCAACTCTTGCGGCAAGTATTTCTTTACTATCGAAAGCAATACTTCTTCACGAATGGGTTTTGTAATGTAATCGGTAAAGCCCGCCTGCATATAGGAATCCTTGGCGCCGACAACCGCATTGGCCGTAAGCATGACCACAGGCGTTTTCGCAATATCAAAGCCTTTCAATTCCCTCATGCACTGGAGCGTTTCGATACCGTCCATCACAGGCATCATGTGGTCCAAGAGAATCAAGTCGTAACGGTTTTCTTCGACAAGTGAAAGGGCATCTTCGCCATTTGTCGCGGTGTCAATATTTATTTCAGTTTCCTTGAGAAGACCGCTTACAACCTTCAAGTTCATGGCAACGTCATCAACCACCAAAATCTTAGCCTTGCTTGCCTTGAACTTTTTCGCACCGGAACTGACCGAAATAAATTCCTTATGGCGTTCCATAAAGTTGCCAATAGGAGCATCATCCTTGACAACCTGCGGAATATGCACCTCGAATACGGAGCCTGAACCGTACACACTCTTGACCAAAATACGGCCACCCATCATTTCGACCAATTTCTTAGTCAGATTCAGGCCAAGGCCAGTTCCTTCAATATTTCTATTGCGGTCCAAGTCAATTCGTTCAAAGCTCTGGAATAATTTGTCGCGGTCCACAGAGCGAATACCAACACCTGTATCCGCCACCACAATTACAAGCTCTACCTTATGCACATCTCCTTCGTCCGGCAAATTTCTGAAATCGACAGACAAATCTACCGTCCCCTTCGGCGTGTACTTGATAGCATTCGAAAGCAGATTATTTATAATCTGGCGCATGCGAACTTCATCGCCTTCGAGCATCGACGGAATTTTCGGGCTTACATTGACATCGAATTCCAAGTTCTTACTCTGCGCACGCGGATTTGCGACACAATAGCAATCGTTCAACACAGCAAAAAAGTCGTAGTCGCCCACCAAGAGTTCCATTTTGCCCGATTCTATTTTCGTGATATCCAAGACATCGTTCACCAGCGAAAGTAGCGTGTGCCCTGCATTCTGAATATTTTGGGCATAGTCGCGCAAAGTTTCGTCTTTACATTCCTTCAACAGCATCGTGTTCATTCCCAGAATGCCATTGATCGGCGTTCGAATTTCATGACTCATGTTGGCAAGGAATAAGCTTTTGGCCATATTTGCCGATTCAGCGTTCTTTCTCGCCGCCTCGGCTTCGGCCCACGCCTTGCTCAACTCATCGGAACGTTGAGCCTTTTCACGAGCATTGTTCAAATTTTCGAGCATGGTGTGCGTCAAACGCGCAATCACAATACACAGAATCGTCATCACTATGGATTCAATCAAAAATCCCGCACACCTCGATACCCACCAAAGTGTGTCCGTTTCAAATTCACCATGGTTTGCACCATGCGCCCTAAAATAAAGCGAGACAACAATCAACAAGTAGCTAACAATCGAAATCTTCAGCGTAAATGCCGCATTAAAAAACAAGAGGCTTGTCACCATGGCAAGAGTGTATGTCATGTATATGCCAATATTTTCGTTCGTTGCAAGCATGGCTATATTACTTGCTATACCAAGCACGCAAAAATATCGACGCAACTTGAGCGGAGCATTCATACGTTCAGTAAATGTGGGAAGCCACAGAATCACAAACGCAATGCCCGTCAAGACATTCAACTCATAATAATCGATTTTAAACAAATGAACAATATTTCCCAAATAAATCAAAGGAAACATCGCCCAAAGCCAGCGCATTACTCGCGTGAGTTTTTTTAGAACTCGTCGGTCATTTTCTTCAAAAATATCATTACCCATAGTCGGCTCCCCTCGACTAATTTTATACAGCGTGTCCGTCGTCTCGCATTTCGTATTGGGAATCGTCATCAATCATCTGGAGCATTATATCAGCAAAGTCCGGATCGAATTGCAAGCCGCGACCTTTCACTATTTCTTCGCGCACGACATTCTGCGGAAGTGCCGAGCGATAACTTCGGCGACTAGTCATGGCATCGTAAGCATCGGCCACGGCAATAATACGGGCGATTTCAGGAATGTTATAACCCGACAGTCCTTCGGGATAGCCCTTGCCATCAAAACGTTCGTGGTGGTAATGCGCTCCGATTTCAATATTCGGCATTTCAGAAATGTTCTTCAAAATTTCGACACCGATACTCGGGTGCTGTTTGATAGTCTCGTATTCCTCGTCGGTCAACTTGGAACTCTTGTTCAGAATATTATCCGGAACTCCAATTTTTCCGATATCATGCAAAAGTGCCACGATGTAGATTTCATCTTGGTACTCAATAGGCTTACCTGCACGGAGCGCAATTTCTCTGCTGTATTTTGCCACGCGGCTAGAATGACCATTCGTATAGCGGTCTTTGGCATCGATTGTCGACGCAAGCGTTTTGACAACCTGCAACGAAAGCATTTGAAGCTTATGCTGACTTTCCTTAAGTTCGGCAGTGCGTCGCACCACTTCGCTTTCAAGGGAATCCTGCAACCTTTGCAGCGAAAGAATGCGTTTGATTCTTTCCAGAACAACTTCGGGAACTAAAGGCTTTTGAATATAGTCCTGAGCGCCTTCCTTAAACACCCGGACCTCAGTCTCACGGTCGCTGTCCGCGGTCAAGAACACCACCGGCAAACCATCACAGGTTTTAATCTTCCGAATTTCCGACAAAAGTTCAAAACCATTCATGTCGGGCATGTGCACATCTAGAAGTGCTAGTGCAGGCCGTTCTTTTGAAAGGTATGCAAGCGCCTCTTTGTATGACTGAGCAAGCACAACATTGTACGCCGAGTTCAGCATGTGCTCGGCGAACTTCAAGTTCATGCGATCGTCATCAACCACCAAGACCGTTTCTTTGGTGCTGGGCGCCTCGTTATTGTTATACGGAACCACCATGTTAAAATCCCTTTACACATACTAAATATATATTAGAAACAGGCCTTTCGGAGCCGCGTGTTATAAAAATATTGTGTAAATGTGACGAAATTATCACAATATCATACAAAATGCCGATTTTTGAGGAATTTAGCCATGTTTTCATTACGTTTTAGGCATTACATTCTGTGCGCTAGCACCATTTTTGCCTTCGCATCCTGCTCCTCGGACACCTCTTCCAGCATAGAAACACCCGAACAATGGGACCCAGAAATACCCACCAGCAGTTCTTCAAGTGCAACAGGAGACTCCGGCTCTGAAGTCGGAACGCAATCCTCTAGTTCCGCAGAACAAGTTGCAAGTTGCTCAAGTGAAATCGCAACTAGCTCGAGCGATGCCTCAAGTAGCTCCAGCGAAACGGCAAAATCTTCCGCAGCAGACATCAGCAGTTCTAGCCAAGCCGCTAGCAGTTCGAGTGAAGCAGCGAGCATCGCCAGCAGCTCCAGCGAATCCACATACCTCTGGCACGACGAATTCGATGGCGACGCCCTCAATACAGACAAGTGGACTTTTGAAATCGGCACAGGCGCAAGCGGGTGGGGCAATAACGAATGGGAATACTACACCAACCGCAAAGAAAACGCCTACGTGCAAGACGGCATCTTGCACATTCGCGCAAACAAAGAAGACTACGAAGGCTCCAAGTACACCTCGGCCCGCATTATCACCAAGGACAAGTTTAGCTTTACCTACGGCACCGTAGAAGCCCGCATCGCACTCCCTGTGGGCAAAGGCATTTGGCCTGCCTTCTGGCTGCTCGGCCAGAACATCGATGCCGTAAGTTGGCCCGCCTGCGGCGAAATCGACATCATCGAAACCGTGAACAGCGAAAACATTGTGTACGGCACCAACCATTGGGCAAATGGCAGCGAGTATGCAACCTACGGCAACAACACCGGCAATTATCGCGATCAAAAATTTGACCTAGACGTCACGCAATTCCACAATTACAAGTTCACATGGGACAAAAAATACATCCGCATGTTTGTGGATGACTTTATGTACCACGAGATTTTAATTGAAAATAATGAAGGCGACACCGAAGAATTCCACAAGCCGTTCTTCTTTATCTTGAATGTCGCCGTTGCGGGCAATTGGCCCGGATTCGAAGTAGACGACTCGCAATTCCCGAACGAAATGCTTGTCGACTACATCCGAGTTTCCAAGTAAGATTACTTGATCATCACTTTTTGCGTCAGGTTGATTCCCTGACCTGCGACCTTCACAAAGTATGTACCCGCAGCCGCATTCACCTTGAACTGGTGCGTGCCTGCAGAAAGTGTACCCTTGTGAAGCGTTACAACCTTGTGGCCCGTGACATCGAAGAGTTCCGCCGTCACGCCTTGTGTGCGACCCATCGAAAGAGTGAGCATGTCGCCACTTACACGCAGAGCCTTGGCACCTGCAACGTGCGGACGCATACAGATTCCCGAAGGATCTCCGAAGACAATCTTGATTTCGGGAATCATCTCTTCGGTGTTCTCGAAACCGCGGCTGAAAGCGTCGTACTTGTCTTCGTTAAAGTCCCAAAGGACTTGGTCGCCGGCCTTGAAGTTGTCGTAAAGGATAGTACCGGTATAGCCTGCGGCATAGTTTGCGATAACGACGCTCAAGGTCTTGTTGCGGTCGGTATAGCTGGAAATATCGAACGAACAAGTCTTGGACTGGCCCGCGGCTACTTCGCAGGGGCCTTCCACTTCGGTCCATTTCCACGCATCCGTCAGCTTGAAAATCAAGTTCAGTTGCGCATCGCTTTCGCTCTTATTGGTAACCTCGAACGTAAACGTATTGGCCTTGCTCAAATCCCAAGTCTTCTGGTATTCAATCTGGGCATTGTCGCCGCCGTAAGTCACAGCCATCTTGCCATCGCCACTTTCTTGACTGATGGCGACATCCTTGATCTTGATAGAAGCTTCTTCGGTAGCGGCGAGAGATTTCATGGCATCGAGAGCCGGATCAATGGTGTAAGTGTAACCGCCAAAGTTCGATTCGGTCTTGTCGCCAATGTACTGCCAAGCAAGTGCGCCAGCGTAACCGCCGTCAAAAGCCTTGCGGTAGCATTCTTCGGTAGAAATCTGGGTTTTGGCAGCCATGCTTGCGGTATAGGTATTGCCCTTCCAGCCGCTTGCCGGGAATTCACCGATAATCATGGGCTTGTTGTCGTACTTGTACGTCGTTGCCATCTGGGCAGCCGTATTCACAAACGGCGAAACGGCATCGTTCTGGTAGTACGGATAGTAATGCGTCTGGAAAAAGTCGAGCGTCCCGTTCGCTTCGCCACCGGCGGCGATAAGTTCGGAATCGTTCCACCAGCTCTGATACTGAATATTCACGCTACCGGTAGACACGAGCAATTCCGGACTTACCGTGTGAATGGCGGCCGCAATCTTGTTGGTGAACTTCTGGAGCACAACCTTATCAAGTTTCTTGGTGGTCCAGCCCACGCTTGTCATGCCTTCGGGTTCGTTGAACACTTCCCAAGTCATAAGCGCATTATGGTTACCGATTGCTTTTACTACCGGAACAAGCGCATTGTCGATAAAGGCTTTGGTGCCCGCGTCTTCAAAAAGCTGCGTGTTTGCAGTAATGTCCAGCTTTTCGTCGTACAGACCCCACTGATTCGGTTCCATCAGGTTGTGGCTGAAAAGGCACATCGAAACCATCACGCCGTATTCTTCGGCAATGTCCAAGGCCTTTTTCATATTGGCGATGGTATTTGCCTTGAGGCCCGAAACCAGATGCGTGCTCTGATCGATTTCGGGACTTTGGCTCATGTTGTTGAAAAGCCACCAGCGAATGGCATTACCGCCAGCGGCACGGGTGCCTTCGACAGCCTTGCGCCAAGCGTTTTCGTTCAGCGGGGAATCGCCCACATCGGAGTTGTAGTCACTCCAAGCGAGGTTCGTACCCGAGAAGAAAATCTTCTTGCCGTTGTACATGAGATCGGTGCCGCTCACGGTGAGTCCCGGGGCAGCGAAAGCAGAAACAGCTCCGCCGAGCAATAAAGCTCCGCTTAAAGCCTTGAAACCATATTTTTTCATAATACTCCTCAAACACCACCCTCCTTTGGAGTGGTTATCTGAAAAATACACTAATAAGGCTTTAAACGATTATTTTTTATTTCAAGGCGTTGACATTCATCACGGAAAATGTCCACACCTGCAAAAAAACTAGCGCACAATCCAGCCGCCGCCAAGCACCATGTCGCCGTCGTAAAACACGGCGCACTGGCCAGGGGTGACTGCAAATTGGGATTGTTCAAAACTGGCGAGTGCGCGGCCGTCTTCTAGAATTTTGACCATGCAACGGGTCGGACGCTGGCGGTAACGCACCATGCCTTCGCATTCAAATGTATCGCCCGCAGCATAGGCTGCACCTGTAGCCGGATTGATGCCGTGCCACACGCAGTTTTCGATGCGCACTTCGCTTGCCGAGACGGCCGACTTGTCGGCGGTCACCAGAATATCGCCTGTTTCCGGATTCACGCTTTGCACGAATGCGGGGACGCCCAGCGCAACGCCAAGTCCCTTGCGTTGCCCCACCGTGTAACGGTGGTAACCTTCGTGACTATTCCAAATCTTACCGTCGGCGGTCACGAAGTTTCCTGGGCGAGTCATCGGGCCAAATTGCTCTTGCAAGAAGGCGGTATAATCATCGCCGTAAATATCAAAACAAATATCCTGGCTATCGCTTGCGCTCGCGTTTTCAAAGCCATGCTTTGCCGCCATCGCGCGAACTTCGGGCTTTTCCATGCCACCCAGCGGAGTCATCACCCGCGCCATGGCGGAATCGGGCACCCCGAACAAAAAATAGCTCTGGTCTTTTGCGGCATCGCGGCCCTTGAAAAGCCTGCGCACGCCACCGACCTCCTTCACGTTCACATAATGCCCCGTCGAAAGGAAGTCTGCGCCGTGCTCTAGCGCAAAGTCAAGCATCCAGCCGAACTTGATGTAGCGATTGCAATAACAGCAAGGATTCGGGGTACGCGCCCCCGCAAAATCCCCGTGACAGCGTTTCAGCACTCGGTCCGTGAAAGCATCGTCACACACCGCCACATAATGCTCTATACCCAAGCGCTTCGCGACCGCGCGGGCGCGCAAAACGCTTTCGTCTTTTTCGGGATCATAAGGATTCGCACCATTGTTCGCAAGCGGCGGCAACACGCGAAGCGTCACGCCGAAAACGTCGTAGCCCTGCTCCAAGAGCAGGAGTGCCGCCACCGACGAATCCACTCCCCCGCTCATGCCGACAGCGACTCTAGCCACTAATCAAACCTCAGCATCAAAGCAATTTCAAATTGCAGAATCTGACGCAAGTGCGGAGTTTCGTCATCCAGTTTTTCGTGAATCTGGCGGTATTCAATGTAACTGCTCATCGATGCAATCTTGTTGAACTGGTAGCCTGCGCTCGGACGAATAAACCATTCATGCGTACGCGAAGGCACCGTTCTGTCAACCAATTCTAGTTTCGGGCTATAGACTTCTGTCGGTCTATCCGCGAACATGACATCATCAAAGCTCCACTGCTTAAAGACTCCGTCAGTACCGCTTTCCTTGTTCCATTTTTCGTAACCCTCTACCGGGTCATATTCCTTACGGATAGTCTTCTTGTAGTCATAACCGGCCGTCAGTTTCAAGTCAACAGAGTTCTTGAACTTGAAGAACCACTTGAAGAACTTGACAGCCTTGTCTATCTTGAGCGGATAAGAAATCGTGAAGTCATCGCCGATATTGAACATAAAGTCGTTATACAGCGACGTATGAATCCACGGAATTTCCCAGAAGTATTCCGTCGTATCGCGAATACTGCCCGTAGAATCCGGCCAACTCGGGATACTGATCACTTCTTCCTTCGGGCGTCTGTCTGTGCTTTCAATCTTCATGCGCACGCTATTTTCGATACGCATGCTGTTCTGGAGCAAGAACGTAATACGAACAAGCGGGTTAAAGTTGATGCTATGAGCCCATGAATCTTCGGCACTCTGGAACGGATGAACCGTTGTCGTGTAAGAATAATCGAAGCGGTGGAAAGTCGACACGCTACGGAATCCATTCAAGAAAGAAATTCTCTGAGCAAAGTTCGGAACAGTCACACCGACACCAATCTTCGGCCACAACGTAGTCGTATCAATGTACATCGGGTATTCGCGAGCCTGCGCAAAGTCTTGTTTCCACTGCAAATCGCCAGTGACACCGATATCCCAAATCGGGAGCGTAATGCCCGTTCCCACCTGGAACTGACGAGATACGGAGTGGCGGAAATTGCCCTGGTATACAAGCGTATCGACATGACGGTTTCTGTACTGACCAAAGCGTTCATAGTCATCGCGATCGTCAAGTCCCATATCACCCGTAACAATGTTGAAGAATCCGCGGTTACGGTAGCCGTTACCGAGACCCAAGCCATACAAGTAATATTGTAGCGGAGTCACGCCCTGATCTTCATACAACTGTGCCAAGGTAAAGTTTTCACCCACCGTATTGGTCGTTGCCGTCCAGTTAAAGCGCACTTCACGCCACTTGATTTTATCGAACGCTGTTGCCACCGGGTTTTCTTTACCGAAAGCACGAGCCAAATCAAGTACCTTCAAAGACGGAGCAAATTCAAAGCGGTTCGTTTGAGAAATGGTCCAGTAATTTTTCTCTATCGACGTTTCATCCATAAAGTCGAAATCGTCGGGAATAGTCTTTTGCTGGTTAAAGTCAGAACTAAAGTTCGTGCTGAACGGCAAGAACGGAATCAGTCTCGGGTTAAAGCCAATCTTGAACTGTTGAGAACGGGAACGTTCGTTACGCAGGATACCGAAAGACTTACCATACGTCTTGCTACCCACGCTATCCACCTTGTAGAAGGTCGTGGTATCATAACGAATTTCATAAGAATTCGGATTCTGCATGTCAATGGCAAGCGTGTCTCCGTTTTCGGCAATCTTCGGAATCGTATCACGCGGAATAGCCACCACGCTATCGCCAGATATATACACACGACGGTCCGTATGGTCATAATCAAAGATATAGTCGCTTGCAAAAAGACCGCCATCACGCGAGGTAAAGAAGTTCTTCTTCACGAATGCTTCGCGGTCGCCACCACCATACATATCACGCTTGATATTCAACGAATAGCTTGTGGTAAGGAACGAGAAAATGTTCCAGCGCATGTTCAACTTATGGCTAAGTTCCGTCGTGTACGTGACAATCTTATCAACCTGCGGTTCCACGAAATCCGGATCGCGGCTCTGGTTCACATAGCGGACATAGTTCAAATCGAAAATCGTAAGGTCAAAGGTCTGCGGCCAGGGTTCAAATTCAGCCTTCGACAACGGCTTCAACCATTCGAACTTCGACAAACCTTCGAGCGGTCGGAACTTGAACATGCTGAACGTACCCAACTTATATTCGAGCACCGTGTGGTAAGAATAAGTCGAGTCAGACGATGTTGTAGAACGACCTTCCGATTCATTATAGGAATAGCTCAAAGCCGGACGATCAAGGAATATCTGAGACATGACTTCACCAAGCTTGGTTTCGCGAGCATGGTAGTCTTTACGGTAGCTAATGCCAAAGGACTTTTCTCGAGTATAAGACTGGTAGCCCTTCGATTCTGCATCGTCACG
>Ga0310786_10005824_pt1 | contig 16605 bp, 12 predicted proteins | sample AusTroGonzalo_MG_FD_203881 | JGI IMG/M metagenome (GOLD analysis project Ga0310786, IMG submission 203881) | Bovine rumen microbial communities from tropical cattle in Woodstock, Queensland, Australia - Gonzalo_03 (v2) (version 2) | ecosystem: Host-associated > Mammals > Digestive system >... | reverse complement strand
TGGACAAGTCTAGCTAAAGGTGATAGTTTTGCTTTCCATGTTAATTTTTCATCTGGAAAAGTCAGTGATGGTATCGGTGTCGCCGCTTATGGCCGTACCAATCCCAACGTTTATGCCGTATGTTCAGAATGAAAAAGTAGGTAACTTTGAGTTAATCATAGCAAAAAGCCCGAGTTACCTCGGGCTTTTAATTTTAACGCTGATTACTTATTTTCCTCAGCTGCCAATTTGGTGTAATAATCCCACCGTTCATCCACTTGAGCCTGAGCCATCTTAACCAGCTCTTCATAATGCTCTGGATTTTGCTGTTTCACGAACTTAAAGCGTGTTTCTGTGGCCATAAATTCGGATACAGGTTTAGATGGTTTACTATCCAATTGGAACGGGTTCAAACCCTCTGCCTTGCGGCGCGGATCAAAACGATACAATGGCCACAAACCGGTTTCAACAGCCAATTGTTGGTGTGCCAAACCTTGTGAACCAATGTCATACCCATGTGCAATACAATGGCTATACGCAATGATCAAAGACGGTCCATTAAAGGATTCTGCCTCGTTCATAGCCTGCAAAGCTTGTGCATCTTTGGCCCCTAAAGAAATACTGGCCACATAGACACCACCTGAGGACATGGCAATAGCGCCCAAATCTTTACGTGGCAAAGAGTTACCAGAAATAGCAAACTTCGCACTAGCACCGATTGGGGTTGCTTTGGAACGTTGACCACCGGTGTTAGAATACACGTTGGTATCCAATACCATAATGTTGACGTTTTTGCCAGAATACAGAACATGGTCCAAACCACCATATCCAATATCATAGGCCCAACCATCACCGCCCAAAATCCAAACAGATTTCTTAACCAAATAATCGGCATGATCTAACAATAATTTAGCCTTATCACCTGTAACTGTTTTTAATTTTTCTTTCAAAACAGCCACACGTGTGCGTTGCTCGGAAATACCAGCTTCTGTGGATTGATCAGCCTCTAAGATAGCCTCGGCCAATTCTGCGCCAACCTCTGCCTTTAATTCATTCAATAATTGAATAGCAAACACAATTTTTGAATCTACGGAAGTACGCATACCCAAACCAAATTCAGCATTGTCTTCAAACAAGCTGTTGGCCCAAGCTGGACCGCGCCCCTCTGCATTTTTCGCATATGGTGTTGTTGGCAAGTTTCCACCGTAAATAGAGGAACATCCTGTTGCATTGGCCACCATTAAACGATCCCCAAACAACTGAGTCATCATTTTCACATAAGGCGTTTCACCGCAACCAGCACAAGCGCCAGAAAATTCAAATAATGGCCGCATTAAAGACACACTCTTGATTTGCTTTGGATTCAACTTGCTACGATCCATATCTGGCAATTTCATGAAGAAATCATAGTTTTTGATCTCAGTATCCAAATGTTTTTCAATTGGTTCCATGGTTAAGGTATTTTTAGCCTTCATTGGGCAAACCTGGGAACATAAACTACATCCAGTACAATCCTCTGGTGCAACCTGAACAATAAACTTGTTGCCTTTGAAATCTGGAGCTTTATAATCTGCAGACTTAAAGCCCTCTGGAGCGCCTGCTAAACTTTCAGGCGTTGCCACCTTTGCCCGAATTGCTGCATGCGGGCATACTGCCACACACTTACCACATTGAATACATGTTTCAGGGTCCCAACATGGCAATTGAGTCGCTACGCGGCGTTTTTCATATTGAGCCGTATCACTTGGCCATGTACCATCCACAGTCCATTCAAACGCAGAAACTGGCAATTCTTCACCACGACCTTCAATAATCGCTCCTGTCACCTTTTGCAACAGTTCAGGGGCATAACTTGGAATCCCTGGCTGACGGTGAATTGTGGAATTGGCTTCACCAATTTTCACTTCATACAAATGCTCCAAACTGGCGTCCACTGCTTTAATATTCGCGTCCACAATCTCTTGACCTTTTTTCATATAAGTCTTGGTAATGGCCGCTTTAATTTTTTCAATGGCTTCATCCTTTGGCAAAACACCAGAAATCGCAAAGAAACAGGCCTGCATGATTGTGTTGATACGACGGCCCATACCTGTCTTACCGGCCACATCTACAGCGTCAATTGCATACATTTTAATGTTCTTGGCAATAATTTCCTGTTGTACTTCCTGTGGCAAACTATTCCACACCTGATCAGCAGGCGTTTGCGTATTTAGCAAAAACACAGAATTAGGAGCTGCCAACGCTAACAAGTCAATCTTGTGCAAAAATGGCTCATGGTGGCAAGCCACAAAGTTCGCAGAAGTAATCAAGTATGGCGCCTTAATTGGATTTTTACCAAAACGCAAGTGCGAAGTCGTCATAGCCCCTGATTTTTTGGAATCATACACAAAATAAGCCTGACCATATGTTGCATCATTATCTGCAATAATTTTAATGGAGTTTTTATTGGCTCCCACAGTACCATCGGATCCCAAACCAAAGAAAATGCAACGACTCACATCTTCTCCTTCAATATTAAAGGAAGGATCATATGCCAAAGACATATTTGTCACATCATCATTGATACCTACTGTAAAGTGATTTTTGGTGGTATTTTCCAATACAGCCTTAACCATCGCGGGAGTAAATTCTTTGGAAGAAATACCATAACGACCACCCAAAATCTTTGGCATGGCGCGACCATGAACAGCCTCTTCTGCAAACGCTGAAACAACATCCAAATATAATGGTTCGCCAACAGAGCCAGCTTCTTTTGTTCTATCAAGAACGGTCACATATTTAGCCGTTGTTGGTACAGCATCAACCAAAGCCGTTGATGGAAATGGGCGGTATAAATGTACAGCAACAACACCATACTTGCCACCTTTAGCATTCAAGGCTCTCACTGTTTCTTCGGCAGTTTCAACACCCGATCCCATGGCGATAACCACATGCTCAGCATCGGGTGCACCATAGTAATCTACGATATGATAGGCACGCCCCGTCACCTGTTCAAACTTGCGCATACATTGATCCACAATGTTCGGGCAAGCATTATAATACTTATTTGCTGCCTCTTTAATTTGGAAGAACACATCTGGATTTTGAGCTGTACCACGTACAACCGGGGCATCCGGTGTTAACGCATGCTTGCCAACAAAATCTGTTGGAATATCGGCCATTAACTCCTTTAGTTCTTCATCGCTCAACAACGTAATTTTATTAATTTCATGTGATGTTCTAAATCCATCAAAGAAATGCAAAAACGACACTCTGGACAGATACGTAGACATTTGCGCAATGGCCGCCATATCGTGGGCTTCTTGAACGGAATTGGATGCCAACATGGCAAAACCAGTTTGACGACAGGCCATCACATCAGAATGATCACCAAAAATGGACAATGCATGCCCTGCCACCGTACGAGCAGCCACATGCATGACAAACGGCGTCAATTCGCCTGCAATCTTGTACATATTAGGAATCATCAACAACAGTCCTTGGCTGGCCGTATAAGTTGTGGTCATAGACCCAGCCTGTAAAGCTCCATGTACAGCGCCGATAGCACCTGCTTCAGACTGCATTTCCAACACTTCTGGCACCTTGCCCCATATATTTGTTTGGCCAGCTGCCGCCCAAGTATCAGCCCATTCTCCCATAGGACTTGATGGTGTAATTGGATAAATAATAGATAATTCATTCAATTTGTAAGCAACCATTGCGGCGGCTTCATTTGCATCTAACATTTTTGTTTTTGACATGCTTTCTCCTTTTTTCTAAATGCGTTTTTTATACACCAAAACCAAAAAAAACGCAAGAGCGTTCTTAAAAAAAACAGCGATTTTTTAACAAAAAAAACACTCCCGAAGACAATCTCCAGGAGCGTTTATTCATTGTACCTAAATTCTTAGGCTTTTTTTGCTTTAACAGCAGCTTGAGCAGCAGCCAAACGTGCCAATGGAACACGATATGGAGAGCAAGACACCCCGTTCAAGTATTCGCTCAAGAAAATGATGGAATCTGGATCACCACCATGTTCACCACAAATACTCAGATAAATATTTGGATTTGTCTTTTTACCTGCTTCACATGCCATAGCAATCAACTTGCCGACACCATGTCCATCCAAAGATTGGAACGGATCACGTTCGTAAATACCCTTGCTGACGTATTGAGGCAAGAAAGATCCTGCATCATCACGGCTCATTCCCAAAGTTGTCTGAGTTAAGTCATTTGTACCAAACTCAAAGAAATCAGCCAATTCAGCAATTTCATCTGCCAACAAAGCAGCACGAGGCAATTCAATCATTGTACCTACTGTATATTCAACGCGAGAACCTTTCTCGGCGAATACTTTTTCAGCCACATTGTCAATGATCTTTTTGCAAATCTCTAACTCTTTGCGAGAAGAAATCAAAGGCACTTCAATTTCTGGCAATACTTTGATACCTTTAGCGGCAACTTCAATAGCGGCTTCAATAATGGCACGAGTTTGCATTTCACAAATTTCAGGGAATACAACGGCCAAACGGCAACCACGCAAACCCAACATTGGGTTAGCTTCATGTAATTGAGCCGTCCGAGCAACGATTTCATCTACTGTCACACCCATTTGAGCGGCCAAAGCTTCCTGATCTGCCCGCTTATTAGGCAAGAACTCATGCAATGGTGGATCCAACAAACGAACTGTCACAGGCAGACCATCCATAATTGTGAATAAGTCCACAAAGTCCTGGCGTTGGAACGGCAAAAGCTTGTCCAAAGCCTGACGACGTTTTTCTTCGCTGTTTGCCAAAATCATTTCACGCATGTGGTTGATGCGGTTTGGATCAAAGAACATGTGTTCTGTACGACACAAACCAATACCTTCGGCACCAAAATCTTTAGCAGTTTGAGCATCTGTTGGAGTTTCAGCATTGGCGCGTACTTTCAAAGTACGGATTTCATCAACCCATCCCATGAATTCGCCAAAATCACCTGCCATTTCTGGCTTAACCAATGGCAAAGCACCAGCCATAACCTGACCAGTTGTACCATCCAAAGAAATCATATCGCCGGCACGCAACACAACTTCACCAACTTTCAAGAACTGACCAGCATAATCAATCCGCAAATCTGCAACACCAGATACGCATGGAATACCCATACCACGTGCCACCACAGCGGCATGAGATGTCATACCACCACGAGCGGTCAACACACCTTGTGATACATGCATACCTGCAATATCTTCTGGAGAAGTTTCAACGCGGACTAAGACAACCTTTTTGCCTTCACCGGCCGCTTTTTCTGCATCAGCAGCACTGAACACGATTTGTCCAACAGCAGCCCCTGGAGATGCTGGCAAACCATTAGCAATTACTTCACGTTTAGCGGACTTGTCAAACATTGGGTGCAACAGTTGATCCAAGTGTCCTGGTTCAACACGCATCACTGCTTCTTCCTTCGTAATTAAACCTTCGTGGACCATATCCACCGCGACTTTCAAGGCAGCAGTTCCCGTCCGCTTACCATTACGAGTTTGCAACATAAACAATTTACCATCTTGAACAGTAAATTCCATATCCTGCATGTCCTTGTAGTGTTGTTCCAACTTAGCTCTGATATCGCACAGCTGTTTATAGACATCTGGGAATTCCTCTTCCATACATGGCAAATCCAAATGACGGCGTTCATTACCGATTTTGGAAATCTGTTGAGGCGTACGAATACCAGCCACAACATCTTCGCCCTGTGCATTCTTTAAGTATTCACCGTAGAAGTAATTTTCACCAGTTGCAGCATCACGAGAAAAGCACACACCAGTGGCAGAATTATCACCAGAGTTACCAAAAACCATGCACTGTACGTTCACAGCGGTACCCCAATCTGCAGGAATATTGTTGAGTTTACGATAGAAAATAGCACGTTCACTCATCCATGAACCAAACACAGCACCAATAGCACCCCACAATTGTTCATTGACATCTTGTGGAACAGGTTTACCCTCTGCAATACCAATCTTTTTGTATTCAGCGATAACTTCTTTCAACTGTTCAACAGTCATTTCATTATCATGCTTATAACCATTGGCTTCGCGTACTCTATCCAACACAGCTTCAAACTTGTGGATATCAACACCCATAGCTGTATCAGAATACATTTGGATAAAACGACGATAGCTGTCATATGCAAATTTTGGATTGCCAGACATGCGAGCCAACCCTTCCACAGTTTCGTCATTCAAACCTAAGTTCAAAATTGTATCCATCATACCTGGCATTGAAACACGCGCACCAGAACGCACCGAGAACAATAATGGATTATTGGCATCACCGAATTTACGGCCCATTAAAGCCTCAACACCGGCTAAGCCTGCTTTAACTTGTTCCTTTAATTCATCAGAATAAGCTTTGCCGTTTTGATAGTAATATGTACAAGCCTCTGTTGTAATAGTAAATCCAGGAGGAACTGGGCAACCGATACTAGACATTTCTGCCAAGTTTGCACCCTTTCCACCCAACAAATTACGCATGCTGGCATTGCCTTCTGCTTTGCCATCACCAAAAGTATAGACGAATTTTGTCATTTTTCTTTTTTTCCTTCTTTTTCTAAACAAAAAACCACGAACGGGGGATCAAAACCCATCCGAGGAAAATCCTCTTTTTTTGATAGCGGTATTCTTAGCACTTTTTTAAGAAAAATGCAAGTGATTTTTAGCAAAATAGAAAATATTTAAAGGCTTAGTCCCTCAAAAAGCAAAAATAATTGCACAAAAGTATAAAAAAATGTTGATTTTTGTTTTTTCTGTTTTATACTGGAGATAGATTGCGTTTAATTCTAAGGGAGATTTTATGCCTACGCCGCTTATAGAACAAGAGAAAAATTTTAACATTTTACAAAATGAGTCCGGCGCATTGATGATTTTGATTCGTGCGCGATTGGATGATGCTGAACACCCTAAGTTGGTTTATAGCGGTGGGGAACACGCCCTGCTGTATCGAAATGAGCATCAAACTATCGTTCTGGACTACATTCACCCAGCTATTCGCAAGAGTTTACGCAAACAAAAACGGGTATTGATTGTAGAGACAAACGCGGGGTCTGTCGTACGTGAATATATGTGTGATGTGACTTGTTTGAAAAACACACCTGTTCCCAAGAATTTAATCACTATATAGACACAACCGCTTTGGTTGTTTTTTTATGCACTAGCCACGACCAAGAATTCTCCTTCTCTGACAGGGGGTTCAGCATATTCAGAACGCTCTACCGGCACGATCTTTGACACAGAACCAAATAACGGCCCTTTTTTACACCAATCTAGGAACACAGATAAATCTTCCGAAGAGCCCTCTGCCATGATTTCAACCGAGCCATCGGAACGGTTTCGCACCCATCCACTCAACCCCAACTGCAGGGCATGCTTTTCAACAAAATAACGATATCCGACCCCTTGGACGCGGCCATAAACCTTAATGTGCACCTTGCGCTCCAGCTTGCAACGCTTGAGACAAAGAATCCATCAACTGCTGTTTAAACTGCTTTTTGGTTTCCTTTTTAGGCGCAGCAGGAGTCACCTTTGGCTGTTGTTGTTTTGGCTTTTGGGTTGTTTTTGCCTTGGAAAGTTTATAACCCTTCAAAGCCTCTGTACACAAGGCTCGAGATGCTGTTTGTTTATCCCCGGCTAAAGCCCGTGCACCAGCTTGGACCAAATTTTGGACAGCCTTTCCTGGGTCAACCGTTGGCGTTAAATTATTAAATGGCCCGGCAATTTGAACAACTTGCGCAGTCATTAATGCCGCATTTCCCTTATTGCTCAGTTGATTGACAGAAGGAATCATAGACACCGCGACAGTTTGCTTGTTCAAATTCACATCGCCATCAACAACAAAGTTCAAGGTATCAGTTTCTACAGCCAACTGTTTTTTGCTACGAATAATACCACCTTTCACATCCAAATTGGCCGCGCCGCAGATCAAAGGAATGCGTGCCATAGGCTTAGAATAGGTGATGCCCGCCTTTTGTTTCTGCAACAAATTGAGCATTTCTGGCAACTTCACGAACCAATCATTAATGATGTATCCATTGTTTAATTCAGCCACAATCTGTCCATTTAATTGAGACAATAACTCCGGATAGGCTCGACCAGCTGTTTTTAAAGAAACATCCATATCTAATTGCACATCTTGGATATCCTTTGCTAACGCACGAATATTGTCCAGTTTCAACGAACGCCCCTGGACTTGTATCAGTACATTTTTCTTTGAAGCCTCTGCCGACAACATGCCCTTCACTGTGCCGTCCAAAATATCTACCTCAAACGGCCATTTCAAATGACCTTTTTCCAAAGTTCCTACACCATGCACACGCACATAGCCTTTAATATCATCAGGAACAACCAGATTTTTGACATTGACCTGCATAGAGGCCGACATCTTATTCAACATCTCCCACGGAAATACATCATTCATCAGGGCTTGACTAGCTCGAGGAGTAGCACCGCCCTGCCCAGCTTTTTCCGCATGTTCTAAACGGATGAAATCACTAATGTTCAAATAATTGGATGCCAAAATTACATCTAACTTAGGTGGATTTTGAAACAACCAAGATCCGTTAACCGTTAAATCAGACCGATTAGATTCTAACTTCAATTGAACTATCTCAATCCGCTTTTGAGAGGCATTAAGCTTAAAATCAGAGTTAAAGTTCTGGATCTTCCATAATGATGTCAACTCTTCATCATTCAAAATCATTTGACAGTCTAATGCTAAATTAGGACTTGTCAAAACATCATTGATCTTACCTTTTGCCGTTAAATTCAAACTGTTTTGAGCTGCTAAAGACATTTGCAACTGTTTAATCAATAAAGAATTGAGGTTTCCTTCTAGCACAGCATTCAAAGAAAATGGTTTTGCTGGAATATATTTAGATTTTATTCCAAGTTCCTGCGCCACGTTTGCCACATTTTGCATATTGAGCGCAGCAGTCATTTTCAAACGACTAAAATCTTTCACTTCACCGATTTTCCCATTTAAATGTAATGTAGCTTGATCAAAACGAGCCTTGATATCAATTGGGAAATTGCTCGTTTGTGCAATAAAATCCTCTAACCTACCAACATTAATTTCTATCTCCACAACTTTATTATCGTAAGTTAAATTACCAGACAATTTATGGAAATCTTTCAACACCAAATTATCCAACACAATATCATGTTTTTGTTTGTCATTTTGATAGGAAACCAATAATTGACTTATATTAATTGTATCCAATCGAATCTTGGGCAATTTGCTCTCTTTTTTCTTCTTTGCACCCTCTTCTTCCTTGGCCACAGGCTTAGCAGCATTGTTAGCAGTAACAAACGTCCAGTTATTTATACCATTTTTATTAACAAAATGTACTTCTGCTGACTGAATAGTGACCTGATGGATATTGACGTTAGATGACAACAACGGAACCAACTCCAACACTGCTTCCATTTCATTGATTTTGAAAAAGGGTTGTTCAGATTTAATTCCCTCAGGATTCCCTATTTGTAAATCTCGAATATTAATGGTCGGTATAAAAGCCAACTTCATTTCCATAGATTGCACCGTCACTGGCCTATTCAACAGAGCTGACAATTTTTCCTCGATTAATCTTTTGTAATCGTTCAGATCAAAAGTCATTAAAAATATTGTGACTCCTGCGATAAGACTGATGAACAACAGAAATAAAATAAATAAAAATTTCCTGAACATATTATCTCCTTTTCAAAAAATCAAATGGTTGAGTTCTATCTTTTTCATTAAAACCTAAAAACGAAAATGTCTCTTGCATATGCTGCGACAACGGAGCTACCACTACAACTTTACGATGTGTTGCGGGGCTTGTGATTTCAATGGCACGCGCATGCAGATGCAAACCTGAAGCCATCCCTGTTATCTCCGCCTTGCCATATTTATCATCACCCAAAATAGGTGTATGTAAAATATCCGTTAAGTGAACCCGCAACTGATGCGTGCGCCCTGTGAAAGGGCTGAGTTCCAACCACGCAGCCGTTTTACCCAATGCTTCCACGGTATTATATACTGATATAGCTTTATCCCCAGCCTCCATATCCACGACGACCCGATCTGTCTTTTTCAGCAAGGGCGCCTCAATTTTACCAGCGACAGGTTTGGGCACTCCTTTTACGACGGCCCAATACACTTTATGTACGTCTCTTCCCTTAAAAGCAGAGGTCAATACAGAAGCAGCATTGGCCGTCCTTGCCACAACCAAAACACCGGATGTTTCTTTGTCCAATCGATGAACTAAATGTGGTTTTTCATCTTTACCAAAACGCAAAGCATCCAACATACCATCAATATGACGAACGGTTTTACTTCCGCCTTGTACAGAAAGGCCGGCTGGTTTGTTCAAAATGATCATAGCATCATCTTTATACAAAACCATGTTTTGCATAAAATCAATATCCGATTTTTTTAACCGCACAATCGCATTACTTTTAGGTGCAACATCTAAAGGCGGAATACGAATTTCATCCCCAGTAACAACGTGTTGTTTGGCCGTCGCACGCAACTTATTCACACGAATATTTTTATTTTTCAATAAGCGCTCCAACATACCATGTTTTAACTCAGGATAATGTCTTGAAAACCACCTATCCAGGCGGATATCATTATCTTTTTCCAACACAGTTATAAGTGCGACTTGCCCCATACCATATCCCTTCTGCCAGATATTCTATCCAAGGACGAAACAAAAAGCAAGAGGGAAAGCCTTTATTTTTTGATTTTTTTACGCAAATTATTCCAGTAATCCAAACGCTTTTGAATTTCACGTTCAAAACCACGTTCTGCTGGCGTATAAAATGTACGATGACCAATCTCATCAGGGAAATATTCTTGTCCCGAAAAGCCATCTTTTGTATCTGGGTCATACTGATACCCGTTGCCATAGCCAATATCTGACATCAATTTTGTCGGCGCATTCAGGATATGTTTTGGTGGCATCACTGCGTCTGTTTCTTTTGCCACTTTTGTCGCCATACCCCAGGCCCGATATACACCTATAGATTTTGGTGCTGTTGCCAAATAAACAACCAATCCTGCCACCGCCAAATCTCCTTCAGGCGAACCGAGACGTTCATAGCTATTCCAAGCGTTAATAGCCTGCACTAAAGCCTGAGGGTCTGCCAACCCCACATCTTCACTGGCAAAACGTGTTAAACGACGCAAAATATATTTCATGTCTTCGCCGGCCACAACCATACGCGCCAACCAATACAGCGCAGCATCCGGATCACTACCACGCAATGATTTATGTAAGGCAGAAATAAGATTATAATGTCCTTCCCGATCTTTATCATAACTTGGCATCCGTTTTTGTAATAACCGTTCTAACTCATTTTTATCCAAAATTTCATTGGGACGTGCATATTGATAAACAGATTCGATTAAATTAATAAAATACCGCCCATCTCCGTCTGCCAAAGTCATCAGGTACTCCAACCCAACATCATCTATGGGCAAAGACCGCTCTTCAATTGCTTCAGCGCGTTTAGCCAAAACCGTCAACGATTCATGTGTCAGGCGATTCAAAACAAAGACTTTACAACGCGACAGCAAAGCACTATTTAATTCAAAACTGGGATTTTCTGTTGTAGCCCCAACCAAAATGATTGTTCCATCCTCAACATAGGGCAAAAAACTGTCTTGTTGGGCCCGATTAAAACGGTGAATTTCGTCCACAAACAGCAAGGTTCCTTTCCCGGCCATACGTGCACGTTTTGCTTCGTCAAAGACCTTGCGCAAATCAGACACTCCAGAAAAAACAGCAGATAATTGTACAAAGGTCAATTTTGTTTTTTCTGCTAAAATACGAGCAATGGTTGTTTTACCACAACCTGGAGGACCCCATAAAATAAATGAAGACAGCGTATCATTTTCAATCATACGCGCTAATGGGCCGTTGGATCCTAATAAAGCATCCTGCCCAACAACCTCGTTCAAAGAGGCGGGCCGCATTCTATCCGCCAAAGGCTTATGTGCTAAGGTTTCAAACAATCCTGTCATGTTATGAATATACCAGATTTCTAACAAAAAAGCAAGTAAAAGCCACATCCCTTTACTGCCCCATAATACTAGCGATGAAACCACTTGACAGAACGAATAAAATAGTGAATACTGTTTTTATAATTATCAAGGAGATGTAATATGTTGCCACAAAACTCAAGAGAACATCCGGACAAAAAAGAGATTATAGAAGATGAATTTGGTCATGTTGTCCAGGAAACAACACTGGTTTGGAATTTTCAACAAAACGCATACAGTGTACACAAGAAAAAAACTTGGCAACGTGACGACAGCGGACATTACGCCCCTTTGCGATCGGAATATTATGGCACTAACGGATTGTTGCAAGTCGTCAATCAATACGAGGTCACATCTGAAGGTTTATCTGGGACACATACAGTGCTTTCCTATACAAACGGACATATTATCAGACAGTTTGCTGAAAAGAAAAAATACCACAACAATCAATGGGAACTAATCAGCACCACTGACACATCATTTCAGTACACAAAAAGCGGAGATATTTCACGTGCAGAAGCCATCATAACCAATCCAACAGGAAAGTTACTTGAAACTCAGATTGGGGACTATACTTACTCTGCCCCTGGCAAATTATACGAATCTAATATTTCGATTTACGATGATCAAGATCTTTTAAAAGAACAAAGCCATTATATGCACCAACCACGTACTGTTTGTACCAGTCAAAAAAACTACGTGCCTATTCTTGGTCAAAAAGACAGGGTTATGCTGGCATTTTCAGCTCATTGCGACCCAACAACTATGGAAACACACACTATTCTCTATCACGCGGAATCTACAGATTTCAGCAAGTTTTCAGCGACTGAAATTAAAGATGGCCATGTAGTCCGTCACTATCCATGTGATGCCGAAGGCAACGCCTTAACAAAACAATCTGTCCGCACAAGTACTATCCCGTACGCCAAACTTCACAGAGAAGAGTACTAAGGTCCTTAGTTTATATATTTACAGATAACCTCTTTTATAAGAAGAACTCTTTCAGGTACTTCGGCAGATCTGCTACTGCTACACGTTCTTGAGCCATAGTGTCACGATTACGCAGTGTCACCGTAGCCGGACTTTGTTCAATCGATTCAAAATCTACCGTGATACAAACAGGTGTGCCAATTTCATCATGCCGACGATAGGCCTTTCCAATATTACCTGAATCTTCCAACATCACACGCCCAATACCTGTTTTCAACAAATCTTCCTTGATTTTATGGGCCAAAGCAACAATCTGATCATTATTGCGTTTAAGAGGAATAACCGCCACTTTAACTGGAGATAAATGCTTCTTCAGTTTCAACACCAAACGTGTTTCGCCATTTGGCAAAGTTTCCTCTGTATAGGCCTGCATCATCAATGCAACAAAAGCGCGGTCCAATCCCATAGCGGTTTCAACTACAAAGGGAATGAACTTTTTATTGCCATCCATAACATCTGTGTAAGACATTTCAACAGTTGAATCTGTATTTTTTAGCACCTTAGCCTGGATAGGATATTTATCTTGGTTTTTAGTATGCGATCCCAAATCAAAATCCTGACGATCATGGATACCTTCAACTTCATCGAATCCCCATGGGAATTCATATTCAATATCACCTGCTAATTTAGCATAATGAGCTAACTTGTCATGTGGATGAAAACGTAATTTCTCGGCTGGAATCCCTTGTTCTACCCACCACGCAGTACGAATTTCACGCCATTTCTGCCACCAATCTTCATCTGATCCAGGAGGAACAAAATACTGCATCTCAGCCTGTTCGAATTCACGCTGGCGGAACAGAAAATTCCGGGGAGTAATCTCATTACGGAAAGATTTACCATGTTGACAAATACCAAAAGGTAACTTACGTGCTGTCGCATCTACTACATTTTTGAAATTCAGGTATGTTCCTTGTGCTGTTTCTGGCCGCAAATAAGCAAAACTGGATCCATCATCCACTGGCCCGATATTAGTTTTCATCATCAACATAAACGGCCGCGGCTCGGTTAAATCAGTTGAACCACAGTTAGGACATTTCCCATCCACTAAATGATCTGAACGCAAACGAGCCTTACATTTTTTACAATCTTGCAATAAATCAAAAAAGCCAGCTTCATGACCTGAATACTTCCACACCAACGGATGAGAAATATGGGCACATTCTAAGCCCTCTATATCATCCCGTTCATAGACCATAGCACGCCACCATGCTTGACGAATATTCTTTTTCAATTCAACGCCTAATGGACCAAAATCATAGGTTCCCTTTAACCCTCCATAAACTTCGCTGCCTTGAAAAACAAAACCACGGCGTTTACATAAAGAAACAATTTCATCCATACTCTTTGCTGGCATCTTCTACTCCTTGAAAAAATAAATATGGGGAGATTATACTCAATCTCCCCACAAAAGTCAACAGATGATTTTCTTAGTGACTTCTCACGCGGAAGTTTCTCACAGCCCCTAAGAAGTCCTCTGCAGCATGGACTGCGCTCTCAGCACTCTTAGCCCCTGTTCTGATTGTATCCGCAGGTCCTCTGACATTTTGCTGTAAAGTGTTCCAATTGGCTCTAGTCATATAGTTGTACTGCTCAGCATTATACGCAGCAGTATAGGCCGTATCTCGCGCCGTATAGTTGCCATCTCGAATAGTCGCATTTTCAAAGTAAGCAATTTTGTTTGCCATTGAAGCGGCATTTACAGCACCTGCCATATTACCCGAATTCCATAATGCCACAGAACGCTCATTACCTCTGGCAGCCCAACCACCACCATAGCCGAACGGCGCATTCTGATAACCAGCCATATTAGCACAACCTGTAGATGAGATTGCCAAACCGCCGGCCAAAATGGTCGTATTGCACCATAATCTGAGTGATTTCTTCCAGTTCATTTGCTTACGCATGCTAACCTCCCTGTTATAATAGTTTTTACCCCTACACTATTATAGTATACCACAGATTCGGTTTTTGTCAACTATTTTGCTTTTTGCACATCAAAGGCAGCGCTCTTTTTACGCAATTCTTCTACCAGGGCTTGTACATTTCCGCCATTTTGTTGCAAAACAGCACTATACTCATTACGATAACTCATAGCCATGCTCACGCCCTCGATAATAATGTCAATAATCTTATAGGAATCTCCTTTTTGTCGCAAGCGCCACACGACCTCAACTGGCTCCTTGTCTTCAATCTGACTATCTACATAAAATTGGTTACGCTCTGCGTTCCGCACCCCAGAAAACAAAATAGATTGGCCACTGTACATATTAAATCTGTCAGCCCAAGTCTTAGTTGTAAAATCTGTAAATGCCTCCAAAAAAGCTTGTTTGTCTTCCTCACTGGCTTTGCGCCAATAAACACCCAAAACAAACTGGCCAACCGACTTCAGATCCACAGCCTGTGTAAAAGCTGCTCTAAATTTTTCCAGTTTCTGTTCAGGTGTCACATCTGCAGTCAGTACATTTGTAATGATATCATCTGCCAAATTATCCACAAAATCAATAGCTGGATTACTAGCAGCCATCACAGAAAAAGACATTATAACAGCACATATTAGAGCACATATTTTTTTCATTCGTCATCCTCCCAGTCTATATCAGAAAAATCCGCCTCATAAGCAGGTTTTGCCTGGCCAGCACTAGCCGTTTCTTTAGCCGTACCATTTCGTTTAGCGCTATTCTGTCGATACATCGTACGCAAAGTTGCATAATAATCCGCGGACGATTTTTCCAAATTCTCTAGTAAATCCATAGACCGTGTGTATGTCTCCAATTTATCCAAAGCCCACCCTGCATACCAAATTTCCGGTTCCACAACCCATGTCGCAGGCTCAGCAAGCGCATCCACACCACGCCCAACAGCATCGCGCACATCCGACGGTCCCAAGATAGGTAGCATCAAATACGGACCACCATCTCCACTCCAAAACCACTTAGCCAGAGTTTGACCGAAATCGTGTGTTGGACTCGCAATATGCGCCTCTGTTGCAATATCAAACAAACCACCAACGCCCCAAATAGTATTTAATGTAAAGCGTCCCAGGATTATACCTGCATCCTTCACTTCTCCTTGTAATAGAGCATTCAGAAAATACACTGGCTGTTTTAGGTTGGAAAAGAAATTGCCAATAGAATTACGCACTAGTTGTGGAACGACAAAACGATATCCCTTTGCAACAGGACGTAAAATAGCCTTTTCTGTTGCTTGATTAAACGCAAAAATAGTACGGTTCATAGGCTCTAAAGGATCATTCACTTGATGATACAACTCTGCTTCCACAGGATCCGTTGGAACCGAAGCACAGCCTACCAAAACAGAGCATGAAATTAAAAAAGCAAGTACATATTTTATTTTAGCCATTTTTTCCTTGATTTTCCAAAATATTTTCGCTACAACTAATAGCAAGTTAAAGTCATTTGACTTGAATCTGCTGAAAAAGTCAAGTAAAAAGTTTAAGGGGGTATACGTAAATATGAAATTGATCAAAATACTTTTTGTCAGTTTTTGTATATCAATTGGTGCCCACGCCGCAGCCCAACAAACCGCCCCTCAATCAAAAAATATTAATATTTCATTATTCAAAGATGAAGATGAA
>Ga0310786_10005823_pt1 | contig 16605 bp, 14 predicted proteins | sample AusTroGonzalo_MG_FD_203881 | JGI IMG/M metagenome (GOLD analysis project Ga0310786, IMG submission 203881) | Bovine rumen microbial communities from tropical cattle in Woodstock, Queensland, Australia - Gonzalo_03 (v2) (version 2) | ecosystem: Host-associated > Mammals > Digestive system >... | reverse complement strand
ATCAGTCATCTACAGACGATACTCCTGCTGATTCTACAGGTGTAGCAGATACTGTACCAACAGACACACTGGAGGAACTGATTGCCGAAGCTCCTATGCCGAAGGCTGCCGACGAACTCTTCGATGACTTCATCTTCAATTTCGCAGCCAGCAAAAAGGTACAGCTGTCACGTATTCATTTTCCGCTGGAGGTCCTTAAGGGTGAGGAACGTGAATTCGTACAGCGTTCCACATGGACCACAGACCACTTTTTTATGCAACAAGGTTATTACACGCTGATTTTCGATAATGAGAAGCAAATGGAACTCTGCAATGATACTGCCGTCAACCGGGTTACCATTGAGAAGATTTATTTGAAGAAGAAGCTTATTCGACAGTATGACTTCGGACGTGTAAATGGCTTGTGGGTTATGAATCGTATTCGGCTTATCGACTTAGATGATTCCCCCAATTCTTCGTTCCTGAATTTCTATAATAGTTTTTCCACAGACTCACTCTTTCAGGTGGAGAGCCTGAATACAACCGTTGACTTTGTCGGTCCGGATCCTGACGATGATTTCGCCCAAATGGAAGGTGTTATCACTAAAGAGACTTGGCCCGCCTTTGCTCCCGAATTGCCTTCGGACATGATATATAATATTATATATGGTGTAGAGCCTAGCGATAGTCCCCAGAAATTATTTGTCATCCGTGGTATTTCCAATGGTTTTGAAGTGGAACTTACCTTCCGCCAGTATGACGGCAAGTGGCGGTTGGCAAAACTAAATACCTGACTCGCTGATGAAAAATATAAGTAACTACAGCCTATTACTGCATAACACCTTCGGCATGGAGGCGCGATGTAGCCGTTTCTTGGAGTATGAGAGTTCCGAAGAGGCTTGTCAGGTGGCTACTATTCTGCGAACTTCTGGTCAGCCGTTTATCATCATTGGCGGAGGCAGTAATCTCCTTTTGACCCGTGACTATGATGGCTTCGTCGTTCATTCAGGTATGAAAGGCATTGTCCACGCTCCTGGTGCTCCTCAGCTTTTGAATGTAGCCAGTGGCGAGGTTTTTGATGATGTCATTGCCTATAGTCTGGAACATGGACTTTACGGTGCAGAGAACCTCTCGCTTATTCCCGGTGACGTGGGGGCCAGCGCAGTACAGAATATTGGGGCTTATGGTATGGAGGTATGTCAAATCATTGAGTGCATCGAGGCGGTAGAGATCGCTACCGGGCGTCTGCTGCTCATCAACCCTATGGATTGTCAATATGGTTACCGCAGCAGCCGTTTCAAGCATGAATGGAAGAACAAGTACCTCATAACTCATGTGACCTATCGTATGTCAACGACTTTTGAACCGCATCTCGACTATGGGAATATCCGCGCTGAACTGGAACGTCAGGGTATTCAGCAGCCCACCGCCCAACAGCTGCGACAGGTTATTATTGACATCCGTCGCGAAAAGCTGCCTGACCCGAAGGTCGAGGGTAATGCCGGCAGCTTCTTTATGAATCCTATCGTGTCGCGTGCCAAGTACGTGGAATTGGCTGCCAGTTATCCGCAGATGCCACATTATTATGTAGATGCTGACCATGAGAAGATTCCTGCCGGTTGGATGATTGACCAGTGTGGTTGGAAAGGACGCTCACTGGGGCGGGCTGGCGTACATGCCAAGCAGGCCTTGGTGCTGGTCAACCGTGGCGGTGCAACGGGTAAAGAAGTGGTTGCATTATGTCAGAAGATACAACAGGACGTTAAGGACAAGTTCGGCATTGAGATACATCCAGAAGTAAATATTGTATAATGGTAAAAAAGTAAAGGACGGATGAAGCTGACATTCTTGGGAACGGGAACATCGTGTGGCGTACCGACCATCGGCTGCCAGTGTGCGGTGTGTACTAGTCAGGACCCTCACGACAAGCGCCTGCGCTGTTCGGCTCTATTGGAGACCGAGAATACCCGACTTCTTATTGACTGCGGCCCCGACTTCCGTCAGCAGATTATGCCACATCCTTTCCGGAAAATTGATGGTGTGCTCGTTACCCATGCCCACTACGACCACATGGGAGGCATGGATGACCTGAGGCCTTATTGTCAGTTTGGCGAAATCAATGTCTATGCCGATCCAATAGCTAAGGAGGGCCTGTTACAGATGCTGCCCTATTGCTTTGCTGAGAACCGTTATCCCGGTGTGCCAGCAATTCAACTAAATGAGATACATCCTCACGAGTCTTTCGCCATTGGCGACATCAACGTGTTGCCTTTCCAGGTCATGCATGGCAAACTGCCTATTCTCGGTTTTCGTTTTACGCAAAACTCAATTCCTAGCACTCAGTGTCCAACGCTTGTCTATATCACTGACATGAAGTCTTTTGATGATGCTGAATTTCCCTATGTATCGGGTGTGGACATGTTGATTGTTAATGCCCTTCGTCAGGGCAAGCCTCATCACTCCCATCAGTTGCTGGACGATGCAGTCTGTTTCGCCCAGCGTGTCGGTGCCCGCCAAACGTGGCTCATTCATCCCAGTCATGAAATAGGTTTGCATACCGAAGTCAACGCCATGCTACCTTCTGACATCCAATTAGCCTACGATGGTCAGGTTATTACATTGTGATGGAGCAAATAATTACATCTTTTTCATGAGGTCCGCCCCTCGTTTTTTATATGACGGCTGTAAACGTTTGCAGACGGTTTTTGGGATTTGACTTTGGTGTTGTCCAGAATTCTTCGTACTTTTGCAAGCAATAGAAACCAAAACTATAATGATATATATGAAGAAACGTTTACTTCTTTCAACAATGATGCTCGCCGCTTTTGCTGTGAGCATGCAGGCGACCGATTATTATGTGTCTCCTACTGGCAGCGGTTCCAACTATACACTTGCCAGCCCAGGAAAACTGACATCGACGGTGATAGGTAAGTTGCAGCCGGGCGACAATCTGTATCTGCGAGGCGGTCAGTATGACTTCAGTAATTCACTGAGCATCAACCGTTCGGGTAATGCCGGTAGCATGATTACCATTCAGCCGTATGCAGACGAGAAACCTATTCTGGACTTCCGCCAGACGGCCAACAAGACTAATGGTGTGAAAGTTGGCGGTAGTTATCTACATATCATAGGGTTGACCATCCGCTATGCTGGCTATAAGGGCATTTGGCTGGAAGAGTCGCAATATTGTATCCTCGAGAACCTGGATGTCTATGGCTGCTGCAATGCAGGCATTCAGCTGCGTAGTGGTGGCAATAACATGGTCATCAACTGTGACTCACACGACAACTTTGACTATCAGGACAATGGTGGCAATGCTGACGGTTTCGCTGATAAGCAGGGTGATGCCTGCCCGGGTAATCTTTACATCGGTTGCCGCTCATGGAATAATAGTGACGACGGCTGGGACTCCTTTGGGAGAGTTACCAACGGAACACCAACGGTGTATATTAACTGTATCGCCTATAACAACGGACCTGCCACGTTTGATCTGTCGAACCATCCACGTGTACTCGGAAAGGATGCTGACCTGAGTTGCTTCGAGGGTAAGGACCTTGCCAATTTCCCCAATGGTGGTAACCCTAACGGTTTCAAACTGGGCGGTAATGGCACGAAGCATAATACGGAACTCTACCGCTGCCTGGCTGTGGGCCATCGTAGCAAGGGCTTCGACCAGAATAACAATGCCGGCATGATGAAGGTCGTCAACTGTACGGCCTACAAGAATAAGTATAACTACGGATTCGGTAATCAGTATGACTATACGATGTATGCTTATAACAATGTTGCATTGTCTTATACAAGCGGAGGCAGTAACTGGAAACGTTATGATGGTGCAACCGTTCATCAGGGACACAACACTTGGAATACGGGCTATAGCTGTACGGAGGCAGATTTCGAGGGTTTGGACGTGACGGAGATTATCTTCGCTGAGCGTAACGCTGACGGTACGCTGCCTGAGACACAGGAGTTCCATCTGAAGGCTTCGGCAACGAACTTGATTGACAAGGGGTCTGTTTTTGAGGATTTCGAAGGTGACGAAATCGGTAAGCATGTATTCTATAAAGGTACTGCTCCTGACTTGGGTTGCTATGAGTACGACGGTTCTACGGGCATCGGAGCGTTAACCATTAATGAGGGAACTCCCAATCCTAACCAGCCTCGTTATAACCTGCGGGGACAGCGGGTAGATGACTCGTATCGCGGCATAGTATTACAGGGCGGACGGAAGTACATGCAACGCTAAAAATACGTTCGAAATACAACAAGAAAGGAAACCATAAGGCTTCCTTTCTTGTTGTTATATAGTCTTCTCTTAATCCTCTGTGGTGTAGCCCAAGGCTTCCATTTCGAGTGAAGCCCAGATGAAGGGACCCACGCCCTTGGCATCGTTGTCGCGGATAGGTTCGCTGAGGTAGTATTCATAGCTGCCGTCGCGCTTGAGGTTCTCCTTGACGTAGGGGGCTGCCTTCAGCACCTTCTTGCTGACACCCGGACCGAGACCGGCTACAGCGCAGCAACGGGTCAGGGAGATGGTCTTGTCGTTGTTAACGTGGATGAAGTTGTCGATAATGCCTTCGTATGCACAGATGCCTGCCTTGCGGTATTCCTCGCCGACATAACCTTTACGGGCAGCTTTGAGCAGAACGTAAGTAAACATACAGGAACAGGTGGATTCCAGATAGTTACCCTCGCGGTATGGGGAGTCCATAACCTGATACCAGAGGCCTGTTTTCTTATCCTGCCACTTGATGATGGCATCAAGGTCTTTCCTCAATAGTTCAATGAGTTCTCCACGGCGTGCATAATCCTCGGGCAGGGCATCGAGCAGTTCGATGAGTGCCATCGAGTACCATCCTTGGGCACGTCCCCAACAGTGTTGTGAGAGACCAGTCTCTTTGTTAGCCCAGAACATGTCGCGTGTCTCATCGTAGGCATGACGGTTGAGGCCGGTTACAGGATCGTAGGTGCGCTGGTAGGTGATGCTAATCTGGTTGACAGCATCGTCGTAGATCTTCTTGGCTTTCTTGGCTGGCAGCAGGTCGCGAGCGGTGAGTGCATAGAAGGGAAGTCCCATGAAGATACCGTCGAGCCATACCTGATAAGAGTAAATAGCCTTGTGCCAATATACCTTGTCCTTCACGGTGCGCGGTTGCTTTTGCAGTTGGCGCATCATCAGCTGGATGGCCTTGAGGTTCTTCTCCTCGGGATATAATTCCTGCATGCGTGCCACGAAATGTCCGGTGCGGATGTTATCGAGGTTGTAGTCCTCAAGCTTATAGTTACGAATGTTGCCGTCGGCAGTAATCATCGTGTCACAATACTCCTTACAATAATTAAGTATGGCGTTTCCGCCATACTTAAGATAGGTGTCGAGCATTGCTTCGAGTTCGATTCCCATGACGTAGCTCCATCGTGGCTTCGTGGCGAAGTCCAGTAGGTAGGACTTAGGCGTCCGTTGCATCTCGGAGTAGGTGAGCCACTCGCTATAGTGCTTGTAGGGTTTCTCCAACAGAACAATGTTGCCGTTGATGAAGAGGTTGTCGAACTTCACGTTACGGGTCTCGCCCTTGATGGTGTTACCTGACTCAACGCCATTGAACTTACAGTCCTTGACGTAGATATCATGTACATAGACTGCCGTGTCGAGGGCAATAATCTGAACTCCGTATTTTGACTTCTCACAGGTGACGTTCTCCATATAGACGTTACGGACCGTAGGAGGATAGTCGCGGCAGCATACCTCGTTTGGCTCGTAGTCGAGGTTAATCTTTAATACTGACTCCTGACACTGGCCTACCTTGATGTTACGGGCATAGATGTTTTCAATGATACCGCCACGGCAAGTGTTAGTTTTGATGCGGATGACACGCTCCAAGTCAGGCGAGTCCATCACGTTGTCGTGAGCAAAGACGTTGCGGCAGCCGCCTGAGATCTCAGAGCCGATGACCACACCACCATGACCGTTGTGCATGATGCAGTTGCGGATGATGATGTTTTCAGAGGGCTTTCCCCACATACGACCGTCGTTGTTGCGGCCGCTCTTGATAGCGATGCAGTCGTCGCCAGTATTGAAGAAACAGTCCTCGATGAGCACGCCGTCGCATGACTCGGGGTCGCAACCGTCGCCGTTAGGACCGTCGTTGGTAATAGTGACGCCACGCACGGTGACGTTCTTACAGAACAGCGGATGGATAACCCAGAAGGGAGAGCGCAGCAGAGTAACCTTTTCAATGAGGATGTTATCGCACTGGTTCAGGTTGATGAGCTGCGGACGCAGGCCGTCGTTCTTGTCGAAGCGACGCTCATCCATCGGCACACCGTCCTCTGCCTGTTTGAGCAGACGGGCACGTGAACCGCCGCGCTGGGTGATCATACCTGGCTTATAACCGAACTTGTCCTTGCCGCACATGGGCCACCAGGTGTCATTGGAACCGCCGCCGTCAATGGTCCCCTCGCCCGTGATGGCCACGTTCTGCTGCTTGTATGCATAGATGCAGGGACTCAGGTTCCAGCAGTCAATGCCTTCCCAGCGAGTGGGTACGATCGGGTAGAGGTCTGGCTCAAAGACAAACTGCAGCACGGCATCCTTCTCCACGACGAGGTTGACGTTCGAGAGCAGGGTGATGGCACCTGTGTTGAACGTGCCGGCAGGTACGATGACACGACCGCCGCCTTTCTTCGAACAGGCTGCAATAGCTTTATTGATGGCTTTCTGGTTCTTGGCTGCGGTTGCTTTGGTGCTGGCGCCATACTTGGTGATGACGAAATCGCGGTTGGCGAACTCTGGTGCCTTGATGCTCTGTTCAATTTGTTGATAGGTTGTATTCCACGCATTATCGGCCATAGCCATAGCGGGTAACAAAAGACAGAGGAGCAAAAGTTTCAGTTGCTTCATTGTTTTGTTAAGTAGATTAATGATTATTTGCTGCAAAGATACAAAATAAAATGAAACCGCCAAAAATAATTGACGATTTCATCTTAAGAATCTATGTAAAGGATTACGTGGACTCTTATTGCTTCAGTGCATCAAAGAGTTTGTCAAGTGCTTCGTCTGCGTTTTTGCTTTCATTGAGCACGGTGACGAACTTGGAACCGATGATGGCGCCTGCGGCATTGTCCTGAGCAGCCTTGAGTGTCTGGGCATTGCTGATGCCGAAGCCTATCATTCGTGGATTGCGAAGATTCATTTGGTTGATGCGGCGGAAATATTCTTGCTTGGCATCGTCGAAACTCTTTTGGGCACCTGTGATGGCTGCGGAGCTGACCATGTAGATAAAGCCATCGGTATGCTCGTCAATGAAACGGATGCGTTCTTCAGAGGTCTCCGGGGTGATGAGCATGATGATGCGCAGGTCGTAGCGGTCGGCCACAGGCTTGATGATCTCCTGATAGTCCTTAAAGGGAAGGTCAGGGATGATTGCACCACTGACTCCACTTTCGACACAAGCCTGACAGAAACGCTCTATGCCATACTGCATGATGGGGTTCAGGTAGCCCATGAGGACAAGGGGAATCTCAACTTGGTCCTTGATGGCATGAAGCTGGTCGAAAAGAGTTTGTAGCGTCATACCGTTTTTCAAGGCTTTTGTAGCAGCATCCTGAATCACGGGGCCGTCAGCCATAGGGTCACTGAAAGGTATGCCTACCTCAAGCATGGAAATACCTCTCTTTTGTAATGTGAGAATGATGTCTGCTGTGCTTTCAAGGGTAGGACATCCGGCGCAGAAATAAAGTGAGAGCAGTTTTTCGGAACCGCGGTTATTAAATAGAGCGTTAATCTTGTTCATAATTGTGTTGGTTGGGGTAAAAGGGATGATAGTTACAATAATTTATTTCAGCTCAGCTATAAAGGACTTAAGTAGGGCGACATCCTTGAGCGCTGGAGCTGTTTCAAAACGGGAATTCAAGTCTATGCCTGCCAATTGAGGGTGTTGGAAGGAACGTACTCGAAGGGCGTCTTCAGGTCCAATGCCGCCACTGAGCAAGAAGGGCGTCATGCCTTGATAAGCATGAAGAATGTTCCAGTCATACTGTGTCCCGTTGCCGCCAACGGCAGGTCCCTTCGTGTCGAAGAGGAAGTAATCGACCAGCCCTTCGTAGGGTTTTGTGGCATCGATGTCTTCACGGGTGGCGACGGGGAGCGCCTTGACAATAAGCGGAACAGCTTGGTGTAGGGCGGCACGCAGGTCTCTGATGAAGGTTGGGTCCTCATGGCCGTGCAACTGGAGAACGTCAAGTCTGTAAACATTGAGAATCTCGGTGATTGAGGCAATGTCTGCATCAACGAAGACACCGACACGCTTAACTCGTTGTGGCAAGTATGCAGGGGGCGTAGCAACAAAGCGGCTGGAGTGGGGCCAGAAGATGAGGCCCATCCAGTTAATGCCGAGTTGTTCGACAGCGCGTATGTTGTCAGGCTCGCGCATGCCACAGACCTTGATAATCATATTTGTGCGATAAAGTCGGCGAGTGCCTGGCCTGGGTCTTCAGTCTTCATGAAGGCTTCACCAATCAGGAATCCCTGGAAACCAGCTTCACGTAGTTGGCGTACGGTGTCAGGATTGCTGATACCGCTCTCGCTAACCTTGATGGCATTCTTTGGCAGTTGGTCAACAAGCTGGAAAGATGTCTCAACGTCTGTTTTGAAGGTACCGAGGTAGCGGTTGTTGATACCGTAGAGATCGGGTTCAAGTTCAGCATAGAGGAGTTCATCCTCGTTGTGCATTTCAAGCAGCACCTCGAGACCAAGGGCATGAGCCTCATACAGCAGACGCTTACAGGTATGGAAATCGAGACAGGCAGCAATGAGCAGTACGGTTGATGCTCCACAGAGGCGTGCTTGCATCAGTTGGTGTTCGTCAATGATGAAATTCTTATAGAGCACGGGAATCCGGACACCTGATATGCGTGCCTCTTTGATGTATTCATCATCACCACCGAAATAGCGGTTATCGGTGAGGATGCTTACAGCGGCGGCACCGTTCTGCTGGTAGGCAAAGGGGACATCAGTAGGTTTGGCATCCTCATTGATCCATCCCAGTGAGGGAGACTTTCGCTTGAATTCAGCTATGATTCCTGTTTCAGAGCGTTTCAAAGCATCGGCAATGGGCGGCCGTTTGTAGTAGGTCTGCTCATCAATGATGCGTTGCAACTTCTGAGTAGGCTGCATCTCCTTCATTATCTGTAATTCACGCTGTTTCCATGCAACGATTTCCTGTAGTATATCTGCCATTTTAATAGTTGTTTTTTAGTTTGACCGCAAAGGTACGAAAATATTTCCAGATAATTAACTGTTCAACTCGACAAATTTCTTGAATGTCCGCAAAGCAGCTCCGCTGTCAATACTTTCTCGGGCGATTTCGATACACTCCTCAATGCTCTTCTCACCACGTTCCAATACTTGGATGCCAAAAGCTGCGTTGGCCAGTACTACCTGCTTCTGTCCAGGCATGCATCGGTTCTCAAGCACGGAGTCGAAGATTTGTGCTGCCTCGTCTTCAGTTGCACCGGCAACGAGTTCTTCTGGTTTAATGACTGAGAAGCCGAGATCCTCGGGACGGAAGATACGTTCGTAGGTGTTGGTCGTTACCTTGAAAGGTCCAGTGAGAGATATCTCGTCGTAACCGTCGATGGAGTTGACGATGCCGTAGTCAATACCGATTTTCTGATATACATTATTATACAGACGCATCTGGTCAAGGTTTGCCACACCGAGCAACTGACAACTGGGCTGTGAAGGATTGACGAGCGGTCCGAGAAGGTTGAATACAGTCGGGAACTGCAATGCCTTGCGGATAGGACCCACGAACTTCATGGCGCGTGCGAAGAGCTGCGCATGCAGATAGACGATGCCACATTCGTTAATGCTTCGGTTCAGCTTGTCGATGTCGTCAGTAAACTTAATGCCGTGGTGAGCGATGACGTTCGAGGCACCACTGGTTGAAGTGGCGGCATAGTTGCCGTGCTTGGCCACTTTGTAGCCTGCACCTGCGATGACGAAGCAGGATGTGGTGGAAATGTTAAACGTATTCTTACGGTCGCCGCCTGTTCCTACGACGTCAATATAACGTTCACATTGCAGGGGAACAGGCACACCTGTCTCCAGAATACCATCGCGGAAACCGAGCAGTTCATCCACTGTCACACCGCGCATCTGTAGAGCCGTCAGCAGGGCGGTAATCTGTTCATTGGGATATTCCGACTGGGTGATGCCGACCAGAATATCCTTCATTTCCTCACGAGAGAGTTCTTCGTGGTTGAGCATTCTGTTCAGAATGTCTTTCATTGTCTGTTTCATAGTTTATTGTTTTAACCAGTTATTTATCATTGTTTTACCATCAGGAGTGAGCACACTTTCGGGATGGAACTGAATGCCGCGCACGTTTAATTCGCGGTGACGCAGGGCCATGATTTGTCCCTCAGGACTTACAGCTGTTACTTCTAAACAGTCGGGGAAATCATGACGACTGACAACCCATGAGTGGTAACGTCCGACAGTGATCTCTGAAGGCAGACCAGCAAATAGTAGGTCATCTGCCGTAATCTGACATGGTGTGGCTACTCCATGGAATACGTCGCTGAGATTCTCTAACTGTGCACCAAACGCTTCTCCGATGGCCTGATGCCCGAGGCAGACACCCAGTATCGGTTTCTTACCTGCATATTGACGGATAACGTCAAGGAGCAGACCAGCCTCAGAGGGTATGCCCGGGCCTGGCGAGAGGATAATTTTGTCGTATTCCTCTATGTCGTCGAGGTTGAACTGGTCGTTACGTAGTACTGTTACGTCTGTCCCCAGTTCTTTTACTAAATGACTCAGGTTGTATGTAAATGAGTCGTAGTTATCGATGATGACTATTTTCATAATACTTCTTCAGTTTGAACGTTTATTACATCTTTTCCGCCATGAGTATGGCACGACGGAGAGCACCAAGTTTATTGTTCACTTCTTGCAACTCGTATTCCTCGTTACTCTTTGCAACAATACCACCGCCAGCCTGGAACCATAGTTCACCGTTACGGGATACAAATGTACGGATGGTAATCGCTTGGTTGAGGCTGCCATCCAGTCCAATGTAACCGATGCAACCGCCATAAGCGCCACGGTTATGTGGCTCGTATTCGGAAATGAGTTGCATGGCACGGACCTTAGGCGCTCCGGAGAGTGTTCCTGCAGGGAAGGTGTCAATAAATGCCTTGATGGGATCTGCTTGCTCGTCCAGTTCTCCGCTAACGCGAGATACCAGATGGATAACGTGAGAATAGTACTGTATGTCTTTATAATAATCTACACGCACGTCGTGACAGTTACGGCTCAGGTCATTGCGGGCCAGATCGACCAGCATGACATGCTCGGCATTCTCCTTGGGGTCATTGCGCAGGAACTCTGCTCCCTGGCGGTCAGCCTCAGCGTCGCCCGTTCGTTTGGTCGTTCCTGCAATGGGGTCAATGTAGGCACGTTTCCCTTCAATACGACAATGTGTCTCCGGTGAAGAACCGAAGATGCGGAATCCGCCGAAATCAAAATAGAAAAGGTAGGGTGAGGGATTGATGCTACGCAGCGCACGGTAGAGTCGGAAATCGTCGCCCTCGTAACGCTGTACAAAACGCCGGCTCAATACAATTTGGAAAACGTCGCCACGCAGGCAGTGCTGTATGCCCCGTCGGATGTTCGCTTTGTGCTGTTCGTCGGTCAGTGTGGAACGTACGTCGCCAATAGGATGAAAATCGTAAGCTTGAATATTGGCTCGGTTCATCGCTTTAAGTATCTCTGAGATTCTGGAATCCTCCGAAGACTCTGAAAGTGATACGACAGTCAGCGTGTTGTTGAAATGGTCGAAGACGATGATGTCCCTATACATTATATATAATATGTCGGGGGCGTCATTCTTTTCCTGTGTCTCATCCTTGACGGGGATGCCCTCGAAATAACGCACGGCGTTGAATGACGTGTAACCGTAGAGTCCACATACCTGCGACTGCTCTCCAGTTACCTCGATGCGGTCAATGAGTGCATGCATGGCATCAGCCACGTTAAACTGGCGATTGATCTCATGCTGTTTGCTGCTGCCGTCAGGGAACGTTACTGTTGCTATGCCATGCCCTACGGCTACCGATGCCATGGGGTTGATGCCGATAAACGAACGAGAGTTGTTCTTGTCGTGATAGTCAGAACTCTCCATCAGGGCACTCTGCGGGTAGATGTCACGTAACCGCATATAGACACCGACTGGCGTATATAGGTCGGCCAAGATGGTCTTTGATGTTGTAGTATAGCTGTAGGTAATCATAATTCTCAATTTTCAATTATCAATTAAAACTCCCCATATTCACCAGCCATCTCCTTATGAGACAGGTAGGTCTCCACGTCCTTGTCACCGCGTCCGCTGACAGTCAGTACGACCACGTCGTCCTTTTTGAACTGTACCTTCTGCAAGGCAGCAATGGCATGGGCAGACTCCAATGCAGGGATGATGCCCTCCATGCGTGTCAGTTCATAGGCGGCACGTACGGCCTCGTCGTCGTTGACGGAATATACGGTGGCGCGGTGCTGGGTTGCCAGGTTGGCATGCATCGGTCCAATGCCAGGGTAATCCAGGCCGGCAGAGATGCTCTCTGCCTCGATGATCTGTCCGTCTGGTGTCTGCATGACCAGTGTCTTTGCCCCATGCAGGATACCGAGACGACCAGCATGGATGGTTGCTGCTGTGTGTCCAGTGTCGGCTCCCTGTCCGCCTGCCTCGGCCAGGATAATCTTTACGCGGTCGTCATCAATGTAGTGATAAATGGTGCCTGCTGCATTGCTGCCGCCACCTACGCAAGCCATCAGGTAGTCAGGGTATTCACGTCCGATTTTCTCTTGCAGCTGTTCCTTGATTTCTGCGGAGATGATGCTTTGCAGACGTGCCACCATGTCAGGGTAGGGGTGAGGTCCTACCGTTGAGCCGATGATATAAAAGGTATCAGCAGGATGACAGCACCAGTCGCGAATAGCCTCGTTGGTGGCATCCTTCAATGTCCAGTTACCGGTCTTGACGGGACGCACCTCTGCTCCCAGCATCTTCATGCGTTCCACGTTTGTGTGCTGTCGTTCTACATCGAGTGCTCCCTGATACACCACGCAGGGCATATCCATCAGTGCACATACCGTGGCTGTGGCCACACCATGCTGTCCCGCACCCGTCTCGGCAATGATGCGCTTCTTGCCCATCTTCTTGGCCAACAGTATCTGTCCGATGGTGTTGTTGATTTTGTGGGCACCCGTGTGGTTCAGGTCCTCGCGCTTCAGATAAAGCTGACAACCGTACTTCTCACTCATTCTTTTGGCCAGATACAGGGGAGAGGGACGTCCTACGTAGTCGCGCAACAGCGCCATGTATTCGTCCTGGAACTCACGGCTTTCCAGAATAGGAAGGTATTCCTCCTGCAACTTCCTTACTGTGGCATAGAGGATTTCCGGTACGTATGCACCGCCATATTCACCGTAAAATCCTCTTTCATCAACTAAAAAACTTTTACTCATATTTTTATCATTATGTGTTGGTTTACAATTCCGTTTACTAAAAAAGGCCCGTCGCGTTAACGACGAGCCTTTTATATCTTGTGATTCATGCAATCACATGGCTTCGTACCCCGCGACTATGTTAATCTCGAGTTACGCCACCACCATGCATTCATCAATTGTTTCATATACTTTTTATATGGTTTTTATGTTTACGGCTGCAAATGTACACATTATTCTGATATTGTGCAAACATTTTCTGCTTTTTTTTAGAAAAATGTCAGTAAAACGCAATTTTAGCCGATAAAATTTGCATTTTAACCTTTTATGTCGTATATTTGCCTCCGATAAGACAGCATTTCCATTCAAATGCACCTTATCATCATATTTTATCGAGGTTGGTAGCGTCCTGCACCAACCTCTTTTCTTTTGACGAAAAAAGTCTGACCTTGCGGCCAGACTTTATTTTGTTACTGTATCTCCCAACCGATGGCTGATGCACCGAGTACGGCAGCAGAGGCTCCGTCAAGACCACTGACAAGGAACTGTGCCTTGCCTTTGAATATCTGCATGACATGTTCCTCGTAGGAGCGCTTGATGGGTTCCATAATGAGATCGCCGGCCTTGACCATGCCACCGAAGAAGATATAGGCTTCAGGAGAGGAGAAGGCCGTGAAGTCAGCACAAGCCTCACCCAGCATCGTACCTGTAAACTCGTAAATCTCCTTGGCCAGTTCGTCGCCCTTTCCGGCAGCGATGCTGACATCAAGTGACGTGATGTCCTCGGGATTCATTTCGCGCAGCAATGACGGACGGTTGGTCTTGGCAAGCATTTCGCGGGCAGTACGGGCAACGCCTGTTGCAGAGCAGTAAGCTTCCAGACAGCCTGAACGACCGCAGCCGCAGGAACGTCCTTCGGCACCTCGTACCATGATGACGTGTCCTAACTCACCGGCAAATCCGTCATGACCGTAGAGCAGTTGACCATTAACCACAATACCGGAACCTACACCTGTTCCAAGTGTAATGACGATGAAGTTCTTCATGCCGCGTGCTACGCCATACACCATTTCGCCCAGTGCTGCAGCATTGGCATCGTTGGTCAGGGCAACCGGAATACCCAGTGCGTCACTGAAGAGCTGGGCCAGGGGGACGATGCAGTCGTGTGCCCATGCCAGATTAGGTGCGAACTCTATGGTACCATTATAATAGTTTCCGTTAGGTGCGCCAATGCCCATCGCCTTGATTTTCTCGATGCCGCCTACCTGGTCAATGATGACCTGCAGTGCATCAACCGATGCCTTGACATAGTCCTCGACTGTTTGATATCCACCCGTCTTGATGGCTGTTGTGGCCTTGATGTCGCCGCGGGCGTCAACGATTCCGAAAACAGAGTTTGTTCCTCCTAAGTCCAAGCCAATAACGTATGGCTTTATTGTAGGTTGTTCGTTCATAATGAGAGGTTTTAGTTTAAAATGTTGTTCTTATTGATAATTATGAGCGCAAAGTTAGGGAAAAAAAGTGATAATACAAAAAGTTTTGTAAGAAAATCAAACACTTTTCGTATATTTTTTGTACCTTTGCAAACGATATGCCGTTTCCTATATATAATATAGTAGATTTAATATTCAAGGGAATGCTCATCGGAATGATTGCTTCTGCACCGATGGGTCCTGTTGGTGTGCTCTGTGTACAGCGTACGCTGAACAAAGGTCGCTGGTATGGTTTGATGACTGGTTTCGGCGCTGCAGCGAGTGACATTATCTATGCTGGAATCACCGGTTTTGGTATGTCGTTCGTCACGGATTTCGTCAACGATGCCCAGAATAAGTTCTACTTGCAGATAGGCGGTAGTATCCTGCTGTTGGCGTTTGGTATCTATACGTGGCGCAGTAACCCGACAAAGAACATGCATAAGTCAGGGCAGCAGAAGGGTACCCTTTGGTATAACACGTGGACAGCCTTTCTGGTTACATTCTCGAACCCCTTGATCATTTTCCTTTTTATGGGTCTCTTTGCCCAGTTTGCCTTCGTGTTCCCTGACCATCCATTCGAGATGGTAATAGGCTTTGCTAGTATTGTGGGTGGAGCATTATTATGGTGGTTTGGTCTGACGTGGCTGGTTGACAAAGTACGGGTATTTTTCGATGATAACGGCATCAAGATTATTAATCAGATTATCGGTGCTGTTGTTATTATCTTCTCGCTCATTATCCTGTTTGGTACAACGACCAGTTTGTATCGTTTCTTTTAGAGGGTAAAAAGGTTAATAAGTAAATCGAAAATTGTTAAATCGTAAATATATTAAAAGGTGTATATTGCACAAGAATTAAGGAAGAAGAATATTGCCGAATACCTGCTGTATATGTGGCAGACGGAGGATGTTATCCGTGCTTTTGGCTGTTCGCTGAGCCGCATACGCCGTGAGTACATCGACCGTTTCGACTACAGTGACGAGCAGAAGGAAGAAGAGGCCGACTGGTTCGGCAACCTCATTCGGATGATGAACACCGAGGGCTGTCGTGAGCAGGGACACCTACAGATCAACAAGGTGACGCTGCAGCAGTTGGAGGAGTTGCATGTACAGCTGCTTGCCTCCACGAAGTTCCCCTTCTACAATGCGGAGTACTACCGTGTGCTGCCCTACATTGTGGAACTGCGCAACCGTGGTGCAAACAAGGAAGAAAACGAGATTGAAACCTGTTTCAACTCCCTCTATGGTGTCATGCTGCTGCGTTTGCAGAAAAAGGACATCACTCCCAATACCCAGCATGCCGTAAAGGAAATCACCACGTTTGTAGGCATGTTGTCTGATTATTATAAAAAGGACAAGGAAGAAGGTTTAAAGTTTGAATAGGGCTATGAAAATATTAGTGACTGGTTGCAACGGCCAATTAGGAAACGAGATGCAGCTGTTGGAGAAAGAACATCCGCAGCATACCTATTTTAATACTGACGTGCAGGAACTGGACATCACCGACCAGCAGGCCGTGGAACAGTTTGTGGCAGAGAACCAGATTGACGGCATCGTCAACTGCGCAGCCTATACTGCCGTGGATAAGGCGGAGGACAACAAGGAACTGGCACGACTGCTCAACAGCGTAGCACCGTCCTATCTGGCT
>Ga0310786_10005822_pt1 | contig 16605 bp, 18 predicted proteins | sample AusTroGonzalo_MG_FD_203881 | JGI IMG/M metagenome (GOLD analysis project Ga0310786, IMG submission 203881) | Bovine rumen microbial communities from tropical cattle in Woodstock, Queensland, Australia - Gonzalo_03 (v2) (version 2) | ecosystem: Host-associated > Mammals > Digestive system >... | reverse complement strand
CTATTACCAGGGCAACCACACCGTGCAGGGGTCACGTCGTTACAACGCCAACAATGTCGACCTCAACCGCAACTACCCCAATCCCTTTGGCTCGTCGCAGTCGCCCTTGCAGCCGGAGAACCAGGCCATGATAAATTATGTCAGCAGCCATCATTTCCGTCTCAGTGCCAACCTGCACGGGGGTGCGGAGGTGATGAATTATCCGTGGGACAGCTTTACCTCGGCCCAGAATCCGCATCCGAAGAGTGCCTGGTGGCAGGAGGTATGCAAGCGGTTCGTGGATACCGCACGCACCTATAGCAACAACCATTTTCGCGACACCTACAGCTGCGGCTACACAGCCGGCGGCGACTGGTATGTCATTGACGGTGGACGACAGGACTATATGAACTACTACCACAACTGCCTGGAGCTTACCATGGAGATCTCCACGACCAAGACCCTCAGCAGTAACCAGCTGCCTACCTACTGGGACTTCCTCCAGCATTCGCTGGTGAACTATATCGAGGCGATACGCCTGTACGAGGTCACGGTGGGCGAGGATACCGCGATGGGCCGCGTGGAAGGAAGCGGTATGTATTGGGAGGGCGATACGGTCACCATGACCGCCATACCCCGTGACGGCTATCGTTTCTCGCATTGGAACAACGGCTCTACCGACAATCCTCAGCTCTTCCTTGTGGAGAGCGATACGCAGTGGATCGCCGTTTTTGAGCCCTTGCAACGCTACGTGGTTGTCGACGGCAACGAAGGCGACACGGCTGGCCAGCTGCAAGGCTGTGGCACCTACTGGGAGGGAGATTCCGTCACGCTGCGTGCCCAACCCTATGAAGGCTTCCGATTCAGCCATTGGCAGGACAGTGTTACCGACAATCCCCGTCGGTTTGTCATCACTTGCGATACGGTCTTCACAGCCTATTTTGTCGCCGATACGGGAACCCATTCCGCCATTGTGCAAGGGGAAGCAGCAGACGATGTCCGCCTGTATGTCCACGACGGACACATTATAGTGGAAGCCCTTGAACCGACGGAGGTCCGGGTGTATGACATGATGGGTCGCGAAGTCCTCAACAGTGGCCTGCGCAAAGGGGTGTACCTTGTCAGGACAGGGCTGTCGGTTCGCAAGGTGGTGGTGATGTAGCCTAGTAGGCGGTAGCTATCTTCAGCAGTATTTTGTTCAGTTTTTCGGCGGCCTCTTTGGCGGAGCAGTCGAAGTCGTTGGCCATGATGGCGAATGCCAGGGTCTCGCCGCCACGGGTGGTGATATAGCCCGCATAGCTCTTTACGCCGTCCAACGTGCCGGTCTTGATGTATACCGTGATGTCTTTGGGTAGCGAGGGCAGCATGTTCTTGGCGGTACCGCTCTGTCCGGTCACGGCCAGCGAGTGCAGGAACTGGTCGTAGAACGGTTCGCGGCTGACCGCCATCAGGTAGCGGCAGAGGAAGTCGGCGGTGGTATGGTTCATCCGCGACAGGCCGCTGCCGTCGACAATGTGCACGCCGCCGGTCTCGAGCGAACGCTCCTTGAAGTATTCGGCCACCGCACGGGTGCCGTTCTCATAGCTGCCGGTGCCGAAACGGGAATAACCCAGGTATTTGAAGATGCTTTCGGCGTAGATGTTGTTCGAGGTGAGGTTGGTGTATTGTGCGATGGTGTAGTAGTGCGGACTGTAGTAGTCGAGCAGCGGACGCAGGCTGTCGGGCATCGAAAGTACCTGCATCGACCCCATGGAGATGCCGATGCCATGGGAGCGGAGATGCGAGGCAAAGAGGTCGGCACAGGTGCGTGCCGGATTGGGCATGGCGCCGCGCACGGCGAAGTCGTTCTTGCCCAGCGGCACGGTGCCGCGGTAGAGACGCTCCTTCGAGCTGGGACTGCCGTAGATGATTACCTGGTCGCCCGTGTTCTCGGCGGCGGTGGTCACCTCGCAGGTGCCGTGGATGTCGATGTTCTTGGGCTGTGTGCGCACCGCTGTGGCGGCATGTCCCAGCCGTTTGCCCGGATTGAAGTAGACGAAGTACATGTTCTCGTGGAAGTTCAACCCGTATACGCCGGCGCCGTAGTAGTTGCCGACGTCGCCCCATTGCCAGCTGTCGTGCAGCGGCGCGTCGTCGAAGACGGCGGTGCTGTAGCACACCCGTCCGTCCACGCGGCGGATGCCTTTCTTGCGCAGCGCCGTGGTCCAGCCGCCGAAGAGCGAGTCGGGCGCCGTCTGCCGGTAGCGGTAGGAGCCCAGCAAGGGGTCGCCGCCGCCGAGGATATAGATGTTGCCGTGCAGCACCCCCTCGCGGTCGAGGTCGCCGCGCACATAGAGCTTGGTGGTAAAGCGGAAGTCGGAGCCCAGTCGGGCGAAGCCGACACCGGTGGTGAACAACTTCTGTACCGAGCCCGGCACCATCGAACGCTCGGAGTTATAGCTGTAAACTCGCTTTTGGGTGGTAAGGTTGTAGACGCACACCCCCAGGGTGCCGTGGCGGAACCCCTCTTCCTGCTGCACCTGCTTCACCAGACGGTCAAGCTCGGCAGTCGGTTGCGACTGAAGAAAAGAGTATTGAAAAAGAAAAAACGAAAGAGCCAGGGTGACTCTTAAAAAAGGTTTCATCATTGTGCAAGGCTTTGGTTGATAGATTCAATAGTGTCCAGCAGGGCGTCGCGGCCGTAGCCGGTGAGCGACGAGGTGAGCAGCATCGGCGGCAATGGCTCCCATTGCTCGGCGAGGGCCTGCTTGAAGGTCTTGATATTACTCATCACTTCGCGCTGCTTCTCCTTATCGGTCTTGGTGAACACCACCGTCAGGGGGACCCCGTTCCCTCCAAGGAAGTCGATGAAGTCAAGGTCGATGTGTTGCGGTGGTATGCGGCTGTCCACCAGCACGAAGGTGTTGGTCAGCTGCTCGCGGTGCAGGAAGTAGTCGCGCATCATCTTGTCCCATCGTTCGCGGCTGCTTCGCGAAGTGCGGGCATAGCCGTAGCCCGGCAGGTCGACCAGATACCATTCGTTATTGATGAGGAAATGGTTGATGAGTTGCGTCTTGCCGGGCCGTCCGCTGGTCTTGGCCAGCCCCTTGATGCCGGTGAGCATGTTGATAAGCGACGATTTCCCGACGTTGCTTCGCCCGATGAAGGCATACTCGGGGCGCCCGTCTTGGGGGCATTTGCGATAGTCGGGACTGCTTACCGTGAAGGTGGCGCTCTTGATGGTCATGGTTTCTTTACAGTTGTCGGCGTGCGCGTTTGATATTCTTCAGCTTCTGCTGCAGCTCCCGTTTCTTCTCGTCCAACTCTTCGCGCATGCGCTGGTTGTCCTTCAACTCGCGCAGTTCCATCAAGGTCCGGGTCTCGTCATCGCTGGTTTTCTTCCACCACGGCAGGCGCCGCATGTCAATCTTGAACAGTCGACGGCGGTCGAGTTTGGTGTTGCGTTCGTTGTAGCTCTCCACATGTCGCAGGCGTTTGTCGGCATTGATGTCTTTGAGCGTGATGAGGATGCCGATGCCGTTGGTGCCGGGCAGGCCGTGGTCGGGACAGGTGCCGAAGTAGCGCATCGTCGAGCTGAGGTTCATGTAAGCGTTTACCAACGAAGGCACCGTGCATCCGCGCGAGCGGACCGCGTGCAGCAGTATCTGGTAGTCTTCCTTGTAGTTGCGTCCGTTGAAGAGACGCACCAGCTTGTTGTAGTCCATCTCGATACGGGTAGGGTGGTAGGGCCACATCAACCCGTCGGGGTCGGGGAAGTATTTCTGGTAGAAGAAGAGCATCATGTCGCGCGCCTCGGAGTCCATCGAGTCGTAGATGGTGATTTTGCCCAGGAAGTAGCGCGTCTCGGGTATTTCCAGTATGAGGGCCCCCAGGCCATCCCACAGGTTGTCGAGCGAGTACAGCCCCTTGTGCACATCGTTGGAGGGCTGGTAGGCGGGCTGTACGAAGGCGCGTCCCAACTCGACGGTGTAGGGCAGGTAGTTGTCCAGGAACTCCTGGCTGAACTGGTAGTGTTCGGCCGTGGGGGTGGCGATGGTGCCATCGGGGCGCCGCAGCATGGTACTGCCGTGGGCGAAGCGGTAGCCGCCTACAATCTGCTCGTCTTCGGTGTTCCACACAAAGAGCTGCTTGCAGCAGTAGGGGTCGGGGAGAGTATCATACTCGTCGATGTCCACCTCCTTGCCGGTACCGCCGCCGTCGGTGGCAAAGCTCAGTTCGCGCAAACGGCCTATCTCACGCATGATGTTGGGCGAGAGGTGTGCCGTGGTGATGTAGATTTCCTTGTTGCCGCGGTTGGTCTTGCGCAGGAAGTGCTTTTGCTTCAGTTCTTTTTTGATAAGCTCGCGGTCCACCGGCGGAGCTATGTAACTCAGGTCTGTCATATGTTGAAAATAGCGTCGGGATTCTCTTTCAGTTTGTACACGTGGTCTTTCACCATCTGGGCCCATTCGGCGGCGCTGTGGCGCTTGTCGAAGGTCTGCCACGGAATGGGATGGCCGAAGGTGACGGTGAAGGTCTTGCCGCGCTGGGCGAACATCTCGGCAGGTAACAGCGCCATCTCGAAGTTGAACTTGATGCCCAGGGCTTTGCGCAGGTTCGCCAGGCGGTAGAAGCTCATGCGGTTACGCGCCTCGGTATGCACGGGCACGATGTCGCGGTGGTAGCGTATCGCCTTCTTGATGAAGGTGGCCTTCCATTCCAGGTCACGTATCACGCCTTTCTGCAGCCGTGAGCACAGGCCCGCGGGGAAATAGAGCAGCGTATTCTCGGCGGCGAATGCCTCCTCGAGGCTTGCCAAGGCCTTGGTCTTGTTTACCTTGTCGATAGGGTAGAACAACTCCTTCAGTCCCGGCAGGTAGAGCAGGAAATCATTCACGGGGAAACGGATGTCTTTCCTTACGCGTCCCACGGCGGCCATCAGTGCCAGCCCGTCGGGGCCGCCCAGCGGGTGGTTGCCCGTCACCATCGGGTAGCCCTCGGTCGGTATGTGCTCCAGTCCACGGGTGCGGATGGTAAGGTTCAAATCTTGTGGTTCATTACCTTCGAGAAACTTGTAAACAAAGGGCAATCCGAAGTATTCACGGTTGTAAAAGATGCCTTTGTTCAGGTCGGGAACATGCAGTATACGCTCCGCCAACCGCAGTACCCAACGGGGCGCTTTCACCTTCTTGGCGGCCAGTATCTTCTCTAAATCAATGTATTTCTCGCCAATGGCTTCACTTCTTGGATCCATCTTGCAATAAGATTAATTCGATGCAAAGATACGAATAATATTTAAATGATTACAATATATTTATCAACAGGTATTTAAACCGCTTTGGCTCCGCCATGGCCCCGACTTTCCTCCCAACGTTCTTTTATCGTTCATTTATATTTTTAGAAGGATGTTAGTTGAACAGTAGTTGAACGATAGTTGAACAGTGAGTGGAGAGTCGATGGTAGTCCGGAGGTTATTAATTTTATTCCAAAAAGAAGAAAAATTTTGCCAGTTTCAAAAAAGGTTGTATCTTTGCAGCCGATTTTGATGCCTAAAAATGAATTGTTGATGCTCTTTTCTAATTAGACATCAGTCGGTTAAGGAAACGAAAAATAATAATAGTCATGGCAAAGAAAAATAAAGACGCACGCGTGCAGGTCATCCTTGAGTGCACCGAGCAGAAGAACAGCGGTGTTCCCGGCATGAGCCGCTACATCACCACCAAGAACAAAAAGAACACTCCGGAGCGCCTGGAGCTCAAGAAGTACAACCCCTTCTTGAAGAAAGTTACCGTTCACAAAGAAATCAAGTAAAAGAATAGGAGAACAGAACTATGGCAAAGAAAGTTGTTGCTACCCTGAAAACCTCGACCGGTAAGAGTTTTGCTAAGGTCATTCGCATGGTCCGTTCCGAGAAGACCGGTGCCTATATGTTCAAGGAGGAGATCGTTCCCTCTGACAACGTGCAGGAGTACTTGAAGAAAAAATAAAAAAAAGATAATTTTTTTTCATACGCTTTTGTTTTGGCCTCTGCCGCAGTTCCTGTGGCGGAGGTTTTTTTTCAGTGTTCGTTTCCGATTATCAACTTTTTTTTGTATCTTTGCTTTTAGTTTTCTTGTCGGCAAATGCCGTCAAGTGTTTGTATTATAATATAGTATATGAAGTACAACGAGTATAAGCAACTTAATTTGACCCAGATTGGCCAGGATGTGCGCCGCTACTGGGAAGAGAACGAGATTTTTGAAAAGGGCCAGCAATTGGCCGAGGGGCATCCGGCCTATGTGTTCTATGACGGTCCGCCGAGTGCCAACGGCAAACCGGGCATCCACCACGTGATGGCCCGCACCATCAAGGATGTCTTCTGCCGCTACAAGGCCCAGAAGGGTTATTTCGTGGACCGCAAAGCTGGCTGGGATACCCACGGCCTGCCTGTGGAGCTGGGCGTGGAGAAGAACCTCGGCATCACGAAGGAGGATATCGGCAAGAAAATCAGTGTGGACGACTACAATAAGGCCTGCCGCGAGGAGGTGATGAAGTACAAGGAGTTGTGGGACGAGCTGACGCGCGTGATGGGCTATTGGGTCGACCTGAAGAACCCCTACATCACCTTCAACAATGAGTATATCGAGACGCTGTGGTTCCTGTTGAAGAAGCTCTACGACAAGGGCCTGCTATATAAAGGCTACACTATCCAGCCTTATTCCCCTGCCGCCGGCACGGGCCTTTCGAGCCATGAACTGAATATGCCCGGCTGCTACCGCGACGTGAAGGACACCACCTGCGTGGCCATGTTCCGTCTCTGCGACCAGACCGAGACCTATGCCATCGCCTGGACGACCACCCCCTGGACACTGCCCAGCAACACGGCCCTCTGCGTGGGTCCGAATATCGACTATGTGACTATCGAGACCACGCATCCCTACAAGGAGACGCCTTGCCGCATCATCATGGCCAAGGCGCTGGTGGGTTCGATGTTCCCCGAAGGCAAGAGCCCGGAATACAAGATTGTTGCCGAATGCAAGGGCACCGCGCTCGAGGGCATGCGCTACGAGCAGCTGATACCGTGGGTGAAGCCCACCGAGGTGAGCGATAAGGGGAGCTTCCGCATTATCCTGGGCGACTACGTCACCACCGAGGACGGTACCGGCATCGTGCATATCGCCCCGACCTTCGGCGCCGACGACGCACGTGTGGCCAAGAAGGCCGGCATCGGCGACCTGCTGCTCTTCGACCGCGACGGCAAGCAGATGCCGATGGTCGACAAGCAGGGCCGCTTCGCTCCCATCGAGGAACTCGACCCCGAATGGGTGAAAGCCAACGTGAACACTGAACTCTACGGCAAGTATGCCGGCAAGTTTGTCAAGAACGCCTACGACCCCACCAAGACGGAGAAGGACATGAGCCTCGACGTGGAGTTGGTCATCATGCTCAAGGAAGAGAAAAAGCTCTTCAAGAGTGAGAAGCACACGCACAGCTACCCCCACTGCTGGCGTACCGACAAGCCGGTGCTCTACTACCCGCTCGACAGTTGGTTTATCCGCACCACTGCTTGGAAGGAGCGCATGATAGAGCTCAACAAGACTATCAACTGGAAGCCCGAGGCCACCGGCAGCGGCCGCTTTGGCAACTGGCTGGAGAATATTGTGGACTGGAACCTCAGCCGTAGCCGCTATTGGGGCACCCCGCTGCCCATCTGGCGCACCGAGGACGGCAAGGAGGAGAAGTGCATCGGCAGCGTCGCCGAACTCCGCAAGGAGATTGACAAGGCTGTCGCAGCAGGCCTCATGAAAGAAAATCCCTATGCCGGCGACTACAAGGACTTCGACCTGCACAGACCTTACATCGACAACGTGGTGCTGGTCAGCGACAGCGGCAAGCCGATGCGCCGCGAGCCCGACCTGATTGATGTGTGGTTCGACAGCGGTGCCATGCCTTATGCCCAGATACACTATATGGGCGAGGAATTGAAAGCGACAGAGTTCCCGGCCGACTTCATCGCCGAAGGTGTGGACCAGACGCGCGGATGGTTCTACACGCTGCACGCCATCGCCACGATGTGCTTCGACAGCGTGGCATTCAAGAACGTTATCAGTAACGGCCTGGTGCTCGACAAGAATGGCAACAAGATGTCGAAGCGCCTCGGCAATGCCGTCGATCCCTTCGAGACCCTCGGCAAGTATGGCCCCGACGCCACCCGCTGGTATATGATTACCAACAGCCAGCCTTGGGACAACCTGAAGTTCGACGTGGAGGGTGTCGACGAGGTGCGCCGCAAACTCTTCGGCACACTCTACAACACCTACAGTTTCTTCGCCCTGTACGCCAATCTTGACGGCTTCGACTACTCGCAGAAAGACCTGCCCATCGCCGAACGGCCCGAGATTGACCGCTGGATACTCAGCGAGCTGAATACCCTGGTGAAGACCGTCGGCGACGCGATGGAGGACTATGAGCCCACGCGTGCCGGTCGCGCCATCGGTACTTTCGTGGATGCCTACCTCAGCAACTGGTACGTGCGTCTCTGCCGTCGCCGCTTCTGGAAAGGCGAGATGACCGCCGACAAGGTCAGCGCCTACCAGACGCTCTACACCTGCCTCGAGACCCTCAGCCGCCTCATGGCCCCCATCGCTCCCTTCTTCAGCGAGCGCATGTTCCTCGACCTTAACGCCGTCACCAAGCGCTATGCCATCGAGTCGGTGCATCACCTCGGCTTCCCCGAATACCACGCCGACATGGTCGACAAGGCCCTCGAGGAGCGTATGCAGCTGGCCCAGAAGGTCTGCTCGATGGTGCTCGGCTTGCGCAAGAAGAGCAACCTGCGTGTGCGTCAGCCGCTGCAGAAGATTGTCATCCCCGTGCGCGACGAGGCCATGAAGACTCAGGTTGAGCGTGTGCAGCACCTTATCTGCTCCGAGCTCAACGTGAAGGAGGTGGAGTTCCTCGCTGCCGACAACGACCTGCTGGTGAAGAAAATAAAGCCCAACTTCAAGACCCTCGGCCCGCGTTACGGCAAGGTGATGAAGGCTCTGGGAGCTGCCATTATGGCGTTCGACCAGCAGCAAATCAACGCGCTGGAGGCCACCGGAACCTGCACCGTCGAGGTGGAGGGACAGCCTTGCGAGGTGCTGCTCACCGATGTGGAGATTGCCACACAGGATATCCCCGGCTGGGTGGTGGCCAACGACGGCGCACTCACCGTGGCCCTCGACATCCAGCTTACGCCTGAACTCATCGACGAAGGCATCGCCCGCGAACTGGTGAACCGCATCCAGAACATCCGCAAGGAACAGTTCGATGTCACCGACCGCATCATCGTCGAGCTGCAGAGCGGCGAGTGGGACACCGCCGTGGAACGTCATCGCGACTACATCTGCACCGAGACCCTTTGCACCGCCCTGACGATTGTGCCCGAAGTGAAAGACGGCATACCTGTCGAACTCCTCGACGGACAGAACACCGCCCTTCGCATCGTCAAGGCATAAGGTCGAGCGATGTTTTGTTAATTCAGCCCTTTTGAAATAGAGATGCATAGACTGTTCATATTATTGATGTTTCTTCTGTCAGGAGGGCTGTGGACGGAGGCCATAGCCCAGCAGCAGACGGAGAAGACTCGTCTGCTGCTCATCATGGACTGCTCCAACTCGATGTGGGACCACTGGCAGAGCAACAGCAAGATTAAGGTGACCCAACAGGTGCTGCTGTCGTTCCTCGACAGCATCTCGCGCCAGCACGACGTCGATGTGGCGCTGCGCGTCTTCGGCCACCTCAATAAGGACCAGTTCGGCACGCGCCTCGAGGTGCCCTTCGGAAGCGACAACATCTACCAGCTGCAGAGCAAGATCAAGACCCTCGTGCCGCAAGGCGGCTGCACAGCGGCGGCGGCACTCACCGACGCGCTCTCCGACTTCCCCGCCACGGGCTCCAGCCGCAACCTCATACTCATCATCACCGACGGCATGGACGACTGCGACGCCGAGATATGCGACGTGGCGCGTCAGGTACAGCTCAGCGGCGTGGTGGTGCAGACCTTCGTGCTCTGCATCGGTAACGGTTCGGCCTCCTACGCTTCCTGCGCCGGCAGCGTCTTCCCTGTGGTCAACGAGGAGGAATACTCCAAGACACTCTACGACATCTTCCGCCTCAGCGGCAAGAAGGCCAAGGTGGTGCTTAACATGCTGGGCGCCGACGGCACCCTCTACGAGACCGAACACCCGGTGGCCTTCTACGACCACCGCACCGGCGTCATACGCCTGAGCACCATCTACAGCGTCGACGGCAAGCTGAAGCCCGACACGCTGCTGATGGACCCGCTGATGACCTACGACATGGCCGTCTTCACGCACCCGCCGCTGCGGCGCGAGGCCATGCAGTTCAGCATCGACCGCACGAACAATATCGACATCACCGTCAGCGAGGGCTCCCTCAAGGTGCAATACGTAGGCCAGCGGCCGCAATGGACGCAAACTACTGTAGATGCCATCGTGCGCCGTGCCGGAAGCGGCGAGCGCGTGGCGGCACAGGAGGTCGGCGAGACCGGCCAGTATCTTGCCGGCCGTTACGATGTGGAGGTGCAGACCTTGCCCGTCACCGTGCTCCGCAACGTCGAGGTACGTGGCGATGCCGCCACCGAACTCTCGGTACCCATGCCCGGCATGCTGGTCCTCAGCAAGCCCAAAGGCATCACCACCGGCGCCATCTTCAAGCTCAACGACGGCAACGTCGAGTTCACCACCGACCTCAACCCCAGCACCGCCGGCGAACGCCTACTGCTCCAGCCCGGCCAATACGAGGTCGTCCTCCACCCCCAGACTGCCACCAAATACGATAAAGTCCAGACCAAACGGTTTGTAATAGAAAGCTCACAGACAACGAAGATACAGTTCTAAGATGAAGAAAGCATACGCCCTGACAACGATAATAATCTGCACGATAATATGTATCTCCTGCGGGAAAAATAAAGAGTGCAGCAACGATGACCTTTGGGTAAACTTGCCTGCAAGACAGGGCATTGTGATGCCATATCAAGTTGACCAGTTGGATAGCCTCGTGATAAAGTTTGAGATGCCATATATGTATGTTAATGATGGCAATGAGAATATTGTTATGGATTCAGCAATGGACTATATCACTTCTATGGGACATTATGAGGATCATTGCATAACTGAATTTAGAACAGCTGGTAATCCGACAGAAATTGTGGAATTACAAAAAGGAAATGCTTATTCCATATTCCATCGCACTAGCGAACACGAAGGCAGATGCGTATACCTTTATGTTGATGAAATCAACAATGTCACGGGGGTGAAATTTTTCATACAGAAAGGATGGACTACGGTTACTACTTATTAAGCCATGGACAACAAGGACTTTATACGGCAGGATAACAACTATAGGACGTTGAAGGCGTTCCGAAAAGCGGAATGTGTCTATGACGTAACCTATTTTTTTGCCAATAAGTTCTTGGTGAAGGGTGACCGCACGATAGACCAGATGGTGCAAGCAGCACGGAGCGGCAAGCAGAACCTTGCCGAGGGCAACATCGACGGAGTAACCTCCAAAGAGATGGAGATAAAACTCACTAATGTCAACCGAGCCTCGCTGCACGAGCTGCTGCTGGACTACGAGGACTACCTGCGGGTGCGTGGTCTGGAGCAGTGGCCGTACAACGACCCACGCTGTGTGCAGACACGCGAGTTCTGTAAGCGGCATCTCGACTCGGCGGTCTACCGCGAGAAGATAAAAGACCGCTCGGACGAAACCATCGCCAATATCGCCATCACGTTGATACACCAGTGCGACGTGCTGATAAAAGGTCTGATAGAATGGCAGAAGAAGAACTTCCTCGAGAACGGAGGGATAAAAGAAGAGTTGTACAGGGCGAGGAAAGCCTATAGAGATAGTCATGGGTTTAATGGGCAGAATGGGCAATATGGGCAGCGATAATCATGCCGCCCATTAACCCCACTAAACCCATTAACCCCACCAAATATAGAAAATAATAATCAAAAACAACAATAACAATGACCCACTACGAAAACAAATCAAGCAAAGAGTTGCGTGCCGGCATGGGCGAGGGCCTGGTAGAGGCTGGCAAGCGTAATGAGAATGTCGTCGCCCTGAGCGCCGACGTGAAAGGCAGCGTCAAGATGGACGGCTTCGCCAAAGAATTCCCCGAGCGCTTCATCCAGTGCGGCATCGCCGAGGCCAATATGGTCGGTATCGCCGCCGGCCTGAGCCTCTGCGGCAAGGTGCCCTTCATCGGGGGGTTCGCCGAGTTCGTCACCGGCCGCGTCTACGACCAGATACGCCAGGTGGTATGCTACAGCAACAAGAATGTGAAGATCTGCGGCTCGCACGCCGGCATCTCCCTCGGTGAGGACGGCGCCACGCACCAGACCATGGAGGACATCGCCCTGATGAAGGTGCTGCCTAACATGACCGTGCTCGTGCCCGCCGACTTCAACCAGGCCAAGGCCGCCACGCTGGCCGCCGCCGAGCACGTCGGCCCCGTCTATCTCCGCCTCGGCCGCTCCAAGATGCCCTGCTTCCTGCCGGAGAATGAGAAATTCGAGATCGGCAAAGCCCAGCTGCTGAGCGAGGGCCGCGACGTGACCCTCTTCGCCTGCGGTCACCTCGTCTGGGAAGCCCTGCAGGCCGCCGAGATGCTCGAGAAGGTAGGCATCAGCTGCGAAGTCATCAACATCCACACCATCAAGCCCCTCGACGTGGAGGCCATCGTGGCCAGCGCCAAGAAGACCGGCGCCGTCGTCACCTGCGAGGAGCACCTCTTCAACGGCGGCCTCGGCGACAGCGTGGCCCAGACCCTCGCCCTCCGCTGCCCCACGCCCATGGAGTACGTCGCTGTCGACGACAAGTTCGGCGAGAGCGGCACCCCCGACGAGATGCTCACCAACTACCACCTCCGCGCCGCCGACATCATGGCCAAGGTCTATGCCGTCCTGCAGCGCAAGCCCGGCGCCCCCAAGCAGCGCTACTGCCAGAGCTGCGGCATGCCGCTGACCGACGAGGTCGTGAGCGACAATCCCGACTACTGCAAGTACTGCTTCGCCGACGGCCACTTCACGCAGGACTGCACCATGGAGCAGATGATAGACTTCTGCGTCCAGTTCGTCGACCAGTTCAACCAGAATACCGGCCAGCACCTCACCGCCGACGAGTACCGCGAGCAGCTCCGCCAGTACTTCCCGCAACTGAAACGTTGGCAGAAATAGTAGCCTTTTTGAGGCCCGCGCCTGCGGCGCGGGCCCATTTAAACGCACGCTATCATCACTATGGCTAAAGATAACAAGGCAAAAATACTACTTGCAGTCTGTCTGGTAGTGGCTGTTGTTGTCGTTCTGATAATCGTCACAAAGTGGGAAAGGCTTGAGAAAACTATTTCTGAGACCCCGGCCTACAGTGTCGGCCATATCACAGATAACTATCTCAGGCGTGGCAGTCTAGCTAGCGGCTCCGTACCCACGATAGAATATGAGTTTCAGACCGATGACGGCACTATTGTCAAAGGAAAAAGCCCTGCGAAACAATATGCCGACAAGTCTGTAGGCGATACAATCACCATAGTGTATAATATCGACAAGACTTCAAAGAATAGGCCCGCCTATCTGGACTGGAACAATAAAAACTAACTTTAGACCGACGAAACCGTTGAATAAGATGTAAAATGAAGAAAGCAATCTTGACACTCGCCGTGCTGTGCGGCATCGGTTTCGGAGCCGCGGCGCAGAGCGTAACCACAGAAAAAAACACCGATAAGAAATGCGCGGTGGTCAGATATTACGATTACGAGGATGACAACAGCGAGATTATCTACGTTGATTGCGACTCGGTGGCTAAGTTCCCCGGCGGTGCAGAAGCCTTGTTCAAATTCTTTGCCGAAAACATACAATTCCCAACTGCATTGAGAGAGGTGCATGTGGAAGGACACGTTTATGTGCAATTCAATGTGGAAAAGGATGGCTCTTTGACTAATGTAAGGATACTTCGTGACCTTCATCCCAATTGCGGAGAAGAAGCATTGCGCCTTGTCAGCATAATGCCCAAGTGGATTCCAGCATCATACATGGGTGAACCTATCGTGACGACAATTGTTTTGCCAATCAGTTTCAGCATGCAATAAATAACACAAATATGAAACCTATCAAGAAAAAAGGCTGGGCTTTCTACCTGTTTCTGTTTGGCGTATTCACATTGGTAGATTTCCTTGTGAACATGTTGTTTTCACACCACGAACTTCGCTACTCTATCATTAACGGGGTAGTAAGTGGCGTTGTCTTCACCATCCTGTGGTGGTTCCTCGACCAAGGCCACGAGCAGATAAAGTCCTCTGCCAAGGAAGACGAGGCCGAGCGCAAGCGCAAGGAATAACCCGTGGCGGATGTTTCGGCGCGGTGGCTTGCCGCTGCGCGGCAGAAATCTTGTAAATCTAGTAAATTATTGCTTGCGCACAACAGCGTCAGCCTCCGCGAAGCGCAACCATTTCTCGCCCCGAAACACTCCTCCGCATAAATGCGCGGTGAAAATGACAGAAAGAAACAACAATTTGAACGGAAACAATAAACACAGACAGATGATAAAGAAGATATTATTAATATGCGTGGCTATGGTTGTCCTTTCTGTATCGGCACAGGTTCGCGTTTTAGCCCCCAGCCCCCAGCCAGACACTACTGCAAAGCAGCTCTCTATTATGTTTAACTACGACAAGTCGCCGTCACAGCTCCTTATTGAGTCAGCGCATTATCGACGCGTAGCATTAAACACAGCTCTCATTGGTGGTGCTGCCAGCGGTTTTCTTGTTTATCTTGGCAATAAGCAAGCCCAGCAAACCGTTAGCGGAGATAGTCCTCTGCCAACACTCGGTATAGTCACTGCCGCTGCAACAACTATCACCGCCATTATACTTGAGTATGTTTCTATCTCAAAGGAACGTCAAGCAGGTGAACAGCTAAAGCGTATAACTATTTCAGCTGGCGGAGTATCATATCATTTTTAATAAGAACATCTCCGTTTTCTGCGCCTCGTCGCAGTTACAATAAACAATTAACATTATGACCAAGGACAACAACGGAATCAACCATACCGACAGCCAGGAACACCGCAGCCTCGTCGACTCGATGGCGCCGTTCCTCGACAACGGGAAGCCCAAACTCGGCATCTTCTGGTACGACGTGGCCAACCAGTCGCTCTTCGGCGTGGAGAAGATGGATGCCGAGCAGGCCACCTTCATCAACGGCCGCGCCACCATCGGGAAGCTCCACAAGACCTACTGGCAGAAGCAGCACCACCGTGCCGAGGCCAAGGGTGACACTCGCTCCATCTTCTACCAGGAGCACAACTACACGCTCATCCCCCGTGGGCGCGTCTTCCTCGACGAGGCCACCGACCGCTTCTACGTCTGTGTCGGCAGCTGGCTGCACGACGGCGTAGCCGGCCATAAGGTGGATGCCGAGAAGTTGCACGAACTGATAGAAGACGAGTTCAACCTGCCCGTGGACTTCGAGTTCGTAGTCGACTATCACTGGGACCTCGGTCACGGCTGGTCGGAGGAGTTGCTGTAGCCCGCACCTGTGCGAGGTCAATTTGCAGACCTGCGACAGCCTTTTGCAGTGGTGCTAGCCAAAATTACACAAAACCGACAACAAATTGAAGAACGACAACCAACACACAAACACGATGAAGAAGATATTGATGCTCTGCGCGATGCTATTCGTTTTTGCTTCTACCACTTCGGCGCAGAGTGTGGACTCCATTGATTATAATAATGGTGAAAATAACATATTTCGTGAGTATGAACTAGACCCATCATTCCCTGGTGGTTTTGCAGAAGAACTAAAATTCATAGAAAGTAATATGCAATATCCATCAGAGGCCATGGAGAATGGAATAGAAGGTCGCGTGTATGTGACCTTTGATGTTGATACCGATGGCACAATACTGAACCCTGTCATATTGCGAGACATCGGGGGTGGATGTGGAGAAGAAGCGTTACGAATTGTCCGTTTGATGCCTAAATGGGAACCTGGAAAGCAATGGACTCCTGGACAAAAAGGAGGCAAAGTTGTGCGTATGCGTTTCAATATGCCAATTAAATTTAACATTGAGGAATATCGTCTCCGAATTAAAAAGCTGGACTCTCAGAAAACAGAATAATAGCATCATGCACATAGCAGTCTTCTGCGGCTCGTCGCTGCCGCGCAACAAGGAAATCGTCGAGGCCGCCGCGTCTCAACAAAACCACGCCGAGAAATTGATGCATAACATATAATATAAAAGGTATATGAAAAAAGCACCTCCGAGGAAGAAATCGACCAAGAAGAAAAGCAATATAAAAAAAGCACCTCCGAGGAAGAAATCGACCAAGAAGAAAAGCAATATAAAGAAAGTTATCTTGATACTCGCCGTGCTGTGTGGCATCGTCGTTTCGATAGCCAAATGCGAGAGGGGGAATTTCGACCACGACAATGCTATGACTGTCAAGGCCGTCATCACCGACGTGAGGCCATTCTACGGCGGAGGATACGGGTCTAAATACAAAGCTGTCTATGAATACTCTGTGAACGGAGGCACCTACAATAGTTCGGACCAGATTTGCTATGACACCTACAAGAGACTGAACATTGGCGACACCGT